>Ga0307470_10000346_pt1 | contig 25913 bp, 25 predicted proteins | sample atmos_gasesAM3C__FD_204565 | JGI IMG/M metagenome (GOLD analysis project Ga0307470, IMG submission 204565) | Hardwood forest soil microbial communities from Morgan-Monroe State Forest, Indiana, United States - atmos_gasesAM3C_05 | ecosystem: Environmental > Terrestrial > Soil > Temperate forest... | reverse complement strand
GAGTCTGCAACTCGACTCCATGAAGCCGGAATCGCTAGTAATGGCGCATCAGCTACGGCGCCGTGAATACGTTCCCGGGCCTTGTACACACCGCCCGTCACATCATGGAAGTCACTTGTAGCCGAAGCCGGCGCGCTAACCCAGCAATGGGGGGCAGCCGCCTACGCTATGAGCGGTAACTGGGATGAAGTCGTAACAAGGTAGCCGTAGGGGAACCTGCGGCTGGATCACCTCCTTTCTAAGGAGAATTCACATCACCCTAAGAGCTTGCTCGAAGGTGTGATTGAATAGGTCGACGGCTAACCCTGAGATCCTTCGGGATTTCAGACATGTCGTTAAGACCTCGATAACGAAAGAAGTCGAGGCTCAGAGAAGATACGACGGATAGCGCACAATTCAGGAGTCGCTGACATTTCGAAAAGCCGGACGGCTAAGGCTGTCCGGCTTTTTTGTTGCAATCGAAAATCGCCCATCGAAATTCGGCAATTCTTTCTGCGGGGGCATAGCTCAGTTGGTAGAGCGCCAGCTTTGCAAGCTGGATGTCAGGGGTTCGAATCCCCTTGCCTCCATTTTTTCGCGTCGCGAGAAAATGCCACGCCGTAGCGAAGCGAAGGCGGGCTCTTGCTACTTCGCCTTCGTTAATTCGGCGCGGTTGAGATCCAGCTCCGGAACGGGGATCACTTTTACCTCCGAGAAATCTTTCTTGAGCGGTTCGACGAAATCCGCCGCTTTGCCGACAATGATGAGGCTCAAAGGCGTCTCAAAATATTTCTCAACGAAAGCCGAGACGTCGGCGCTGGTGATCGCGTTCACGGCCGGAATGAATTTGTTCAGCGTATCGAGCGGCAGATCGTTCGTGATCATCGCGGATATCTTGCCTACGAAACCGCCGTTCGTCTCAAGACTGCGCGCATAGGAGCCAACCAACACCGCTTGCCGAGATTTTAGCTCGTCACCCTGGACCGGGTCGGTCCTGAGCCGTTTCAGTTCGATTTGCATCAGCTTCGCCACTTCATCGGCGGATTCGTTTTTCGTTTGCGCGGTGGCAACAAAAGGACCGACGTCGCGCCGTGCTTCGAGCGAGCTGCGAGCGCCATAGCTCAATCCCCGTTTGATCCGGATCTCCCGGTTCAATCGCGAGACGAATCCCGTGCCCAGCGCCGCATTTGCCACCAGCCCCGCGTAATAGTCAGGCGAACTCCGTTTCACTCCGGGCCGCGCTACCGTTACCGCCGCTTGTCCGGCTTCTGGCATGTCGATCACAAGGTTAATCGGTTTCCATTCTTTTGCGGTGCCAGTGGGCGGCTCGCTCTTCGCGGGCAACGAACCTTTCCAGTCACCAAAGAATTGCTCCGCATACTTTCTCCCCTGCTCCAGCGTCAGGTTGCCGGAAAGAATCAGGGCCGCGTTCTCCGGGACGTAATAAGTCTGGTACAGCTTTACGATATCGTCGCGCTTGATTGCCTGGACGCTTTCCATCGTGCCGGTGTGCGAGTGCCCGTACGGCGCGTCACCAAACAGCGCGCGGCCCAGGACGAACTGCGTCAGCGCGCCTGGTTGGCGAAGAGCTACGCGCAATCCATCGAGAGTTTGGTTCTTCAACCGGTCGATCTCCTCCTGCTTGAAAGTGGGATGCAACACGACATCGGAAAGGATTTTCAACGCTGGCTCAGCCTTGTCCGACATGACGACGATCGTCGCGCGGCTGGCTTCCCAGTGCGCGCCGGAATCAATCGATCCGCCTAACGACTCGATCGCGCTCGCGATTTGCGGCGCGGTCATCGTTTCCGTTCCTTTGGTCAAAAGCGAACCGGTCATGCTCGCAGTGCCGGCAAGATCTTTCGGATCTACCTCTGCGCCGTTGCGCACGAGAACTTCGGCCGCCAGCAAAGGCAGGCCCAGGCGTTCGACGACGATAACGCGCAAGCCATTCGGCAGCTTCGTTTCTTTCGGCTGAGAAAAGGTAACTTCGTGCGGCGCCGAAGCCGGCGGAGGCGCATCCACTCCGCCAATCGCAAGCGCTCGCGAGAATGTCGCCAGGATGAAAAGACCGGCGGCCGAAAGCACACGGTTCATGGTTTTGGCTCCTTCTTCTCGCTCGGTGGCGGAACGAATCCCGGCTTCATCGTCTCCGGCAGATATTCGACGACGACTTTTTTCTTTCCCGTGATGTAGCGGTTCATCACTTCTTTGATCTGCGCGGTCGTCACCGCCTGGAGCTTGCCGAGATCGCTGTTAACCCGATTCGCATCGCCATAGACGACGACGGCCTGGCCCAGCGCGCTCGCTTTGCCATTCACCGTTTCGCGCTCTTCCAATTTCTCGGTGAGAAAGCGGTTCTTCGATTTTTCCAGCTCAGCTTCAGTGACCCCGTTTCTCAAAACGTCATCGACTTCTTTGTTCAACGATTTCTCCGCGTCCGGAATGGTTTTCCCGGACGCAAGGATCAAACGAAAAACGAGGAGCCCGAGATCTTCGCGCAAATCGGCATCGCAAGAAACGCTCTGCACGACTTGTTGTTCGTAAACCATCTTCTCGTAAAGCCGGGACGAATCGCCGCCGGCTAGAATTTCGCCCACCAGCGACAGCGCCGGCGTTTCGTCACTTCGGATCGATGGCGCCAGATAGGTAATCGCGACGGCCGGCAGCGGTGCGCGCGGACTGTAAGTCGTGTCGCGCTTGTCGGTTTTGCGCGGCGGTTCTTTCACGGTTACGCGCGGAATCTTCGCGGACGGTTTCGAGACCGCGCCAAAGTATTTCTTTATCCAGCCATCCAGCTCGGCGGGATTAAAATCGCCGACGACCACCAGCGTCGCATTATCGGGCCGGTAAAATGTGGAGTGAAACGCTTTCACTTCCGGAAGCTTCGACGCATCCAGCTCCTCGATGTTACCAATACCGGGACGCTTGTAGGGATGGACCGCGAACGATTTCTTTTCGATATCGTGATAGAATTCGCCGTAAGGATTCGCGCGAATGCGCTGACGATACTCCTCCTTCACCACGTCCCGCTCCGATTTGAAATTTTCTTCGGTCAGCGCGAGCGCCGACATGCGTTCCGCTTCCGCCCAGATGATCGGGTTCAAATAATTCGAGGGCACCGTCTCGTGGTAAACCGTCACGTCGTCCGCCGTGTAAGCGTTGTTCTCGCCGCCGATATTTTCAGTGAGATTGTCGAACGTGTCGGGCGACATGTGTTCGTTGCCCTTAAACATCATGTGCTCAAACAGGTGGGCGAAACCGCTCCGGCCCGCCGGATCGTCCTTCGACCCGACGTGATACCAAACCTGGACCGCGACGATCGGCGCGGAGTGATCTTCCACGGCGTAAATCTCCAGGCCGTTCGGCAGCGATGAATGCTTGAAGTCTATCGCCGGCACGGTCACCGATTTCGGCGCCGGGGCTTCCTCGCCGCGCAAGAATGCGCAGGAAAAAACGGCAAGAGTAGCGATAACGGCAACGGCAGGTCTCACGAAAGTCCGTTACCGTAGCGAACTTCTGCGGGCGCGCGAACGAAATGAGCGAGACATTTCAGATTGCAGATTGGCGAATTCAGATTTAGAGAATCCGCCTCACCTCCCGAAAACGGGCCTGTAGCTCAGTTGGTTAGAGCATGCGCTTGATAAGCGCAGGGTCGCTGGTTCGAGCCCAGCCAGGCCCATCGTTCAAGAGGCGGAGATTAGCCGGGGAAGAACTTCGCAAGCGGCCCGCCGAGCAAGACCTCGATCGGCAGGCGCTCGTATTCGTACTCGTAGGGCGGTGCCTTCCACTGGAATGAGTCGCCATACATTCGCCGCACGGTCCGAATGATCTCGATCCCGGTTCGGTACGGCGCGAAAGAATTGCGATCGGTCACATGCAATTGCGCGCCGCCACAGATTTCGCCGGCGAATTTTTGGAACGTGGGTTGAAACCAATTTTCGCGAAAGCGAACGCCCGGCAGTCCCAGCTGATTGAGTTCGCCCGCGAAAATTCCCGCATCGATGAACGGTGCGCCGAAAATCTCGAACGGCCGCGTTGTCCCCCGCCCTTCCGAAACGTTTGTCCCCTCCAGCAAACACATGCCCGGGTAGACGGTCGCAGTCTCCAGTGTCGGCATGTTCGGCGACGGCATTACCCACGGCAATCCGGTTTCGTCGAACCACATTTCGCGTTTCCAGTTTTTCATCGGCAACACAGTGAGGAGGGAATCCGGAAAGGCTTGCTCGCGAAATAACGCGGCCAGTTCGCCGATCGTTCTTCCGTGACGAACCGGCAACGGATGCAGGCCGACAAACGACCGATAGGCCGGATCGAGCATGGGGCCTTCAGTCGTTAGGCCGTTGATCGGGTTCGGTCGATCGAGGACAACTACGGGCAAGCCCGCTGTCTCGCACGCGCGCATCGCAAGAAACATCGTCCAGATGAAGGTGTAATAACGGGCTCCGACGTCCTGGAGATCGATCAGCAGAACGTCGAGATCCTTCAACATTTCCGGCGTCGGCTCGCGATGTTCGCCGTAGAGACTAAAAATGGGAATGCCCAGCCGCGGATGTTCGTAGCTTTGCCATTCGATCATGTTGTCCTGAGTTTGCCCGAGGTAGCCGTGTTGCGGCCCGAAGAACGCGCGCAGCCGCCAGAGTTTCCCGTCGCCTCGCTCCAGAATTGTGGACGCGTGCTCGAGTCTGCTCGAAACCGACGCCGGATGGAGTAACGCCCCGACCCGCGCGTCCTGGAATTTCTCCGGCCAAATCTCACCGAGATGATCGAGTGGAAGAACGACGGCGGGCATTTTCGATTTTCAAATACACGAGCAAGCCAATCACCGCACCAGCACAATCGATGGCGACGTCCCACGGCGATGCCGTTCGTGACGCGACGAATGACTGATGAAATTCGTCGAGGCCGGCGTAGAGCGCAGCGGCGAGAAAAGCGAGCCCCAATACTCGATCGCGATGCTGCCGGAACGCGCGATACAGCAGCGCGGCCAGGATCGCATACTCAGTAAGGTGGCCGCACTTGCGAACGACGAGCTGGACCGAGGCGATGGTCGCGTCGGACACATCGGGCGCAAACCAGCGGAGGAACGGACCGATGAACCGCGACGTGTGTTCGGCCGAAAGCAGATCAGTTGACCCGATGAAAATGAAAATCATCCAGACGAGAACGGGCAGCCCGTATTTTAGGAAACGACGCACCGAAAACAAAACCACAAGCCGAACGCTTGTGCTAATTTCGCGGGCGTGACCAAGACGAAGACCACTCAGCCGCTCGTGTTCGAGCCGATTTTCATGGAGCGCGTTTGGGGTGGGCGTCATCTCGAATCGCTTTATGGGAAACGACTGCCCTCGGCCGCGCTCATCGGCGAGTCGTGGGAAATCGTCGATCGGCCCGAAGCGCAAAGCGTGGTCCATGAGGGACCGTTGCGCGGCAAAACGCTGCACCAGCTTTGGTGCGAACAGCGCGCGGCAATTTTCGGCAAAGTTCCGGAATCGCCGCGCTTTCCGATCCTTTGCAAACTGCTCGACGCCCAGGAAAATCTTTCGCTCCAGGTTCACCCGCCTCGCGCGATCGCGAAGAAGCTCGGTGGCGAATCGAAGACCGAGCTTTGGTATGTCGCGAATGCAGCGCCGAAAGCGCGGATTTACGCCGGGGTAAAAAAAGGGACGACGCCCGATTCATTTCTGAAAGCCGTCGAGCAGGGACGAGTCGAGCAGACTCTCCACGCGCTCGAGATCAAAGCCGGCGACGCGATGTTTTTGCCCAGTGGCCGAATGCACGCTCTCGGCGCCGGCAGTGTGTTGGTCGAGATCCAGGAGAACAGCGATACGACGTATCGCATTTACGACTGGGACCGAACCAAGAAAGGCCGGGCCGCGCGCCAGATGCACCTCGCGGAGGCAATGCAGTGCATCGATTTCACGGACGTTGAGCCCGGGCTCTCGAAATCCGATGGCGAACTACTCGTTAGGCACGAATCATTTGAAATCGACAAATGGGATTTGGCGAAAGAGCGCGAAATTGCGGAAGCCGGCCGCTTTGCCATCGTGGTTTGCCTGACGGGAATGATCGAATGTTCCGGGAAACAATTTAAGCCGGGCGATTTTTTCCTGGTGCCGGCACACCAACCCGATCGACTCGTGCACCCGGTCAAAGCAGGCGCCACAATATTAAGGGTGACGTTGCCGTCAGCCTAAACACGCAACCAAACCCCGCGGTGCGGTTGGTGATTGTTCACGGGAACGACCTGCGTCTTTGGTTCCGGACGCTCGGCCGGCTCGCGAGGCGAAAGGACGGCTCCGAGCGTGCAGAGAAGGAAACAAGAGAATAGGAGCGCGGTTTTTGTCGTTGCCTTCATCGGGGAAGTAAACCTTATCAGACCAGTCAAGCTGGTTTCATGCTGACGGCTCGGCGGTAATTCGCCGGAGATACTGAAAGGAATACAACCCGGTGCTGTGACCATCACCCCAGCGGGGCTGAAGGGCGTAACCGCCGATTAGTTGCCACCCCACGAGCTCAAAACTCGACGACGTGTAGCTCACATCCGGCCGCGCAATATTTCCCAACACATCCGGCTCGCCGCCGCACATCGCGCAGGGACAGACGCGGCGAAAACGTTCGAGCTCGAGATAGGATTCCACGCCGTCACTCCAGCGCATGGCGAGCTCGTTCCCGATCAATTGCACATCCTTCAGCTCAAGCGGCATGGTTCGTTAATGTAATTGCCAATCGCCCATCTGCTCGCCACGATTTTCGGCGCACCAGTAGAAGTTTTCCAGTTGCCCTGAACGTCGATTTAGTCGGCTGACTCGGAGGCGGCCCGCGAGCGTTCGCGCATGGGCGTGCGCTTGCCAAAGATCGCGGTGCCGACACGGACCAGCGTCGCGCCTTCCTCGATCGCAACTGTAAAATCGCCGGTCATTCCCATCGAGAGATGTGGAAGGGAAATGTGGAATTGCGGAGCGAACTCGTCCCGAAGCTGGCGCAATTTCGCAAAATATTTTCGTGACGCTTCGGCTTCTGGAGCGAGCGGCGGGATGGTCATCAGCCCCTCGATGGTTAGCCGTGGAAATTCGAGCAACGTTTCCATTTGCTCGCGCAATTTTTCCTGCTCAAAACCGATCTTGCTCCCCTCGCCTGCTACGTTCACCTCGAGCAAAATGCGCGGACGCAATCCTTCTTCGTCCGCGATGCGGTTCATGTCGCGAGCAAGCTCCAGTGAATCGACGCCGTGAAAAAGTTCGAAGAGCGGCAGCGCGTGCCGAATCTTGTTCCGTTGCAAGCGGCCGACGAAATGCCAGCGCGCCGCTGACGGCAAGAGCGGGATTTTCGCGCGTGCCTCCTGGACACGGCTTTCGCCAAAGAGCTGCTGGCCCGCATCAAACGCCGCCCGGACCTTCTCGGCTTCGTGCGTCTTGGAGATCGCGACCAGCTCAATGTCGTCGAGCGAGCGGCCGCTTTTCTTCGCCGCCTCAGCGATTTCGTTCCGGACGCGGTCGAGGTTTTCGGCAATCTCCGCCATGCTGAATTGTAGGGCAGGCGCTCCGACTGCCAACGTGATTATTCCGGCAAGCGGAGCGCTTGCCCTACAATTCTCTCGCCAGCCATGTTTTTCTCCGGCAGAAAAATGGCATGAAACGCTTCTCACTTCTCATCGCCCTCCTTTTCGCATTCGCTTGCACCAACTTGTTCGCTCAGGGCGGCAAGATCGATCTGCAAACGAGCGACACCATCCTTGGCATTCTCCAAAAAAATATTGGCCAGGTCGTCGAGCTGCGGATGAAATCCGGCGAAAAAATTGCCGGCAAGCTCGAGAAAGTCGGCGATAAACTGGTGCACATTTCCCAGCTGACCGGCGCGGAGTTTTACGACGCCGCGGTGGATGCCGCGGATGTGTCGGCTGTCGTCGTCCGGACGAAAAAGTAAACGCGTTTCAGTACGAGCGGCCGCGGATGAATTCCGTGAAGGTGCCGTGATCCGTCTTCAGGCGAAAGGGAAGGCTCAGCATTTTCTTTCCGTCGATCGCCTGGAAAACCATGAAGTGCAGGTGCGGTTTACTGGCGAACCCCGTCTTGCCGGAGAGACCTATCGGCTCCCCCACTCTTACTTCGTCGCCCACGCTCACGAGCGCGCCGCCCTTCTGCAAATGGTGGTAATCGGCGAACGTCCCGTCGGCATGCTTGATGATTACGTAATTGCCGAGTGGCTTAAATTTCGGGTCGGGCCCGCTGAAACTAGAATCGTCCCGCACGCCGACGACCCGGCCTTCGCGCGCGGCGCACACCGTCGTGCCTTCCGGCACATTCCAGTCGACGGCATTCTCGCTGCTTGATCCTTTGAAGTGGCTATAGGTCCCGCCCGGTCCTTGCATGACAACATAGCGGCCCGGCTTAAACGGCATCGCGTAGTCAGCATTGTTATCCGTCGAGTCCCGTCGGCCGCCGTATTCCCAATAGTAACGATAGTTGTAACTCCACTCGCGTGTCTTGTCGGTTCGTCTGAAATGCGCGAGAACAAACGAGCTGCGGCCGGCGGCCTCGACCGTGAAAGGCACCGGGCGCGATGACGTCCCATTGATCAACGTCGCTTCGAGCGTCACGGTGTACTCCACGCAGTAATCGCTTTGCATGATCAACGTCAAGCCGTCGGCAGAACGTTCCGGCACGACGCGGAAACCGGTCTGATCCTCCCCGGAAGAAATCCGACACGCGAGCAGGAAAAGAGCGACGGCTAGCGGTCGATTGTTCATTCGTTAGGCCGCCGCCGTGATTCCGGTCGGCGCGAGAATCGCGTCGCGCATTCCATGAAGCAGCTTCTTGTCAGCGGGAACGATAGTCGCCAGAGCGCCGCTTAATTTCGCCTTGCCGCCTTGAACGAAATAATAAGGACAAAGCCGGACCCGACCGCGCATCGTTTTTAGTTCGGAGGTTTCATTATCCCAGTAGCGGTGATCGATCAGACGCGCCTTGTGGAAACGCTGCATGAGTCGCGGCGTAGTTTGGAATTCAGCGAGCGCCTGTTCGATTGCGGCCTGCCATTCCGTCTGCGGCACATCGGACCCGACGACGATGCCGCGGCTCCCCCACCCCAGCGGTGAAAACCCGCTCACCTTAATGAGAAGATCGCGTTCTTTCTGACTCAGTTTGCCGGCCTCGCGCCAATCGTGGATTTCGAGCTGCGGAATAACAGCGTGCTGCGGGAGCGGCGTCGGATCAAGCGGCCAGCTGAAGGGAATGACCTCCTGCAATTTCAGAAAATATTTTTCGCCGAGTTCGCGTCGCCAAAATTCGCGGAGCGGCTGCATCCAAAAAAGTGCGAACCACATTTTCTCTTCGAGGAACGGCTTGATCGGCGGCGTGATTTTCACAGAACCGTCCCGAACGGAATCGAGAAGCGCGGAGAGGCGCGGCAAGTTCGGGAGATCGAAGAGCTCGAAGAAACGGTAAACCTTGCGGCCGGGTTTTGGTTCGTAGGTTTCGGCATCGGCGACGCGCCATTGGTGATCGGGATGTTTGGCGTTCAATTGCGCGGCCATCCAATTCATCTCCGGCCGATAAGTCGACGCCTCTTCCGAAATCACGACATCGCCGCCGTCCGGCAACAGACCGCGAAAACCGTCGAGCATTTCATTGCTCCCGCCGATGACGCCGCGACCGAGCGCCACGTAGGTTTGATTAAGCCAACCAGTCAGACCGATCCCGCCCGGGACGGAGTCGATCTCCGCGATCGTGTAGCCGGCATCGGTGAGAATCAGGTCCGGCCGAATAACCAGCGGCACATCATCGCGAAATTGTTTCTGGCGCGAAAACTCGATCAGCTCCGCCGGTTTTCCCGCATCCAGATATTGCGCGATCCAGGCCGGCTGCTTGCCCTTGATGCTTCGCTGATACAACTCGTTGCAGGCGCGCTGGAAAACGTAAAGACGATGGCCGAGCTGCTCGAGTTCCTTCGCGAATTTGTCGTCGACTGGAAAAGGATGGGGCGAAAGATGAAAATCTTTTTCCGCGAAGAGACCTTCCTTTGGAAATGCAGCTCGGATCGAAGCGAGTTCGCCGATGGCCGTCATCTCCCCGCCGCCATTTTCTTCAGCGCGTTTTTCACCAACTCTTCGGCCGTCTTAATTCCCGGCTCCCGTTCCTGCAAATCGCGCACGGTTTTGTGGGCGTCGATTTGTTTGTAGCCGAGCGCGATGAGGGCGAGGACTGCTTCGTTGGCCTGGGTTTGTTCGGTGCTCGGCGCGTGCTCGGCGCTGGCCGCTTCCCACGCGGCGGCGACGCCGAGCTTGTCTTTCAACTCGAGGACGATTCGCTCCGCGGTTTTTTTCCCGAGCCCGCTGATCTTCGAGAGCGACGCGATATCGGCGTTGACGACGGCGGCTTTGAAACGTTCCACGCTCATTCCGCTCAAAACCGCGAGCGCGAGCTTCGGACCGATGCCGCTCACGTTGTTGACCAGCAACCGAAACAGATCGCGTTCGGCCGCGGTCATGAACCCGTAAAGAATGTGCGCGTCTTCGCGGACGTGAAGATGGGTCAGGATCTGCACCGGCTGTCCCGCAGCAGGCAATTTGTCATAACTGGAGAGCGGAATGAAAACTTCGTAACCGACGCCGCGAACATCGACGGTCGCCTGGGTGGGCAACGCGGAAGCGAGGGTGCCGTTGAGAAACGTGATCATCTTTCGCAACCCCTAGCGCTCACTGCGATTGTTTCAAGATCATCGTGAGATCGGTCGGCCGGCCGTGGACGAGGGTGAACCCTTGCGCGCGATACGTTTTCCAGTCGGGATGGATTTTCGCGGAGAAGGCGTGCGCCACCGGCGTCGGGACAATGGCAAAGCGCGGCCCTTTGAAGTTCATGAATTTCTCGAGCTGATCCGGGTTCAGTCCTCGGAAAAATCCATGGCAACGGCTGCGGAAATACCAGACGACGCTCGGCTCGGCGTAATCGATATTGGCGAAATCCATTTCCGGCAGCAGATCGTTACGAGAAAGTTTGTAGAGCTGCGCGGAGGGAAACGTCGGCGCGAGCAGCGGAAAGACGACGAACGCGACAGCGAGCCCGGCGGCTGCGGCACCGATCGCGGCGCGTTTGGCAAAGCGCTCCGTGCCGACTTCGAAAAGATGGCGCGCCAGGAGTAGCGCGAGCAACGGGAACGCCGGGAGCGTGTAATGCGGCAACTTGGTTTTCACCAGGCTCATGATCACAAACAAAATCAGGATGCCCGAGATGAGGTAATTGTCGGTCGCGTCGCGCTGGCGCCAGAGACGTTTCGTTAGGCCGGGAAGTTTGATCGACCAGGGAAAGAAACTGATGAAAACGGTCACGAAATAAAACGGCATCGCGGCGAGGTAAGTGTTCCAGGAATTGGCGCCGTGGCCTTCCATGACATTGAAGCTGCGCTCGACGACGTGACGCCCGATGCCGACCTTCAAGAAGTCGCCGTTCGTTCGAATGAGCGCCGGAATTCCCCAGGTACAGACGATGGCAAACGCTCCCAGCATTCCGGTGACGAACCAGAAACGGCGCGTGAGTGAATTGCCGCGCACAAAAAGCTTCGTGCTCGCGACCGTCAGCAGCGGCAACCAGGCAAGCGGACCCTTGGCGAGAAAACCGAAACCGAGCGCGACGTAAAATGCGATTCGCCAGAAGGCGAAACGACGGCCCGCGATTGAAGACGATTCGCGGCCTAACGAGTCAGCCAATAGTTCGTAGCCAGCCCAATGCGCGGCGGTGACGAAAAAGACGAGCCACATGTCGGCCACGGAAGCCTTCGCGTGAACGAAGACCTGGAGGCATAGCGTGAAAATAATCGCAGCCCACCAGCCGGTGCGCTCGCTCCCGGCGCGCCGACCCCAGCCGTAGAGCAGCACCGCCGTCAGCGCGGCTGCAACCGCCGACGGAAAGCGCGCCGAGAATTCGTTCTCGCCAAAAACAGAGTAGCTCGCGATTTGCGTCCAATAAATAAACGCCGGCTTATCGAAGCGATATTTGTCGTTGAAAAATGGAATCACGTAATCGCTTCGCTCGCGCATTTCGCGGGAGGCCTCGGCAAAGCGCGGCTCGTCGCGATCGACGAGCGGAATGATCCAGCTCCCGGCGACGTGAAGAAGGAGCGCGCCGAGAAAAATGACGATGAAATTGCGGGTTGCGAGTGGCAGAGCCGAGATTCAAAGATAGGGCCGGGTGAAAGACAAACGGGAATTTCGAACGCGCCGCGGTTTGCGCTGGTGGTGGGCGCTCTTCGCTGGCGCAGTGATCCTGATTCCTGCCAGTCTTTGTTTCGATGCAAACGCGCAAGCGTGGATTGTCCAGCACCAGAGCAGCGGTGCGCGAAGTTTCATGCAGGCGGTGAGCAAGTACGGCGATTGGCCGGAACATGTGGCGCTCGGGCTGGTCCTGCTCGGAATTGCCTACTGGCGCGGGAGCAAACGCTGGACGCGAATCTTTGCCGCAATGTTAATCGCGTGCGCGCTGGCGGGCGTTTCCGCTCGGGTCGTGAAGATCGCGACCGGACGCTCACGGCCGAATGTCCAAACCGAAGCTGGTTGGAACGGGCCGCGGCTCAGTGCGCGTTACAACGCGTTTCCTTCCGGACACACCGCGGCATCGACGGCGTTCTTCGCGACGCTCGCGTTTGCGAGTTGGCGGATTGGCGCGGGATTTCTCGTGATTCCGCTGCTCATCGCGTTCTCGCGGATGTACGTCGCGGCGCATCATTTGTCGGATGTAGTGGGCGCTGCGCTAATCGGGCTCGGCGTTGCCTACTTTATTGCGCAACGTTTATCAATTAGTCCACCGTCGCAGAGCTCCGCCCTCCAGTAGCGGGCTTGCCCCGGCGGAGATGGGTGGCACACTTCTCGCGCGCCAAACTTTCGGAGGGGTGGTCGAGTGGTTGATGGCTCCGGTCTTGAAAACCGGCAGGGCGCAAGCCCTCGTGGGTTCGAATCCCACCCCCTCCGCCGTCAAAATTCAAAATTCGAACGCTCGACAGCGCTATATGTTCATGTGAACTTGATGCGTGCCAAAACGCAAAAAGAGCAAGTTCGTCCCCATCGTCGACGAAGAGCCGCCACCTTCACCGGCGATCCACGGACGAAGCGCTTCCTGGAATCCGGCGAACCGATTCGAAAAATTGCACGTCGATCTCGGCGATGAAGACGTTGTCCAGATCGATCCGACAAGCGACGAAGAAGCAAAGCCGCGGCGCGACACCCAATTTTTTCGTGACCTGACCAAGACGATCATCGCGCGGAACGACAGTCCGGACGTGGGATTTGAAACGAGCATCAATCCGTATCGCGGTTGCGAGCACGGCTGCATCTACTGTTTCGCGCGACCAACCCATGAATATCTCGGAATGTCCGCCGGTTTGGATTTCGAGAGCCGGATCATGGTGAAGCAAAATGCGGCGAAGTTGCTTGAGGCCGAGCTCTCGTCACCGAAATGGAAACCGCAGGTGCTCGTGATGAGCGGCGTGACCGATCCCTATCAGCCGGTCGAACGAAAACTGCGGATCACGCGCAGTTGCTTGGAAGTGCTGGCAAAATTTCGCAATCCGATCGCGATCATTACGAAGAACAGGCTGGTGACGCGCGACATCGATTTGCTGGGCGAGCTCGCGAGTCACAACGCGGCGGCCGTGAATGTGTCAGTGACTTCACTCGACCCTGAAATCCAAAGAATAATGGAGCCGCGGACATCGTCGCCTTCCGCGCGGCTGGAAGCAGTGGCGGCATTGCACGCGGCCGGAATCCCGGTCGGCGTAATGGTGGCGCCGATCGTGCCCGGCCTGACGGATCATGAAGTGCCGAAGATCGTCGAGGCATGCGCGCGAGCCGGAGCGCAATTCGCCGGTTACACGATCGTGCGTTTGCCGTGGGCGATCGCGCCGCTCTTCGAACATTGGCTCGACGAACATTTCCCCGAGAAAAAAGAGAAGGTGCTCAGCCGCATCCGGCACATTCGCAACGGCAAGATCAACGATCCGCGCTGGGGATTCCGCACCAAGGGCGAAGGAATTTTCGCAGAACAAATCCGCTCGATGTTCGAAGTGGCGTGCCGACGCTCCGGAATAGATGGCCGGCCGGAATTATCGACCGCGGCATTCCGGCGTTCGCGCGAGCAGCTGAATCTTTTCTAGCGCGCGATCGCCCGCGCATCGCCGCTCGAGCTCATTCTTCGTTGTTTGCGCATCACCATCAACATTGAGACCCCGCCGATCGCTCCGAAGCTTGCCATGATCGGATACCAAACGCCCCAGCCGTAATGATCGATGAGCCAGCCGGTCACCGGCAGCGCGACGGCCGTCCCGAAATATTGAAACGAATCCACCACGCCAGACGCGAACCCCGCCATTCTTCGGCCGCCGATATCCATCGGGGCCGCCGTGCCGACTATGGCGTGGGTGGAATTGGCGGTGAGCGCCACCAGGATGAGAAAAAAGCAGCCGATGAAAATTCCCAGCGGCGTGGGACCGACTACGCCCGCCGCGATGACGACGGCCGCGACGAGGATGACCGCGCATTCCACGAAATAAAGAGTCATGGCGACGGGAGACCGGCGGCCTTTGAAAAATTTGTCGGAGACGAATCCCGCACTGAAAGCGCCGAGCACAGCGACCAGGGGCATGAGATTAACGGTCCAGAGAACTGCCGCCGGCTTTTCGGCCAGATTGAGTTTTAGCTGGTCGTGGAAATACAGGACCATCAGCTGATCCGAGCTGTTGCGAACCGCGCCGGTGCAGGCGTAGGCCACGGCATAGAACCAAATCAGCGGATGCGTGAAGATGGTTGTGAACGATTCCCGGATGCTCGTACGGCTGCCGGTATCCCCGCTCTCTGCCTTCTCGATCAGGCCGTGGTAGCCGGCTTCCTCCGGCGTGTCCTTGACGAAAATGGCGAGCAGCACCGCAGCCAGAGCGACGACCAGCGGCGGAATGCGAAACAGCCAATGCCAGTTGTCCTTCGCCACGACCCAAACGCCGACGGTAAAACCGGCGAGAATGATGGGCGCGAGATTGTTGATCGCGAACTGACCCAGTTGGATCATGAACCCGAAGATGCCGGCGAAGGTGCCGCGCTCGGTCCGGCGGAACCAGGCGGCGTTCATCTTGATCATGCCCGGCGCGCCGAACGACTGGAAGTAACCGTTCATGAGCCAGATCGCGGAGAAGGTGGCGAACGTGCCGGCGAAAGAAGCGAACCCAAAGATAAGGTTGATGAGAACCGTCCCGGCGGCCCCGATCAACATCGCGATTTTGCCGCCAATCCGATCGGTGAGAAGTCCGTTCACCAACTGTCCCGCGCCGTAGGCGATCGACCAGGCGCTGAGCATACCGGTGATCTGGAAGGTGCTGAATCCGAACTCGGCCACCATGCCGGGCGTCGCGAACCGGAAATTATACCGGCACATGTAAAACGAGGCGTAGAGCAGGCCGATAACGAACCAATTCAATCCCCGCCGGGGACGAAAGCCGGTTGGATAGGCGGCGGTAGGAAAGTCAGACATTCTGAAGCGCGGAGCATGTCGCCGCAGCCCGGATCAGACAACGAAAAAGAGCGAGCGGCAGTTGCGCTTCTCGTGACGCTCTCGCAGGGTGACTCAGACAATATGAATATCGAATCGCTCCATATCGGAATGAAGGTGCGCCATCCGCAGTATGGCGCCGGACTCGTCAGGTCGCTGACGGAACACACGGCGGAAATCGCGTTTGACGACGCGCCGCGGACGATCGCGCCGGCATCGAGCGATCTCCAACCGGCGGAAGCGACGGCGACTTTGAGCGAGCTTCAGGTCCCGCTGGCGAATCTGATCCGCGAAACGGCGCACGCGACTGTGGACGCGCTCGGGTTGGAAAAGAAGGATGTCGTCGTCGAAGGGCTGGCCAATCGCTGGCAGAACGGGACGCTGGTCATGCAGCCGGCGGATTCATCGCTTCAGCCAAAGGATGTCCCGCTCGAAACTTTTTTTCACAAGATCGTGATGATCCGCAACAACCTGCGAGTTCTCGAACAGAAAGTGAACGCGAGCGAGAAGTTGAGCGATGCCGACAAATTCGAGCTCCAGCAATACATCACGCGCTGTTACGGCTCGATGACAACGTTCAACGTTTTGTTCAAGGACAAGGACGACCAATTCCGCAGCGGAAGTTAGGCCGCTCCCTGGCTGACAATCAGCACAACGGCAAACAACGCGCAGATGATTCCTGCGATCTGGGCGCGGCTGAGATGTTCGTGCAAAATCCAGCGCGCGAGGAGAACGGTGCTCGCGGGGTAAAGCGACGCGAGGGTCACGACGACGCTGAGCGGTCCGATTCGCGCCGCCGTCATGTAAACCGCGTTTGCGGCCATATCGAGCGCGCCGCCGAGTGTCGCCGTGCCGGCGGCCATCCGATCCATTAACAGAGTGCGCTTCGCCGCGAATGCGATCGCAACGAAAAGAGTGATCGACGAAATGCGCGCCGCGATGAGCGGCCACATGCCGGCGGCCGTGCTGGTCCGCGCGAGCGAGAGAAAGAAAATGCCGACAGAGATTCCGGAAAGAAGCGCCAGACCGAAGCCCGGCGGAAAACCGCGGGGCGTTGCAGCGATCGCTGTGTTCTGCGTTGAAGCCGGCCGGCTCACGAGAAGAATCGCGAGGAGGGCGAGTGCGACGCCGGCAAACGTCAACGGACGCAACCGTTCGCCCATCGCGAACGAGAAAAGAACTGGAATCATCGCAGCGATGACGGCCGTCGTTGGCGCGACGACTGCCATCGTGCCGACGGCGAGCGCGCGATACAAAAACGCAACGCCGATTCCACCGCTGAAGCCCGCACTAAATCCCCAAATCCAATCGCGCGAGGAAACAGTAGATGCCGGCAGGAATGGAAGAGCGAGTAAGAGCAAAACCAGCCCTGCAAATTGCGACCAGACAACTGTTGCGATCGTGTTGGCCCGCCGCGCAGTTAATCCGCCGAAAAAATCCGCGGAGCCGTAAAGAACCGCGGAGCCGAGCGCGAGCAATTCAATCATGTTGTAGCCGGGATCGATGATCCCGGCCGAGCTTCGATGGTTATGCCAATGGCCGCGATCATCGATCGCGGCTACAACCCCTTCTTCGGCAGCTTTTGTTTGAGCGTCTCGACGGGCTCAAACAGGTCGCCCAATTTCTCGACCCGCTGCAAAACTTTGGCGGATGGGAAGACAAGCAGGTTCGCGTTTTTCTTTTTCAAACAGTTGCCGACCTCGTCCCACGTCACCGGTGTCGAAACCGTCGGCTGCTCCTTCGCCCGCAGCGAGTAAACGTTCACCGTCGTCTTGTGTTCGTCGTTCTGGCTCCAATCGACGAACACTTTTCCTTCGCGCAATGCGCGCGCCATTTTGGAAATGACGAGCTTCGGATGTTCGCGCTGCAAATGTTCGGCGAGCGCACGCGACAACGCTTTCGTGTCGTCGAAGGTCGCGGCGGTATTGAGCGGCACATAGACTTGTAATCCTTTTGAGCCGGAAGTTTTCGCCCAGCTTTTCAATTTCATTTTCGCCAGGAGATCGCGGAGCCAGAGGCCGACCTGGCAGCATTGAACAATGTCGGCCGGCGCACCGGGATCGAGATCAAAAACCATCATCGTGGGGCGGGCGACGTCCTTTTTCCGAGCGAGGGAAGTATGCAGCTCGATGTCGGCGAGATTGGCGGCCCAGACGAGCGTGGGCAAATCCTGCGCGAGGCAATAGTGCATGTCGCGTTGATTGCCTTCGCTCCAAACCTTCGCCGTCTTCACCCAGTTCGGCCGATGGACCGGGCAATTCTTTTCGTAAAAGAACGGCTGATCGACGCCGTTCGGGTAGCGCTTCATGGTGAGCGGCCGGTCTTTCAAATGCGGAAGCAGCACCGGCGCGATGCGGATGTAGTAATCGATGAGCTGGCCTTTCGTGAATCCGGCTTTCGGATAGAGGACCTTGTTCAGGTTCGAAACGGCGAGTTTTTTTCCCTCGACGATCAGCTGCGCTTTATCGCTCATAAGTCAGATACGGCCCATACGAGTTATGCGAAAAACCGCTCGGGCGAAAGGAGCGGCTGCGGCCGGCAAATGCGCCCTACGCAATGCTCCCAGCTTTCGTGCCCGCTTAAAATCTCGATCTCCACCCGGAGAAAATAAATCGGCACATCGGGTTTCGTCAGGCGTGGAAAACGGACGGCGTCTTTTTCGGTGGTGACGATCATCTCGAGGTCGCGCCGGACGCAACGAGTGATGAAGCTGTTCAGTTCCGCTTCGGTGTAGCGGTGATGATCGGTATAACGCTTCGACAGTTCGAGGCGCGCGCCGAGTGTCTGTAGACCTTCCTCGAAGCTTTCCGGCGCGGCGATGCCGCAAATGGAGCCGATGTAAGTGTCGCGCAGGCGGTCGAGCGGAATCTGTTCGCCGGTCAAAACGTTCTGCAGGTGGAGCGGCTGGTGCGCGCACTCGATGATTTCTGCGGTGCGATTGTAGCGGCGAATCCGCCGGATCAACTGGTCGTTAGGCTCACCGGTGCTCTTGGTGATGAAGATGTAACTGGCGCGGCGGAGATTGCGCGGCGGCTCGCGAAGAGTTCCGCGCGGCAGGAGATGTTCGTTCCCGAAGGGCGCCTGCCGATCGATCAACACGATATCGAGGCGGTGTTTGAGGTGAAGATATTGGAGACCGTCATCGAGCAGAAGAGTGTCGGCTTTTAGTTCCTTGATTGCGAACAGGCCGCTCTTTACCCGATCCTTGTCCACCAGGACGATGACGTCCTTGAGATTGTTCGCCAGCATGTAGGGCTCGTCGCCGGCCGTTAACGAATCCAGCAGCAGCGTTTTTCCATCGGACACAATGCGTGGCGGCTCGGGACTCTTTTTCGCGAACGGATTCCAGGATTTTTTTCCGGAACGCCGCGGAACGCTCTTGTAACCGCGACTCAGAATGGCCACGCGTCGCCCGCCCGCCCGCAAGGCGCGCGCGAATTTTTCCACGATCGGAGTTTTGCCGGTGCCGCCGACGGTGAGATTGCCGATGCTAATGACAAGACAGCCAAGAGTGTGCTCTCGCAAAAGTCGGTGGCGATAAAGGAAAAGCCGCAGTTGCACGAGTCGCTCGTAGACAAACGACAGCGCGTAAAGCAGCGAGCGAAGCAATGCCGCCCGCACGCCGTGGCGACGTTCGAGGATCACGTCGATCGCAAATTGCTCGAGGCTTTCCGTGCGCTGGCTCATTCGAAGCGAGGATGGCGGATGGAGGATTGCGGATTGTGAAGAATGCGGGCGCCGCGGTTGTCAGCGGTTGTAACAAGTGTGCGGGCGCCGGGAGAGTCGGCCGCGGCTAGCATGGCGTCCGCGATTTTTTGCGGCGATCGAAGAGAGACGGCGCAGATAGTTGAACCCGAGCCGCTGAGGAACGCGCCGAGCGCGCCCGCGGATTCGGCGGCCTCGATCACGGCATCGAGGAACGGAATCAGCTTTTTTCGAAACGGCTGGTGAAGATGATCGACGAACGCGCCGCGCAGGGTCGCGTATTCGCGGGAGGCGAAGGCGGCGGTGATTGCGGCGACGTTTTGCAAATTCTCAATGGCCTGCAATCGATCCACCCGAGCGGGAAGAAGAGCGCGCGCTTTGTTCGTCGCGACTTCGAAATCGGGAACGAGAAGGATGAAATGCAATTGGGAAGCGACCGTAAACACCTGGCGCTCGCCACCGCGCACGACATTGAATCCGCCATAACAAGCGGGCGCAGCATTGTCGGGATGGCCTTCGAGCTGCGCACCGATTTCAAATAATTCCCGGCGCTGAAGTGGCCGCTCGGCCAATTCATTCAACCCATCGAGAACTCCGAGCCGGACGGCGGCGCTGCTCCCGAGTCCACGGGATTGCGGAATGTCGCCCACGATGGCGCAGTTGAACGCAAAAGGTTTGATCGAAGCGCGATCGAAGAAAGCGGCGCCGGCCTCGCGAACCATTGCGGCCGCCGGTTCCCCTCGCCCGCGTGAAATCGTGACTTCATTATATATATGCAGCGCCACGCCCAGGCAGTCGAACCCGGGGCCAAGATTGGACGTGCTCGCGGGCACGCGGACGGTAACCTGTTGCATGGTTGGTAAGGCGAGACTCGGTCGAACCGCAGCCGCGCCATTGTAACCGGCAGGCTTCAACCGGCAAGAGACGGACAACCGGGCGACCAAAACCGAATGAGTAAGTGACCGCCGATTGCCGCCGCCCTGCGCCATGAGAATGTCCCAATGGATCGATCCCGAATTACACCGGGATTTCATCGCGCAAGAGACTAACGCTCTGCGCCTGTGTACCGCGCCGGATGGATGGGTGGAGCGTTACGGCGTCGACGTCCTCATTTCCTACAAGACGGAGGCCGCGCTCGAAAAATTGAAGACTGAGCTTTGTCTCTGGGCGCTCAATGTCGATTTCACATTTCGCCGCGTCTTCGCGCGTTTTCTTCCCAAACAAAACTCGGAGCGCGAAGCACCGCGGCTGATTCTCGGCGATCCGGACACGAACCTGCAGAGCACCGCTCTCGAGCGAAATCTTTGTTACGCGATCGATTTCAGCGCGGGATATTCCGTCGGTCTCTTCATCGATCAGCGAGAAAATCGACGGTTCGTCCGCGATCTTGCCCCAACGGCGCTTCTAAACTGTTTCGCTTACACCTGCTCGTTTTCCGTCGCCGCCGCCACCGTCGGCGCCAACACGGTAAACGTCGATCTCTCCAAAAAATCGCTGGCCCGCGGCCGCGAGAACTTCGCGCTCAACTCCGTGCCGACAACCGACCATCGCTTCATCGCCGATGACGTGATGGCCGTACTGCCGCGCCTTGCGCGAAAGGGCGAAAAGTTCGACGCGATCATTCTCGATCCACCCACGTTTTCACGGACGCATCGCGGCAAGGCCTTCCAAGTCGAGCACGATTTCGAGACGCTGCTGCTCGCCGCGCTCGAAGTGGCGGCGCGGAATGCGCGTATTTTGCTTTCGACGAATTGTTCGACCCTCGGCGCGCCAGCCCTCGAAGTGATGGGCCGCTTCTGTTTGAAAGCCACGCGGCGGGCCGGCGATTTCCATCGTGAGCCTCCCCTCCCCGATTTTCCTCCAGGCCTGGGAGCCGCGACAGTTTGGTTGACGCTACGCTAGATTTAAAGCACGCGACAAACGCGCAGGATTCGATAACTAGGTAGCATGGACGAAGAGTTTTCTGGAGCCTCTGGCGACATCGCGGAACGCGGACTGCGTTATACGAAAGACCAGCTCGAGCAATTGCTCGAACAAACCGAAGAATACGTGCGGGAAAATCCGACGCGCTCGGTTGCGTACGCGCTGATCGCTGGATTCATCCTAAATCGTCTGCCGATCGGGCGGATTCTTAGCGCGCTCGTGCGTCTGGTATTCATCGCGTTCAAGCCGGCCATCCTGGCATACGGCGCGACGAAATTATATCAGGCGGCGCAGGGCGACGCCGAATAAGCGACGGCTTACTGGTCGAGCGTGAACCCGACCTTCACGGTCACCTGCCATTCGTTGACTTTGCCGTCGACGATCTGGCCGCGGGTTTCCATCACTTCGAACCACCGCATATTGCGGATGGTTTTCTGGGCGCGGGCCAGCGCATTCACCACCGCTTCTTCGATGCTCGTCGCCGACGCGCCCACCAGCTCGATCTTTTTATAAACGTGATCGCTCATGGATTCACTCTTGGGCCGGCTCACGGCGAAAACAAATCAAAAGCGACACGTTTTGATTGAGTGAACCGGCGACATCGCTAGCCTCTTCGTTGCCATGGCGGAAAATATCGAGTCGCACCTGATCGAAAAACGGGTCTTCAAACCGTCGAAGAATTTCGCGAAAGGGGCGCGGATCAAAAGCCTCGAGCAGTATCGGCGGATGTATCGCGAATCGATCAAGCGTCCGGAAAAATTCTGGGCACGCGAAGCGGGCGAGCTGGTCTGGCAGAAGCGCTGGAAAAGCGTTTTGAAATGGAAGGCGCCGTTCGCGCAATGGTTCGTCGGCGGAAAATTGAACCTGTCGGAGAACTGCCTCGACCGCCATCTGAACGGCCCCACGAAGAACAAAGTCGCGATTCTCTGGGAAGGCGAACCGGGGGACAAACGCGCGCTGACCTTCCAGCAATTACATCGCGACGTCTGCCGGTTCGCGAACGTCCTCAAGCGAAACAAGATTCGCAAAGGCGATCGCGTCATCATTTACCTGCCGACCATTCCGGAAGCGGCGATCGCGATGCTCGCCTGCGCGCGGATCGGCGCGGTGCATTCGGTCGTGTTCGGCGGATTCAGCGCGGACAGCATTCGCGACCGGATCGCGGATTGCGGCGCGATCGCGGTGATCACGGCGGATGGGAGTTACCGGCGCGGCGCGATCGTGCCGTTAAAGAAAAATGTCGACGACGCGTTGCGCGGTGGAACGACGGTGAAACGCGTCATCGTTTTTCGGCGTGCCGGCAACGACATTCACATCGAGGAAGGGCGCGACGTCTGGTGGCATCGCGAGCTCGAATACGTGGACGCGCATTGCGACCCGGTCGCGGTCGATAGCGAGCATCCGCTTTACATTCTCTACACGAGCGGATCGACGGGAAAACCGAAAGGCATTCTGCACACGACGGGCGGTTATCTGGTCGGGATTTATTCGACGATGAAGTACGTCTTCGATCTGCGCGACGACGATGTTTACTGGTGCACGGCGGATGTCGGCTGGGTGACGGGCCACAGTTATGTCGTCTACGGACCGCTTGCGAATGGCGCGACGACGTTGATGTATGAAGGCGCACCGAACTGGCCGGAATCGGACCGTCTGTGGCGGCTCGTCGAGGAATACGCCGTCACCATTCTCTACACGGCGCCGACAGCGATCCGGGCGGTGATTCGCTGGGGCGATCATTGGGTGATGAAGCATGATCTTTCCTCGTTGCGCCTCCTCGGATCGGTTGGAGAGCCAATCAATCCGGAGGCCTGGATGTGGTTTCGCAAAGTAGTGGGCGGCGACCGTTGCCCGATCGTCGACACGTGGTGGCAAACTGAAACCGGCGCGATCATGATCACGCCGTTGCCGGGAGCGATCCCGACAAAACCTGGCAGCGCGACGTTGCCGTTCTTCGGTGTCGACGCCGCGATCGTGGACGAACAGGGAAATGAAGTCGGGCCTAACGTCGGCGGGAAATTGATCATTCGCCAACCGTGGCCATCGATGCTGCGGACGATTTACGGAGACAAGGAACGCTACCAGAAACAGTACTGGAGCGAATTCAAAGGACGTTATCTCACCGGCGACGGCGCGCGCCGCGACAAGGACGGATACTTCTGGATCGTGGGGCGGATCGACGATGTCCTGAACGTGGCCGGGCATCGGCTGGGGACTTCGGAAATCGAGAGCGCATTGGTAAGCCACGCGAACGTCGCGGAAGCGGCAGTCGTCGGCCGGCCGGATGACTTGAAGGGCCAGAGTGTAGTCGCGTTCGTGACCGTCAAGGGCGGCGTGACGGTGAGTAATTCGTTGAAAGCGGAATTGCGGGAACACGTCGGCCGTCACATCGGCGCGATCGCCAAGCCGGACGAGATCCGGTTTGCGGAAGCGTTGCCGAAAACGCGGAGCGGAAAAATCATGCGGCGATTGCTGAAGGAAGTGGCGAGCGGCAAGACCGTCACCGGCGACACGACGACCCTGGAGGATCTCAGCGTTTTGGCGAAGTTAAGCTCGGAGGAATAGGAACGCCCGTTCGCAGTTCGCTTCGGTGAATGAGTTCAGCTAGCCTTATCTCGTGAGTTTCATTCGCACAGGGCTGCGCGAGATCGGGCTAAAGATTCGACGGCAGAAAACGCGGATGGCGTTGCGCCATCAGAAACGCGTCCTGCAAAAGAGCGAGATCAATCTCGGACGCGAAGGCACTTCGCAGGCCGTCAATTTTCCCGAGGTCCGCAACGAGATTGTCGCGCTCAAAAAACTGGAGCAGGAGCAAAAGGAAGTCGCGCTTCGGATCGCGACGATCGAAGAAGGAATTCGCAAGATCGAATTGCAGCGCGAACAAAACGGGAAAGAGCAGAACGCGGAGCTGGCGAAACTCGAGGAACAGAAGAAGCCGATCCTGCAGCGGCAGAATGAAGCGAAGGCCGCGGCGGATCTTTGCGATCGCGAGCTGGCCAGCGTAGAGCGCCGGTTGCAGGAGAACGATGCCGCGGACCGCGACCTGCTAAAGAAGCTTTCCGAATTGCAGGCGCAGGTTCCCCCACCCGACGACCTCGATGCGCAGATGGCAGGGATCAGTGCGCGGCGTGTCCGATTGCCCGAAGAAAAAGCGGAGGTGACGCGTGCACGTCTCGGCGCGGCCGAAGCTTGTCGCGCCGCGCGGGAAAAACTCACGCAACAGGAAGCGGCGGTTGCCGCGATCGACAAACAGATCGCGAAAGTCCGGGAAGAATACGAAGGGCGCGATCGCGCCTTAAACGAGCAGAGCCGCGCGCAACAGGAAGCGCTCAAGGAAGAGCGGAGCCATCATCAAACCGTCGAAGAAAAAAAGAACCCGGCCTACCTGAACATCGGCCGGCATCTCGCGTCGCAGGGAATCGCGCCGCCGAACGCGCCGCACTTGCTGACTGAAGTTCAAAAGCACCGCGCCGCCGTCGAGCGCCACTCGCAACACACGGCCGAGCTCGCCGTTCTTTCGAGCCAAATCGATAAACAGGAGCTGCGAAAATTTTATTTCGCCGTCTTCTCGGTGGTCGTCGTCGCGTTGATCATCGTCGCGCTGGTTTTTCAGTCGCCGCCGAAACGCGAATGGTTGCCGCAGGAAACCGACACGATCCTTTCGGTGAGCCTGGAGCAGCTGGAGAAAGAAGATCTTCCGAAACGTTGGCGGAAAGATCAGGCGAACGATTGGCAAAACGTTTGGGCCGGCCTCATCGCGAGCGCACAGCGAACGCCGGTCCTTAATTTGCCGCGCGACGCCGTGCGAGTCACGCGCGCCCTCGCCTCGGGCGACGAGCGCGCCACGCGCGAATACGTGCTGGTGGAAGCGCGCACCGATGTGTCGCGGGTAGTGAATTCCGTCGAGCGCGACAAGGCGTTCGAACGGCGAACGATCTCCGGGTTGCCAATGTGGTTGCGGCCGGAGTTCACGCTCGCCCGGGTAGGGCCGAGGACGCTGGCCATCGGTGGCGAACAGGAAGTCGCGGGACTGGCGCGGGTGCGGCTCGGGATCGATGCGGATCTCAAAATCTCGGGGCCGCTTCTCACCACGCTTCAGTCATTGAAGGAAGGCAGCGCGCTGCGGCTGGTGTCGCGCGAACCGGCGAAACTCAACCGGGTCTTTTCGCCGATGTTCAATGGCGAGCTGGTCGACAACTGCGATCTCTTTGCGTTGTCGCTCACGCTTCAAACTCCGGCAAAAGCGCGATTAATTCTCACAGCGAAATCGGCCCAAGCCGCGGCTGATCTCGCCGCGCGAATTCGAAACGAACCGCAGCGCCTTCTCAAACTGGCGGATTCCGATCTGCTGCTCTACACCCAGCCGCCGGACGTAGACGTGCAGGGCGCCAATGTCCAATTGCGCTTCGACGTTCCGGAAAACAGCGGGCGGCTCATCCTGCAACGGCTCGCGAAAATCGCAGCGGCGCCGGCTGTTGCCGCGGATTGAAAGTCGTCCCGCCGTGAACTTCCGCAGATTTTCCCGCGCCGTTCTGCTGCCCGCTCTTTTTCTTCCCTGCCTCGCACTCGGAAAAAGCACGGATGACAGCGAGTTCGTCGAGATCAAGAGCGTCGACGACACGATCCTTGTCGATCTCCGTTACGCTGGCACGAATAACGTCGCGCACCGGCCAATTTATCCGCCAGGAACGACGGCGATGGTCCGCGCGGGCGTCGCGCAACGGCTGGCGATCGCGCAGGAATATCTGCGCAAGAAAGGTTATGGCCTGAAAATTTGGG
>Ga0307470_10000345_pt1 | contig 25934 bp, 23 predicted proteins | sample atmos_gasesAM3C__FD_204565 | JGI IMG/M metagenome (GOLD analysis project Ga0307470, IMG submission 204565) | Hardwood forest soil microbial communities from Morgan-Monroe State Forest, Indiana, United States - atmos_gasesAM3C_05 | ecosystem: Environmental > Terrestrial > Soil > Temperate forest... | reverse complement strand
AACCTCAAAGGCAGGAATTTCCGATTCGAGTACACCGCGAAAACGGGGATTTGCGGGGAAGCCCACTTCGGCAACAGCCGGATGAGGGCACCGCTCGCGAGTGCTTCGTCACAGTAGGTTGACGGCAGTAGTCCGATCCCGTGCCCCCGGTACACGAAGGCGCTGACCGAATTGAAGTCGCGACTCGACACCGGCCCCGAGACACGGATGCGCGCCTTTTTTCTGCCGTTGACCAGGTCCCAGTCGGTCTCGTTATTCCTGGCATTGAGCATCACGCAGTCGTACAGCTTGAGGTCCGCAGGCTCGACGGGAGGCTTTCGGCCTTTCATGTATTCGGCCGCTGCCACGACGTAGCGAATGCTCTTTCCTATGCGGGTGGCGACCACGCTCGAGTCCTGCAACTCTCCGAAGCGGATCGCGACGTCGATATTTTCTGCAACCAGATCGAGGAAGAGATTCGTGATGAAGAGGTCGACCCGGATCCGCGGCTGAGCTTTCAGGAATCTCGAGAGGAATTCCAGGAAGGGCTCCTGACCCAGAATGACCGGAACGGAAATCCTCAACATGCCTTCGGGCGCCTTCTGTCCCAAGGTCAGAACTCGCTCAGCTTGTTCCAGGACGGTCAGCGGCTCCCTGCACTGATTGAAGTACTCACGTCCCTGCGCGGTTAGGGTCACCCGTCGCGTCGTGCGCCTCAGGAGCGACACGCCGAGCTTCGATTCCAGCACCGATAACCGCCGGCTCACCGTCGAGATCGGCATGCCCAACGAGCGGGCTGCCCGGCTGATGCTCTCGAACTGGGCCACTTTGACGAATATCAGGACGTCGTCGAGGTTCGCCATGGGGACACTCTGCCATTTTTGGAAATTAGATTCCAGAGTTTCCCATCTAATCAGTCGCAGTGCACACCCCGACAATACGCTCCAGCAGATGGGTGATCGTACCCGTGATCAACAACCACAGCAGAAGGCGGAAGACTCATATGACTACGAAACAGAAGACCATCATCGTGACGGGAGCCTCTCAGGGAATCGGTGCCGCGGTGGCCAACCTGTTCCTCGATCGCGGCTACAACGTGGTGGGCAACTCGCGCAAAATAAGCCACAAGAACGAGCTGCAGCGCTCGGACAAGCTGGCCTTGGTGGACGGCGACATCGGATTGGCCTCGACGGCCGAGATGATCGTCGGTACCGCGGTGAAGCGGTTCGGCTCGGTCGATGCACTGGTGAACAACGCGGGGATATTCTTTGCGAAGCCGTTCACCGAGTACACGCCCGAGGACTTCCGCGTGTTGTCGTCGACCAATTTGGATGGCTTTATCTATACGACGCAATTGGCCGTAAAGCAGATGCTCTCGCAAAAGAGCGGCGGTAGTGTGGTGAGCATCACGACCTCCATCGTCGATCATCCGCTTGCGGCTTTCACTGCATCCGTCCCAATGATCACCAAAGGCGGCATCGACGCGATATCCCGGAGTCTCGCGATGGAATACGCGCCGCAGGGCATTCGCGTCAACGTGGTGGCTCCGGGCGTCGTGAATACCCCGCTGCACAAGAACAATCCCAAGGACTTCCTGCGCACACTGTCGCCCCTGGGGCAGATTTCGGACCCCAAGGACATCGCAGAGGCCGTGTTTTATCTCACCGAGGCGAGCCAGGTCACCGGCGAGGTGCTGCACGTTGACGGCGGCGCGCATTTGGGTCGGTGGTGATGAACACGACGAACGCCAGTGCCGAGCGAAGGCTCGAGGACCTTGGCATAAACCTGCCTCGCTCACCGACTCCGCTCGGCGCCTATGTTGAAGCGGTGCAGGCCGGGAATTTGCTTTTTTTGAGCGGTACGCTGCCCGTGGAAGGAGGGGCCCCCAAGTTCTTGGGACGCATCGGAGCTGAATTGAGCGTCGAAGACGGGCGGCGCGCGACTCGCCTGGCGGCATTGAACGCTCTTGCGATCGCCAAGGAGTATTTGGGGTCGCTGGACAGGGTGACACGAGTAGTCCGTCTCGGAGTCTCACTCGCCACGACTCCCGAGTTCCGTGAACACCCGAAGGTTGCAGACGCCGCATCGGAACTACTGGTCAGTGTATTCGGAGCCGACAAGACATCGACTCGCCTGGTCTTCGGCATGGCGAGCCTCCCGGTAGGCGTCTGCGTCGTGCTGGAGAGCATTTTCGAAATTGGTGACTGAAAGGTTCGTTTCACGTTGAGCAGCACTCTCACCAGAAGTGTCGGTACTCGCATTTGATAAAGGAGAGTTTTTTATGATTCGCAAAGCAAGAGCGGTATGGCGAAGCAGCGGTCGATCCGGGAAAGGCGGCCTTTCGTCCGACTCCGGCGTGCTTGCAAACACGCCGTGGCTGGCTTGAACGCAAACCGCCGAATATGCGATGGAGCCGCCGACAGTGGCTGTTCGCCGGAGCGGCGCATTGGTTTACTGCCTCCAAGTCATCGAGAACCCGGAAGTTGCGCCGCGGCAGAGAACCGCGCAACAGCGCGGACGGGCCTCGGCATGGCCGAAATCGGCGCAATGGTCGGCGGACAGATTCGGCAGGGACGTCCACTGCCCGTCGTTCTCACCACCCTGTGCGAACTGTTCGACGCCACCGTCCAGGGATGCTCCAGCAGTGTCCTTCTTCTCGACCGCACCGGTACGACAGTGCGAAACGCCGCTGGGTCTGGCTTGCCCGCCAGTTACATGAAGGAGCTCGAGGGCAGACGGGTCAGCTGGATTGAGACTCCCCCTGCGCCCGGCCTCAGGTTGCATGAGGTTTCGCCGATTCTGTCGCTAACCGGGGAGCCGCTCGGAATCTTTGCCGTCTATCGGCGCGAGAGCAACCCCGACGTCACCCGTAGCCACTCCGCACTCATCTCGCAACTCACCCACGTCGCGAGCGCCGCCATTGAGCGCATGCGAAGCGACGAAGCGCTCGAGCGAAGTGCCGCACTTCTCGAAAGAACGCAACAACTCAGTTCGACGTGCTGCTTTTCCTGGCGCGTGGAGACAGACGAAATCAGTTGGTCAAAAGAGCTCTGCCAGCTCTTCGAACTCGACCCGGCAGATGCCCCGGCAGCGCTCGAGCTGATCGGCGCTCGCATCCATTCCGAAGATCTGCCGTCATTCCATGAAATGATCGAACGGGCCCGAAAAGGGGTTAGCGACTTCGAGTTCGAGCACCGGTTATGCCTGCCCGACAACTCGCTCAAGTACCTGCGTGTCGTTGCGCACCGAACCCGCGATCAGGAGGGCCGATTGGAATATATCGGTGCGGTCCAGGATGTGACACATCGCCGACATACGGAACAGGCACTCGCCAAATTGCGGGCCGAACTCGCGCGAGCGGCGAGGGTTGCGAGCCTCGGAGTACTAACGGCGGCGATTGCGCACGAGGTCAACCAGCCCCTGGCAGGAATCGTTACGAACGCCAGCACCTGTCGGCGGATGCTCGGCGCAAACCCGCCGGACGTCGAGGGAGCGCGGGAAACCGCGAGACGCACGATTCGCGATGCGGAGCGGGCGTCGGAGGTAATCAAGCGGCTGCGCGCTCTTTTTTGCAAGAAAGGCGCCACGATCGAATCGCTGGACCTGAACGAGGCAACACGGGAGGTGGTTGCGTTATCGCTGAGTGAACTCGAGAGAAATAAAGTGATCGTGCGGACGGAGTTTGCCGACGAACTACCGCCGGTCCAAGGCGATCGGGTTCAGCTGCAGCAGGTCATCCTAAACCTAGTCCTGAACGCCTCAGATGCGATGAGCGGCGTCGATCATCGCCCGAGGCAGCTGGTGATCGGAACCGAACGGGACGAAGAGGATGGTGTGCGGCTGAGCGTGCGAGATACGGGGGTGGGTTTCGAACCTCAAGCCGCGGACAGACTATTCGACGCGTTCTACACCACAAAGAGCGGCGGTATGGGAGTTGGCCTATCCGTCAGCCGCTCCATCATCGAGAGTCACAAGGGCCGTCTGTGGGCAACATCGAACGATGGTCCGGGAGCCACGTTCGCATTTTCGATCCCGAGCGGATCCCTGTGAGTGTGGTGGCCAATCGTCCGCTCGTGTCGGTGGTCGATGACGACGAGTCCGTGCGCGAGTCGCTACCCGACCTGTTGAGAGAGTTAGGCTATTCGGCTCGCACGTTCTCGTCGGCCGAAGAGTTTCTGGCCTCCGATTGCGTGGGCGAGACCCAATGTCTGCTCCTCGACATCGCCATGCCCGGCATGAAAGGACCCGATCTGATACAGGAGTTGACGGTTCGCGGGCAAGAGATTCCGATCGTCTTCATCACCGCTCAAGCAGATGAGAGCGTCCGTCCGCGCGTGCTCGGACAGGGTGCCGTGGAGTGCCTGTTCAAGCCGTTCAGCGACACGGCTCTGTTTGAGGCGCTCAATGCCGTATTTCGAGTGAGTTGATCGATTTAACGCGAGGGGAAAATGAAATGAATTCGGCGAGCGCATCTCTTCATGAATCGCGGTCATCCCTCATGTCGCGCGACACACCCATCGTGTTCGTCGTTGACGACGATATCTCGGTGCGCGAATCATTGGAATCGCTGATTCGCTTCGCGGGCTGGCAGCCGCAAACATTCGCGTCCGCGCAGGCTTTCCTCTCGCGCCCACGCGTCTTCGTTCCAAGTTGCCTGGTATTGGACGTGACGCTTCCGGATCTCAGTGGCCTCGACCTGCAGAAGCGCATCGCTCCCGATCGAGTTGATATGCCGATCATATTCATCACGGGCCACGGCGACGTGCCGATGTCGGTGCGCGCGATGAAGGCGGGAGCGATGGAGTTCTTTACCAAGCCATGCGGTGATGAGGTGTTGTTGAGCGCGATCCGGCAAGCTATCGAGTGCAGCCACGCTGCGCTGCGGCGCGAGGCGGAGATGCGATCGATCCGGGACCTTTATGCCTCGCTCAGCCGCCGCGAACGGCAGGTCATGGCGTTGGTGGTTCGCGGCCTGTTGAATAAGCGGGTCGGCGTCGAGCTCGGCATCAGTGAAATCACGGTGAAGGCACACCGAGGCAACGTGATGCGGAAGATGAAGGCTGACTCTCTAGCCGACCTGGTGAATATGGCTGCGAAACTACACCCCGGACCGACTCCGGCGGCGTACGGAGATCGTTCGCTGAACAGCTTCCAATACGAAAGTATCGCCGATACCAAAGTCCAATCGTTTTGCACCCCTGCTTCTGATGTGATCGCGTCATCGCATCCACTGCCGCTTGGCAACCCGCGATGAAACACCTTCAGAGGAGAATTTCGACGTGACCCCATTGGTAAAGACGGCGAAGACTATTGCAATAGCTATTTTGGAGGCGGCCGGCTCTTGTGCGGACCGCCTGCCGAAGTCCTTGATATGCGTATCATTTCTGCTGGCTTCCGCAGCGGCCACCGCGGACAACCCGCCCGTCCCGACGCAAATCGTCGATCTGGCGAACAAGGTGGACGGCGTGCATCCGGGGTTCCGCGCCTTTCACGCGAAAGGCGTCGTGGTGGAAGGCAGCTTCAAAGCCTCCGCCGAAGCTGCCCAATTCAGCCGCGCCACGCTATTCAACGGCACCTCAATTTCGGTGACCGCGCGCTTCTCTGATGGCAGCGGGATGCCGAACGTGCCCGACGGCTCGCCCGCGATGCCCCGTGGCATTGCCATCAAGTACCACTTGCCCGGCGGAACCGACACCGACATGGTGACCAACTCGTTCAAGTTCTTCCCGGTAGGGACCGGAGAGGACTTTCGTGATCTGCTGCAGGCCATCGTCGCGAGCCCACCCGACGCTCCAAAGCCCACGAAACTGGAACAGTTCTTCGCCAGCCACCCGAATGCGCCGAAGGCGATCGGTTCGCTCCCCATTCCGGACAGCCTTGCCGACGAGGAGTACCACGGCATTGACGCTTTCATCTTCGTCAGCAAGAGCGGCCAAAGGCAGGCGGTGCGCTACCTGGTAGTACCAGAAAAGCTGGTGCACATTACTCCCGAAGAGGCAGCCAAGCAGCCGCCTGATTTCCTGTTCGACGAACTGGCCGAGCGGATCGCACGAAAGCCGGTGGTTTTTCACTTGAAGGCGCAATTGGCCGAGCCCAGCGATCAGACCAAGGATGCGAGCCAACCTTGGCCCGATGACCGCAAGGTCGTCGATCTCGGCGTGCTGACGCTGAATAAACTGGTGCCCAACAGCTTGGAGGCGGAGAAAAAGCTGCTGTTCGTGCCCACGAACCTCACCGCCGGTATCGAGCTCTCCGACGATCCGCTGCCGAGCGTGCGCGCTGCCGCCTATGCCGTCTCGTTCGGGAGGCGCAGCCGGTGAATCATTACAGTCCACGCAGCCTGAGAGCAGGAGAGAGCCCATGAGCAGCTACATCAAAGTTGGCGAGGAAAACTCAACGTCTATTGAAGTCTATTACCAGGACCATGGCTCCGGATCGCCGGTCGTCCTCATCCACGGCTGGCCTCTGAGCGGCGCGTCGTGGGAAAAGCAGACAGCGGCACTGCTTGCCGCAGGTCATCGCGTGATCACGTACGACCGCAGAGGTTTCGGCAGATCCAGCAAGCCCGCCGTCGGTTACAACTACGACACGTTTGCGGCCGATCTTGATGCGGTGCTGAGCACGTTGAAGCTCACGGACGTTTCTCTCGTCGGCTTCTCGATGGGCACGGGCGAAGTCACCCGGTATATCGGCAAGTACGGCACGAAACGCGTGCGCAGGGCCGTGCTCATCGGCACGCTTGGCCCGTATCTCGTGAAAACGGCCGACAACCCTGAAGGCGTCGACAGGAGTGTCTTCGAGGGTCTTAAGGCAGCCATCAAAGCCGATCGTCCGGCCACGCTGATGGAATTTCTGCGCAATTTCTACAACTACGATGTCACGGGAGGCAAGCTCGTGAGCGAGCGCGTCCTCGAGGACAACTGGAACGTGGCCGCCGGCGCCTCTGCGATCGGCACGCTGGCTTGTGTCGATGCGTGGATTGAGGACTTCCGTCAGGACTTCCCCCGCAACACCGTACCGACGCTCATTCTGCACGGCGATGCCGATCGCATCCTGCCGCCGGACTCTTCATCCAGAAGACAAGCGAAGATGATCCAGAATGCCAGGTTCGTGGAGCTCGCGGGCGGCCCCCATGGCGTGCTGTGGACTCATGCGGAGCAGATCAACTCCGAGCTGGTGAAGTTTCTGGCCTGAACGCTACGCGCGAACCGCGAATTCCGGCAGGCGTTCATGTACCAGCCTTTCGGCGAGCGCGGGATCGATCTCTCCCGACCCGGTGCGCCGGGCGTCAAGTTCCTCGAGGATGGCCGCCTGAGTCGCGCCGCGCCGGAGGGCTTCTTCATAGGATATCTCGGCGTGAAACATCACCATCGAATAGCGCGGTACGAAACGGTTGGGAAACCGAAGCTCGAGCTCCGATGAAATGGATTTAAGGCGGCGGAACTTCGGGTCGAGCACCGTATCGCGCATCTCGACATAGTTCTCGAGCGCCATTTTTGCAATGGCCTCCGTGTTCGGGCGGCGGATCTTCTCGAATTCCGCAAACAAGTCCCCCCACCGATCGTGACGATCGAGAAGGTCTTCGAAAGACGCACAGTCTTCGAAGGCCGCATTCATACCCTGGCCGTGGAAGGGAACGATCGCATGGGCTGCATCGCCAAGCAGGAGAACCCGCCCTCCATCGTGCCAACGGGACATGTGCACTGTGCTGAGTTGTCCCTGTGGATTTTGCGCGAAGTCCTCGAGCAAATCCGGCATGAGCGGAATGAGGTCCGGGAAATGAGCCGCAAAGAACTTCTGGACAGCCCCGGGAGACGTGAGAGTTGCGAAGCTGTCCGCGCCTTCGCGCGCGAGAAACAGAGTCGCCGTGAAACTGGCGTCGAGATTCGGCAGCGCGATGAGCATGAAACCGCGGCGCGGCCAGATGTGCAGGGCATGCGGCTCCAGCGCGAAGCGGCCCCCGATGGAAGGCAACGTGAGTTCCTTGTAATCATGATCCAGGCGCTCTTCGCGGCTCTCGGCAACGCCGCTCGCGGCAAGATGCGCACGAATCACGGAGCCGGCGCCGTCCGCCCCAATGGTGGGCGCCAGAGGCACTTCATAGTCACGCTCGGCGACAGTGTCGCGTAGCCGCAAGATGCCGGCACGCGTGTCCAATCCGACGCACGTCTGCGAGAATCGCAAGGTCACGCCGTATCGCTCGGCCGCGTCGATCAAGACTCGATTGAGCGCGGCCCGGGAGACGGAATGGATGACTTCATGGTCCCCTTGTCCATATGGGAGGAGCGACGCCCCCGTGCCGAGTTCGTGCACCATGCGGCCTCGCATCGTGATGAGCAGCGGCTGCACGGCCGCCATGACTCCGCACCGCTCGAGCGCACGAATCCCGCGATTGGCAAGCGCCAGGTTGATCGAGCGCCCTCGTTCTGCCGCGCTGAGGCGAGGGTCCGGGCGCCGATCGCACAAGGTGACTTGGAAATTCCGGCGTGAAAGCGCGAGCGCCAGCAGCGATCCGCCGAGGCCTGCACCGACGATGGTCAGCGCCTGCGGCGGCATTGATGTCACCGCGTATCCCGCAGCGCCTGACCCAGCCGCTCGGCGAGACGGAATACGTCCTCGAATGTGTTGTAGAGGGGGATCGGGGCCACCCGCACGATGTCGGGGGCGCGCCAATCGCACACGACTTCCCGCTCGGTGAGCCAATCGAACACGCGCCGTCCGCGGCCGCCGCCGATTCGCAGCGAGAGTTGGGCGCCGCGCGAGGCCTGCTCCCGCGGCGTGACGATGGTCAGTTCGGATGCATGACGAGCCAGCAGCGCCTCCAAAAATCCTGTCAAGGCGCAGGACTTGTCGCGGAGCCTCTGCATTCCGGCCTCCCTGAACATCGCGAGCGATGCGGCGAGCGGAGCGGCGGAAAAAACCGATTGGTTGCTGACATGAAATCCCGCCGCTCCGGGCGCCGAATTGAACTGCGGGCCCATGTCGAAGCGAGTCGCGATATCGTGCCCCCACCATCCTGATAAACGAGAGGGCGAATCGAAATGCCGGGGATGAATGAAACAGCCGCCGATGGCGCCCGGCCCCGCGTTGAGGTATTTGTAGCTGCACCACACTGCGAAATCCGCACCGGTGTCGTGCAGCGCCACGGGCAGATTGCCGATGGTATGCGCCAGATCGAAGCCGACTACGGCGCCCGCGAGCCTGCCCGCCTTCGCAATCCGCGCAAGATCGAACGACTGCCCGGTGCGAAATTGCACGCCGGGCCACAGCACCAGCGCGATGTCGTCGCCCTGCTCTTGCAGTATCGCCTCGATGGCTTCTTCCGGCACGAGATCCTCGCCCGCTGCCGGGGCGAGTTCGATGAGATGCGTGCGCTCATCGAGTCCATGCCAAGCGAGCTGCGACGCAACGGCATGCCGATCGGAGGAAAACGCGCCGGCCTCGATCAATATCCGCTTTCGACGCCCCCGCGGGCGGAACAGACTCGCCATCATCAGGTGCAGATTGATGGTGAGCGAGTTCATCGCGACGACTTCCTCTGATTTGCACCCGATCAGGCTTGCCAGGTCGTCCCGCAGGTAATCGTGATAGTAAATGAAGGGGCGATGCGCCGAATCATGGGCGCGGACTCCCATTCGCGCCCAATCGTCGAGGTCCCGCGTCATGAGGTCTCGGGCCGCGAGCGGCATCAGGCCCAGCGAATGGCCGCACATATATAAAAGAGGTGTGCCGTCCCGATCCAGGGGCAGCGAAAATTGTCCCCTGAATTCCGCCAATGGGTCCGCCTCGTCGCAGGCACGCGCATAGTCCAGCGATAATTCATGGCTCGGCGCCCGCACGGGAGGGATTGACGGCATAAGGGAAACGGCCTCAGTCTAGCTTCTATTCGGAATCAAATTTTCGTAATGGGAACATATTTGACAATTAGACGCACACTACCTAAGTTAGAGACTGATTTCAAGCAAGCAAGGCTGTCATGATGAAACAAGCGATGTCCGTCAGGGGCCCGATTGCCGGGGAAGAGCTGGGAATCACCTTGCCGCATGAGCATTTGCTCTGTGACCTCTTCTGCCGTTATCTCCCCGCGGCCGACGAGGGCGCGATCGGGCCGCAGCCGCAACTTCGCGACCGCTACCGGCTGCTCCGCCAACCCGCCGGCTACCGAGCGAATCTCGACGGCAGCGACAGGGCGTCCGCCATCGAAGAATGCGGCCACTTCAGCCGGGCAGGCGGCAGGACCATCGTCGACCTCACCCCGCGGGGTTTGAGTCCCGATCCCATCGGCCTTAGGAGCATTGCCGAGGCGACGGGACTCAACGTCATTGCCTCTACGGGGTTCTATGTCGATGCGGCATTGCCCGACTGGGTGCGGTCGGCGACGGTGGACGAGTTGGCGGACCGGCTCGTCGATGACGTGATGACGGGTGGAGCGGAGGCCGTGCGGCGCGGAGCCATCGGCGAGATCGGCCTCGAGGGCCCCACCGAGCTCGAGTTGCGTTGTGTGCGCGCCGCCGCGCGCGCACAGTCGCGCACGGGAGCGCCGGTGTTTCTGCACGTGATGTCGGGCATCCTGCCGCAGTTTCGAGACTCCACGGACGAGGTCATTTCTCTGTATGTGTCCGAGGGCGGCGCGTTGGACCGTTTGGTGCTGTGTCACCAGGACGGCTCCGGCGACGATCAAGGTTATCAGGAGCGCCTGCTGAAGCAGGGCATTTGGCTTGAATACGATACCTTCGGCGCCGAAGGCGTGTTTGCACTCGGAGACTCCTATCTGCAGCTGCCCACCGACACTCGCCGAATCGCCGAACTCGCCGAACTGGTGAAGGCCGGATTCGCGCGGCAACTGCTGATATCTCAGGACGTCTGCTACCAGACGGCAAAACGCGGCTGGGGCGGCTGGGGACTTGCGCACATACTCGACACCCTCATGCCGCGGTTCATCGCCGGCGGTGTGGACCGGCTCACCATGGACGTCATCATGCGCGACAATCCCCGCACGGTATTCGCCTTTCTTTAGGAGCCCACCTTGAGCGTCGTGTCGAGCGCCAGCAGAGAGGCGATCAGGGATTGAGGGGCGATGCGGCTGGTGCGAGGGTTCGCCTTCGAGGGCGTCGATTCCACGCACAGCGTCAGTCGCCCGCAGTCCGCATCGACGCGAACGGTGTGCGTATTGCGGGTAACGCCGGGGTCGGCCCAGATTTCCACCTGGGTTCGCAGCGGCCCGATTCCGGCCAGCGCCAGCGCGGCCGCGACATTCGCATTGGCGGGGAACCCCGCGGCGGCTTCCAGCGCATTGCCGCGAAACACGCATGTCGCCTGGGTGATCGACTGCGGATCGATGCCGTTACGCACGAGATGAGGCGCGCCGGCAAGGGCCGCCGGCAGTTTACGGGTTTCCAGCGTGACTCTGTCGATGACGCCGATCGCGGCAGCCCGAATGGCGTCCAGGCCGGCCAGTGCTCCGGATGGCACGATGATATGTGCTCCGGTTCGCCGTGCCCGGTCGATGAGATGCATGCGCGATATCAGGGCGCCCACCGACGCTACGATGAGCGTGCGGCCGCTTTCGATTGCAGGGATGGCGATCTCGTCGAACGCTGCGCCGGGCGCAGCTTCGATGACCACCGCCGACGCCGCCAACTCGGCCGGCGCGACGACGGTGGGCGGCCGCCTGAAATGCGCCACGCGCGAGCGGGCGCGCTCGAGATTCTTCGCCGACACGGCCGCGAGTTCGAGGTCCCCGCCGTAGCCATCGAGCCACTCGGCAATCGCGAACCCGATGGTCCCGAGACCCCCGATCCCAACAGTGCGTTTGAGCGGCAGCGCTTCGTCGCCGAACGGCGGCGATGGCGTCACGGCCGTTCCCCGGCGGCATCCATGGCGTTCCACCGGGCCAGCAGCGCCTCCAAATACTTTCGCGCGCGCGGACGCCCGCCGCGCGGTCCGCAGGACGGCATGCGCTCATCGATGCGGTCGCAGGCATCGGTCAGCATCTGGGCCGATTTCGTCCAGGCGAGGATGCGACGGTCGACCGGCGGCTCGAGCTGCAGCAGTGCTGCCAACGCATAGGTCGCAATCTCGGGATCGGCATCTGCCCTGACTTCCTGCAAGAGAAATTCCGCCGTGCCCGGAATCATGGGCCGCACTTTTCCCAGCGAATAAACCGCCTCGGCGCGCATGCTGGGATTCACGCCGGCGTCAGTCGCTTTGGCGCGCAGCGCCGTCGTGGCGATCCTGGCGCCCGTACTGCTCAATTCGCCCAATGCCACGTGCGCCGAGCGCCGCTGCGCGCGGAACTCTCGAAGATCCGCGGTGCGCCGCAGGGCGTCGTCGAGGGTGTGCTTGAGCCGCGGTCCGATTTGATGGCGCGCATCGGCGATGAGGGCCTGCGTCTCCTCGAAGGTGTCGACGAAGATGCAGGCCAGCCCGTAGCGCCGCCGCAGCACGATGGCGCGCGCCTCCTCATCGTCGCGCTGACCCCGCTTCCAGATGTACACATGATCGCGCACCCCGCCGCCGAAATTTTCGGCGAAAGCCTGCAGCATATCGTCGAAGTCAGGATCGGCGAGCCCGAATCCGACGATCAAGGCATTGAAGCGCGTGAGCACATGATGCACGAACGCGCGATAGCCGAGTTGGCGCGCCATGATTTCCCGGTAGGAGGCACGGTCGAGCACGACCGTATGGGGGCGCGCGATCGACCCGTGCGCCTTGAGGAGAAACCGCGACTCGAATTCTCCCGCCAGCCAGTCGCGCAATTTGCCTTCGTCCGAATAAATGGCGCGATTGAGCGTCGAGTTCGAACCTCGCCGTATGGCCTCATAGGCGTTTTCATGACCCATATCGTAGTTGAAGGTCACGATTCCCAGCGGCTCGAGTTCCTCGATGAGTCCATGCAGCGCCGAATACGCGCCCCGGGGCGGCGTGGTGAGTTCGACCACGGCGCGGCGAAATGCAGTGGCCCCGACGCTCTGGCTGATCAGGGTGGCTGCCTCGATCAAGTACGCCGAGTCCCGCAGATGCGCATCGAGCAAGACGTCGAGCTCGGAAATTACCGCGGATAGCTGTTCCGCAAATCGCCGGCGCAGACTGATCAACACCGAGTACCACGTGGGCAGCGCCGGCAACGCCGAGTCCGCGTTCGACAGGCCGACCGACACGCCGCTTCCCGTGACCGCAATCAGGCGCCGGGAAGCGACCGCATCGCACAGGCTGCCAAACGCCGGCGTGTGCTGGTAGCTGGTCATGAGGGTATTTTGCGCTTACCCGGCCGAAAATCCGCCATCGACCGGCAGCGCCGCCCCGGTAATGAGCGAGGCATCGTCCGACGCCAGAAACAACACGGCGTTTGCAATCTCGAGCGGTTCGGCCAGACGTCGATGCAGCGGATGAATGCGGCCGTACTGCGCCAGCGCGGCCGCCACGTCGACTCCGGGAGGCAGCACCGACTCGATCATCGGAGTCCTCACCGCGCCGGGACACACGCAGTTCACTCTCACGGAGGCAGCGTAGTCGAGCGCCATGGACTTGGAAAGCATCACCAGTCCGCCTTTCGAGGCGATGTACGCCGCCTCGTCGGTTTTCGCGACCAATGCCAGAGCAGAGGCCACATTGACGATGTTGCCGCGCGCAGCGATGAGCAGGGGCAGCGCATGCTTGCACATCAAGAAGGCACCGGTGAGATTGACCTCCAGCGTACGCCGCCATTCGTCAACCGGCGTCGCGCCCGCGGCCGTCTGCGGGCCGGCGATTCCGGCGCAATTCACCAGCACATGAAGTATTCCGCGCGCCCTGCCGACGGCGGCGATCGCCGCCGCGACGTCGGATTCGCGGCTCACGTCTGCACTCAAGGCCATGCCCGGCGTCGCCAGTTCCGCCGACACCGCCGCGGCAGCAGCGCCGTCCTGATCCACGCAGGCGACCCAGGCACCTTCCTCGCTCAGACGCCGCGCGATCGCGCGGCCGATTCCCCTTCCGGCACCCGTGACCAAGGCGGCTCGCCCCCGCAAGCGGTTCGCGGCTCGATTCGGGATGAGTTCATCGACAGTCATATTGGACACCCAACAATGCAGCGAGCCATTCGGCGAGCCATTCAGGCCGCCGTGGCGCCTCCGTCCACCGGCAGCACCACCCCGGTTATGAACGACGCCTCCTCGGACGCCAAAAACGCGACGGCCGCGGCAATCTCTTCCGGCCTGCCGATCCGGTTCATGGGCTGCGTTGCCGCGGCTTCGGCCCGGGCAATGGACGGGTCGGCGCTCGCCGCAATCCACGCTTGCAACAACGGCGTATCCACGAAACAAGGGCAGACGCAATTGACGCGTACGCCGAATGGCGCCGCATCGAGCGACGCCGCGCGTGTGAACTGCGCGACACCGCCCTTGCTGGAGCAGTACGCCGCTTGCGCCGGTTGGCCGTTCAGCGCTGCATCGGAGGCGACATTCACGATGGCGCCCGTGCGCCGCGCAATCATGGAGGGCAGCGAGTATCGGCAAACTAGAAAGGTGCCGGTCAGGTTCACGTCGAGCACGCGCTGCCAGTCGGCGCGCGAAGTGTCCTGCACGGCGGCACTCAGCACGATGCCCGCACAGTTCACCACCGCATCGATCTGCCCCCGAACATCCAGGACGTGTTGAGTTGCGGCCGCTACCGACGCTTCGTCCGTCACGTCGAGCTCCAGCGCGGACAAGCCTGGATCGTCGAGGCATACGGCTTGGGCCCGTCCGGACAGATCACCCACACAGACGTGTGCACCTTCGGCGCGAAGCCGCTGCGTCACCGCCCAGCCGATTCCCGAGGCGCCTCCGGTCACCAGGGCGACCTTGCCCTCGAATCGGCGCAGTCCCCACGACTCAGCGGTGGTCACGGGCCGGTACCCCATGCGAAGCGCCGGCCGCGTCTCGCGCCGGCTGGAACAACCAATCCACAGTCTGTAACATCACGTTCCGCATAGGAACGAAGAGTAGCCAACATGGCGGCAAGAAGCGAAGTGAAGAGCGTCGGCCGCAAAGCCGCTCCGGATCTCAGCGCCCGAGTCAGGGAACTGTGCCGCACGCGCAAGCTCACGCTGCGCCAGCTTTCGGGAATGACGGGCATTCCGATCGCCACCCTGTCCAAGGTGCAGAACAACCTAGCCACGCTGAGCTACGTCCAGCTCACCAAGCTCGCGGCCGGACTCGGCCTCGAACTCAACGATTTGTTCACCGCCACCGCGGTCGATGTGCGCACCGGGCGCCGGGCCGTGACTCGCAAAGGCGAAGGATCGCGGGAAGCCACTCGATGGTATGACTTCGAAATGCTCTGCGGCGAACTTGCGAATAAGAAAATGAACATCGCCATCATGGAAATCCGCGCACGCACGCCCGAAGAGGCGGGCGGTCTGATCACGCACGAAGGCGAGGAACTCGCCTACGTCCTGGACGGCACCATCGAGGTTCATACCGAGGACTACCGTCCGGCCCGGCTCGAGGCCGGCGACTGCATGTACATGGATTCGACGTCCGGTCATGTCTACGTCAATGCCGGAAAAGCGGAAGTGGCGCGCGTATTGGCCGTGACCACGCACGCCTTCGTCGATCCGCGGCACGGTTAGCGGTCCCACGATTCATCGCCGCAGGGTGACGACGGCAACGGCAAGGCCGCCGAGCGTCAGCTGATCGTGTGCGAGCGGATTTGCGGCGGCATCGGTCTGCGTCGATTGATCGACGTGACGCTCCTCGCCTCCCGATGCGCCGGGAATGTCGACCGTGACCGGCCTGTCCCGTTTGTTGACCAGCAGAACCTTTCGCTCGCCGCGCGGCGTGATGAAGCCTTGCGCATAGAGTCCCGGCGCGGGATCCGGCTGCAGTGAGGTGTAGAGCGGAAGCCGAATGAGCTGATCTCCGGGACCGAAATTGTCACGCAACAACTTGAGCACCCAGTAACGTGCGTTCGGATGCCCGTTGGTCCAATCCACCAGCGTCGAGGCTGCGACGATGCCCGGCGTGTCGATGAGCTCGGAGGCACCGACGACGTCCACGCCGAGGAGCGCGAGCTGGCCATATAGGTAGGCAAACACGCCGCCCGACAGATTCCAGTAGCTTCGCGGTATGGGTTGAGCGAGCTTGGGCGCCAGCGGATCGGGGAGCATGGTGGCAACGTCGACCACATCCGTTTGGGCATTCGGTCTCAAGCGCCGGCGCAACACATCGACATAGGCGGAGGCAACCAGGAACTTGTCGGCCTGCTGGAAGAAAGTATGGCTCATCACCTCGTTCGACTCGTCGGCATCCGGAAACAGGAACATGTGATATGACAGCATGTCGATCGGGATGCCGGGTTGATGGTTCTTCGGATCCAGGAAGTAGTCGAAATATTGAGCATGGGCGGGATCACCGACCACCGGACCCATGAACTTCATTTTCGGCGCGACATTTCTGACCGCGGCGACGATCCCGTCGTAGAGCCGGGTGTAATCGGCAGGGCTCAAGCTGCCCTCGAAATCCGGATCGTTCAGGACCTCCCAATACTCGATATCGTAGTGATGGCCGGACTCATGCCGCTTGCCGTACTCGTCGGTGAATCCGCCGTTGACATACCAGTCCGCCAGGCGGGCCTGGTAGTCGGCCGCGAGCTTCACGGACGCATCGGTGACCTCGACCTCGTTGAACTCGCTGTACGTCCAGTCCACTTGGTCGGGATCAGCCGGCACCGCGATCGGATCCCGAGTCTTGAAGATCCACGCGGGCAGCGTGCCGAAATTGAACACCACGTGGTGCCCTACCGAGTTCATGAAGTCCTCGGCGATCGGGTCGATCAGAGAGAAGTCCCACGAAGTCCTGCCGCCGGCCGGCGGCTCGAGCTCGGCGACGGCGAGCCGCGGAAAAATGTTGTAGGGCTGGAAGTGCGGATAGTCCGCGCCCGCCTTGCGAAGTGCGTCAAAGAGCTGGTCGTGGATGGGGTGCCCGCGCCGCAGCGGAGGCTCGACGCAAACCTCGATCGACACCGCAGCCCTGGAAATCGAGGCCACATCCTTCCAATTCGGCGCCACCGTAATGGAACCTGCTGCGAGTGCGCTCTGCGTCCAGAGGGCGGTGACAATGGCGGCCACATGCCTCCATGATTGCCGCCTGAGAAAGAGAATGAGCATGGATACAGCCCCGGGTAAGTCAGCCGGACACGTTTTATCATGAATTGTTTCTATTTAGAAACTAAATATTCCAAATAGTGTTATTAAGATTACCAGGAACGCGATATCATTAAAGAAACAGGCACGCTGAGGCAGTAATGGCAGGGAAAGCACCGTTGATACCGCCGGGGGCTACACGGAGCGCAGCGCCCGATCTCGCTCAAAAACTCGCCGAGATTCGTGCCAGCCGCCGGCTGACGCTGCGCGAAATTCAGTCGTTGACCGGGATTCCCGCGTCGACTCTGTCCAAGGTTCAGAACGGACAAGCCACCTTGAGCTACGAAGCCCTGGTTCGGCTTGCACAAGGACTGGGGATCGAAGTCAGCGATCTTTTCACGAGGCGCACCGTCGACGTCAAAGCCGGCCGGCGCGCCATCACCAAGCGCGGCGCCGGACTCGATGAGGCGACGCAGTCCTACAGGTTCCATCTGCTCTGCAGCGATCTTGTCCACAAGAAAATGAATCCGGCAATCCTCGAAATCACCGCCCGCACACTTCGTGATGCGGGAGGACTGTCGCGTCACGAAGGCGAGGAATTCATCTTCGTCCTGTCAGGCACGGTTGACATCTACTCGGAGGATTATACCCCGGCACGCCTGCAGTCCGGCGATGCGCTGTATCTCGACAGCACATCCGCGCACGCCTATGTGAACGTGGGCGAGCAGCATGCGCGACTGCTGGCCGTGACGACCCAGTCACTCGGGGTTGGCCTACACACCGGCGTGGACCCCGCCGCTTGATTCCCTCCTCCTCCCCCTCCGCCGCCGGCGCCGAAACGGTTCCTGACATCGCGCTGAAAGATCAGGCTGCCCTGGTGCTCGCCGCTCTCATCGGCGAATATAGCTTGCTCATCATGCCGTTCATTCTGGTGGCGATGATGGATTCGTTCGGCATCACGGAACGGCATGCCGGAGCGCTGGTGTCGCTTCAACTTCTGACGATGGCCATCGCCTCCATCATCGTCTCTACACGTCTGCGCCCGAATCAATCAGTGCGGCCGCTGCTGGCACTGGCGGTTTTGGCCATTGCGGCCGCCAACACGCTGTGCGCCCTGATTCCGTCGACGCTGGTCCTGGCCGCAGCGCGTGCACTCACGGGACTCGGGGAAGGAGCGATCATGGCCGCCGCCGGCGCCGCCGTCGCTGCTACCGCGCATCCGCACCGCCTATATTCCTCGATCGGCACCGCAGTCGCCGTGGTCGCGTCGATTGCGCTCGTCGCCACACCCTGGCTGACCGAGCATGCGGGCCCCGCCGGCCTCTTTTGGTTGCTCGCCGCAGTACCCTTGTTGCTGCTGCCCTTGGTGACCCGCATCCCACGCCTTGGACAGCGGGCCGTCCATGCGCAAAGCTCGGTGCCGCGCGGCACACGCCGACCGGGAGTGGAATTACTGCTGGCGTTCCTGCTGCTGTGGTGCGGCGCCAGCGGGCTGTGGGTGTATGCCGAGCGGATCGGCGCGCATCAAGGACTGTCGCCGACCCAGATTGGACTGTGGCTCAGCATCGGACAACTCGCCGGCATACCGGGGCCGCTGGCCGCGGCGTGGGGCGAACCGAAGATCGGATTGCGCGCCTGTCTGCTCGCCGGTTGCCTGGGAATGGCCGTGGCGGCCGTGCTCTTCGTATTCGGCGGCGGCGCATGGCCGTACGGAGCGGGCGGTTGCCTTGCCTCGTTCTCGATCATGTTCGTCGTGCCCTGCTTCCGCACTCGCATGGCGCAAATCGATCACAGCGGCCGGACCGTGGCGGCCTCGGCCGCGTTCTATACCGTCGGCTTCGGCATCGCGCCTCTCGTCGTCGCTTCGATCATCGGCAATGGCCGAAGCTATGCTCCGATCGGGATATTCTGCGTGCTGTGCTTCCTCGCCGGCGCCGCGCTCGCGGGCCTGCGGCGCGGCTGAGGCCTACTTCCGGCCAAGCTCGGCGACGAATTCATCGAGGCAGCGGTTGAACGCCGGCGCATCTTCGAGAAACAGGCAATGGCCGCAATTCTCGAATACCTGCAGCCGGCCGTGGAGCACGCGATCCACGATCATCTGCATTCCTTCACGCGGTTGCGCGCTCATTGCACCGCTGCACGCCAGCGTCGGGACGGGATACCCGGACAACATGTTCTGATACTCCCGCAAGCTCTGGTCGATCATCTCGGCGGCGGCGATGACTGCCGGAGCGCGCGTCATTTCATCGAGCATCCAGGCCATATCGGCCGGCGCCGGAGGCCGGGCGAACATCATCGGTATCACTTCCCTCATGAACGTGTTTCGATCCGTCTGCAGCCGGTAATGCCAGTCGCGCAGCGCCTCGACCGTGATGAGGCCGCGAGGAATGTCCGCGGAGCGCCAATCGCTCGGAGGCTGATCGATGTTCACAAGCCCCCGAAGTCCCGCGATGCCGAACTGAAGGTAGTAATCCCACCACACGAAGGCGCCCATCGACCAACCCACGCCGACGAAATTCTCGAGCCGCAGCTTCTCGATGAAGGCTCGCAAGTCCCGTGCGTAGACGGGCACGGCCTGATGGTCCAAAGTCATCGAGGATCGCCCGTGGCCGCGCAGATCCAACGCGATGGCCCGGTACTTGGATTTCAGCTCGTCCATCTGCTTGCGGAAGAATCGGCAGGTGCCCCACATGCCGTGCACGAACAGGATGACGGGCCCGGAACCGGCCTCCTCATAGTAAAGATCAATGCCGTTGCCGATATCGATCGTGGATGCATTCATCGTCTACTCCGCGGCGAAAAGCTTTTCGAGCGCCCGCTCGGCAATGACCCGCGCCCTATCATGCACCGTATTGAACAGCGGCGCCGGGCGGGCCCGCAAACTCGCGTGCTGCGCCTCCAGGATGGCGGCATCCTCGGCAAAGGTGGCCGACAGCGCCGAAAAAAGAGTATCGGTCACGGCGGATTCACTCTGGCGGTAGCCATGCGCCCCGGACCAAAAGTAGTGGCAGGTGTCCTCCGTTTCGGGGGTGATGCTGTGAAAGATGCGCAGTGCGAAGCCGCCGCGGCGATTGCCGCGCTCATACGCGCCCTCGCCGACTGCCAAGGCGCCGGTAAACTGATACACCACCGCCGGAGCGACGAATTCGAATTCCATCCAGCGATCCACTCTTCCCGTGAAGTTCACGGCCTCCACATACGTGGGCGGAGGCAGCGAGTTCAGCAGCCAGCGGATGAACTGAACACCCCGCTCTGTGGCGGTGACCGAAAACTGCGCACGGGCGTGCGCATCGGGATCGCCGCCGATCGTCGCCTTGTGAACGAAGGCAAGGTGCGTGAGATCGAGCAGGTTGTCGATCACCAGGCGGTAATTGCAGCGCAAATGCTGTACGCAGGTTCGATGCGGCCATTCGGCCCGATCCTCGTGATAGGAGTATCGCGGAATGGCCGTCCGGTCGGCGGCGTCGGCGGCCCCCATCCATATCCAAATCAACCCATCCTGCTCGTTGGTCGGGAACGCCCGGACGCGCATCCGCGGCGAAACATGCGGCTGGCCCGGAATGCCTGCGCATCGTCCGTCGGCATCATAGGCGATGCCGTGGTAGCCGCAAACGATGCATTCGCCCCGCACCTCACCGAGCGACAGGGGCAGCCCTCGATGGCAGCAGCGATCCTCCACCGCCGCGACCGCCCCCGAGACACGGCGGAACAGTGCCACGGGTTCTCCCAGCACCGTCCGCGCGAACGGCCGGGTCGAGATCTCGGAGGACCATGCGGCGACATACCATGCATTGCGAATGAACATTACGCCATGCGCCCGCGGGCTTGCTCGCGCCATGCCGACCAGTCCCGCCCCGGATGTGCGACCCCGCACATCCCGCATCGCCGCGCCGCTTCGTCTCCCGCATAGAATTGCGCGAATACCTTGGGCAGATCGTCGACGATGCTCGTCAATTGGCACTCGGCGCGATGAACCAGCGATCCGCACCGGCCGCAGAACCATTCGAATCCGTCACGGGTTCCCGCGGGCCTGGCGCGCTCGATGACGAGGCCGATGCTGCCCTCCTGCGGACGCTGCGGCGAGTGGCGGACATGCGGCGGCAGCAGAAACACCGCACCCTCGGCGAGGGGCACCCGTTCGAATCGGCCTCGATCCGAGATGAGCAATTCCGCATCCCCTTTCAACTGGTAGAAGAACTCCTCGAACGGATCGTCGTGGAAATCGCTGCGCTGGTTGGGGCCTCCGACGACGGTCACGATGAGATCGGTGTGCGGCCAGAGTTGTTGATTGCCCACCGGCGGCCGTAGTGCCGCGCGATGATCGGCAATCCAGCGCTGCAAATCGATGGGCATGCCATGAGTCAACATCCGTGCGCACCTACCAGCGATAGAAAATCTCCCCGCCGATTTCACGCGGCGGGCCCGGCGTGCCGATCGAATACACGAAAGCCATCAGATCCTCGTGGAAGTCGAGGTACTGGCGGTTGAAAAGATTCCTTGCGTAGGCGGCCACCGACCAGGGCCCGGAACGGGGGCCGTAACTCAGGCGCGCGTTCACGATGTCCCGATGAGGCTCGTAGTTGTATATGGTGTTCGGCGCGGCATCGTAGCTGCTGGCCCTATGGCTTTCATCGATCCGCAGCGTCGCCAGACCATCCTCCACCCACCGGATCGAGATCGGCAGATGCAGTTCCGCTCCTACATTCATGGTCCAGCTCGGCACCTGCGGCAGGTGATCGGAGAACGAGACGATGGTGCCCGTCTCGAGCCGGGTGTATTCGGCCGTGGTCGTGGTGGCGCTCGCATCCAGCGACAACCAATCCGCCACGATGGCCGAGCCTTCGAGTTCCAGACCCCGGATGCGCGCGTCGGCAGGATTTTGCACGACATTCGTGGTCACGCCGGTGGCCGGGTCGACCAAGTTCAGGGTGGTCTGAATATCGCGGTAGTTCGTTTGGAAGGCGGCCAGATTCAAGCGCAGGCGGCGCTCCAGCAGCTCGGACTTCAAGCCGAGTTCGTACGAAATGGCCTTCTCCGGGTCGAAGGCGATGAACGCCGTGCTGTTCGCCCGTCCGTTGAAGCCGCCGCTCTTGAATCCCGTCGAGACCGACCCGTAGGCCATGACGCTTTCGGCAACCTGGTACTGAAGCCCTGCCCTATAAGTGAAGGAGTTCCAGGACTTCTCGAACGAGGACGTCGGCAGAAAATCGACGCCCAGTTTCGTCGCGATGACGTGAATGGTATCGGACTTGCGCTCCTCCGAGTATCGCGCTCCCAGAGTGAAGCTCCACTTGTCCGTCAGGTGCAAGGTCGCGTCGCCGTAGCCGGCATAGCTGGTTGTTCCCGCCTTGTTGGTCGTATACGTATCGTAGCCGTCTGGATTGGCGGGAAACGACAGCGGCAGGGTCACGGCGTTGAATATGTTCTCGCGTAGATAATAGAGTCCCGTCACCCATTCCAAGTGCTTGTCGAATGAATTGCCGCTGAGGAGAAATTCCTGCGTACCCTGATCGTCCGATTCATCGACGATTTGATCGCCCATTTGCGACGGTGCCGCGTCGAAGGAGAGGCCGGTGAGAAATCTCGACTTTCGATAGGCGCTGATGGACTTGAATTCGGCGAAGTCCAAATCCACCTTCACCGTGGCGCTCGTGCCCCACGTATCCTCGTGATCGTCGAAGTTCCAAATCGAATAGTTGGTGTAGTAGCTCGGCGAAATCCAGCGCTCATCGTAAGGCGTGACTCCATGCGCGACCGCCCATTGATTCTGAGGAATGGTCACGAAAGTCTGAGTATTCAGATTCAAGAGGAGGCTCATGCCGATCGGCTGTCTGACGCGGGTGTAATCTCCCGACACATCGACGCCGACGCGGCTGCTCGGCTTCCAAAGAACGGAGAGCTTGCCGACTTCCTTGCCCTCGCCTCCATACTTTCGTCCCGTCACCAGACTCGTGCCGAAACCGTCTTGGTTCTTGGTCAGCAGGGACAATCGAACCGCGAGCGTGTCGTCGATGACGGGAACGTTCAGCGTGACGCCGGCGTCGATCCGGTTTCTCTCGCCGGCACGCACAAACGCGTTACCCTCGTTCGTGAAGGTCGGCGAATTGGTGGTGACGTTGATGGCGCCGCCGATGGTATTTTTCCCGAACAATGTCCCCTGAGGACCGCGCAGCACTTCCACGCGATTGAGGTCCGTCAAATCGAGCAGGCCGCCTGCAGTTCGCGCCAGATACACTCCGTCGACATAGATCCCGACGCCGGGATCAAAAGTCGGAAGCCAATCGAATTGACCGATCCCGCGGATGTAAACTCCCGCATTGTCGCCGCCCTGGTCGCTTTTGGTGATTTGAATGCCCGGGACCTCGGTGGCAAGATCGCCGAGATTGCGCATCGATCGCGCGATGATTTCGTCAGCCGTGATCGCGCTGACGGAAATCGGCACTTCCTGCAGCGACTGTTCGCGCTTCTGTGCAGTCACGACGATTTCGTCGAGCTCCGACGTCGCCGCAAACGTTGCGGTCGAGGCCGTCAAGATAACCAACAGATGGGCGTAGGCAACGCAGCGGCAAGACCGCCGGGAAATAGGTAGGTTCATGAGTTCATCCCCAAAGATTGCAACAAGTTTCCCGGCGCTCCCCGAAACTTAGGATCGGTTACTCCCTCCCGAGGTCTCCCTGCCCTGTGAACGGATCGCGTCCCTGGTCTCGGGGGCTCTGTTGCCAAACCGAGCCATCAGAGCGAGATTGGCGCTCACGTTTCTAAAGTGCCATGTTGATCCCATAATGTCAAAAATTTCTAATTAGGAACGAACGTCCGGCGAGGTGGATGGCGGCCGCACGCCGCTTCGCGCGAAGAGTTTTTATCCAGCAGGCCGTCGAGTCGGATCGACCTGCGACAGACATTCAACGAACGCGCTTGCCGCCGGCGACAGCGAGCGTCCCGCTCGAGTAACCAATGTCATCGGGCGTGAGACGACCGGGGCAGTCAAGCGCCTGAACCGTGCCCTTCGCTGCTTGATGAGGGCCGCCGCCCGCTCCGGTAAAATACTGATGCCAAGACCAGCCTCGACGAGCGCCACGGCAGTCCCCATGTAGCCCACTTCGAAGCGCGTCTCCCCCAGCTCTATCGATTGTGATCTCAGGATTGAATCGATTAGGGGCCTAAATGCACTCGAACGGGATAGCGCGATCATGGGTTGGCCTTTCAAATCCCGCCAACACAGGGTGCGACGATCGGCCAAAGAGGAATTGTTCGGCATGACCACCCCGAGAACGTCCTCGTACAGCGTGCTCAATTCGAGTTCCGTTGCGGACTTCTCGAAGGTTCCGATGCCGATATCCACCGTTCCGTTTCGAACACTTTGCAGAATCTGATCGGTCAGCACATCCCGCAAATCGATGTGGACATCGGGGAAGGTCCGGGCAAATCGGGAAATCATGGCGGGTAGTACGGTGGCCGCGGCAAGCGGCGATGCCGCCACAATGACGCGCCCGCGGCTCTTGTCCAGCAACCCCTTGGCTTCCGAGAGTGCAGAGTCCACATCGCGAAGCACTCGTTCCGAGAGTTCCAGCAGATATCCGCCCGAGACGCTCAAGACCACGCGGCGCGTGGTTCGGTCCAGGAGTCCGAAGCCGATTTGCCGTTCCAACTCACGGATCAAGGCGCTGACTGCGGACTGCGAGAGATGCAGCTGCTTGGCCGCCTCGGTAAAGCTCTCGCGCCGGGCTACCTCGGTAAAGGCTCGCAGCTGCCTTAACGTTATATTCATAATCGTTTTCGTTTAATCATACACATAAAGTTGATTGTCTTATAAATATCGATGCGCTTCAATCTGCGCCATGGGTGTCGCTCGAACTCTTCAACTTTATGAGGCCTCATGAGTCAGTACCCTGACCTTCGACTCTATATCGGCGGAGAATGGCGAAAGACGGACGAAGCCCTGCCGGTGCTCAACCCCGCCGACGAATGCGAGATTGCAAGGGTTCCTGTCGCGACGCGATCGGACCTGGACGCAGCCCTCGGTGCTGCAGCCGATGGATTCAAGGTCTGGAGCAGGACATCTCCCGCCAAGCGCTCGGAAGTCATCCTCAAGGCCGCCGCCCTCATGCGTGAGCGGATTGAAGGGATCGCATACTCGATCACGCTCGAGCACGGAAAGCCCATTGCTCAAGCACGTGCCGAGGTGATCCGCGGTTGCGAGTTTTTCGAGTGGGACGCCGGTGAAGGCTTGCGCACCTACGGCCGCGTCATCCCCAGCGCTCCAGGCATCAAGTACACCGTGCTGCATCAGCCGATCGGAATGGTTGCTGCATTCTCGCCTTGGAACTTCCCGATGAGCCAGCCATCGCGAAAGATTTCGGGAGCGCTTGCGGCGGGCTGTTCCATCATTCTGAAGGCGGCGGAGGAAACACCTGCCGGGGTCATCCATATCGCCCAGGCGTTTCATGACGCCGGGCTTCCGCCCGGTGTCCTCAATCTTGTCTTCGGGGTGCCGTCGGAAATCTCCGCCTACCTCATTCCGCAGCAGCAAACGCGGTTGATCGCCTTCACCGGTTCTACGGCAGTCGGCAAGCATTTGACGGAGATTGCGGCGCGCCACATGAAACCCGTGCTGATGGAGCTGGGCGGGCACGCTCCGGTCATCGTCTGCGACGACGTGGATCCCGTGGCCGCCGCGATTACGTCCGCCATGCGCAAGGCCCGCAACGCCGGCCAAGTCTGCACTTCTCCGACCCGATTCTATGTGCAGGAGCCGCTTTTCGAGGCCTTCACCCAGGCCTTCGTCGAGAAGGCTCTGACTGTGAAGGTCGGCGACGGCTTCGACCCCTCCACGCAAATGGGCCCGTTGGCC
>Ga0307470_10000344_pt1 | contig 25983 bp, 24 predicted proteins | sample atmos_gasesAM3C__FD_204565 | JGI IMG/M metagenome (GOLD analysis project Ga0307470, IMG submission 204565) | Hardwood forest soil microbial communities from Morgan-Monroe State Forest, Indiana, United States - atmos_gasesAM3C_05 | ecosystem: Environmental > Terrestrial > Soil > Temperate forest... | reverse complement strand
CTCGTCCTCGACGCCGACGGCCTCAACGCCTTCGCCGGCCGCGCCGCCGAGCTCGGGCGCGCACTCGACGGGCGCGAGGCGGTCCTCACCCCGCATCCGGGAGAGCTCGGGCGTCTCCTCGGCATCCCGACCGCCGACGTCCAGGCCGACCGTCTGGGCGCGGCGCGGCGGGCGGCCGCGGCGACCCGCGCGGTCGTCGTGCTCAAGGGGCGGCGGAGCCTGATCGCCACGCCCGCGGGCGACGTCCACGTCAACCCCACGGGCAACGCCGCGATGGCGACGGGCGGCACCGGGGACGTGCTGACCGGCATCGTCGTCGCCCTCCTCGCCCAGAAGCTCCCCGCCGTCGACGCCGCGCGGCTCGGCGTCTACGTCCATGGCCTGGCGGGAGACCTCGCCGTCGAGCGGCAGGGCCCGCACGGCCTCGCCGCCGGCGATCTCGTCGAGGCGCTGCCCGCCGCCTTCCGGCGCCTCCTCGAGAGCGGCTGAACGCCCATGCGGCGCTGGCGGACGGCGAGCGAGGCCGAGACGGAGGCGCTGGGGAAGGCGCTCGCCGCCGAGCTGGCCCCGGACGGCGTCCTCCTCCTCTCGGGCGACCTCGGGGCGGGCAAGACGGTGCTGGCGCGCGGCATCGCGGCGGGGCTGGGGATCGACCCGCGCGAGGTCCAGTCGCCGACCTTCACGCTGATCCGCGAGCACGCGGGGGAGCGCGGGCGCCTGGTCCACGTCGACCTCTACCGGCTGGAGCCGGCGGAGGCGGAGGCGCTCGGGCTCGACGAGCTCCTCGCCGGCCCCGGCGTCAAGGTCGTCGAGTGGGCCGAGCGGCTGCCGGAGCCCCTGCGCACTGCCTGGTCTACCCTGACTCTCGAGATCGTCCGCGCGCCGGAGGACGGGCGGGAGATCCGCGAGATCGTCTAGTGCGCGAGGCCGCGATATTGTCTCACCCCGGCGGCGGGTCGGCCGCAGGGGCCACCATCAACGACAGAGGAGAGCTTGGGATGGCGATTCGCAAGGTGGGCGTGCTGGGCTGCGGGCTGATGGGCTCCGGGATCGCGGAGGTCGCGGCGCGCGCCGGTTTCGAGACGGTGGTGCGGGAGGTGGAGCAGGGGTTCCTCGACAAGGGGATGGAGCGCATCCGCGGCTCGCTCGGCCGCGCGGTGGAGAAGGGCAAGCTCGACGCGGGGCAACGCGACGCTACGCTCGCCCGCCTCCAGGGGACGACTGATCTTGCAGCGCTCGCCGACTGCGACCTGGTGGTCGAGGCGATCGTCGAGAACGTGGACGAGAAGCGGCGCACCTTCGCGGCGCTCGACCAGGCGGTGCAAGCGGAGGCGATCTTCGCCAGCAACACCTCGTCGCTCACCATCACCCAGCTCGCCATGGCGACCCGGCGGCCGGACCGCTTCGTCGGCCTCCACTTCTTCAACCCGGTGCCGGTGATGAAGCTGGTCGAGGTGGTGCGGACGATCCTCACCTCCGACGCGGCCTATGGGAGCGTCTTCGACTTCGCGCGCGCCGTGGGCAAGGAGCCGATCGCCTGCCGCGACAACTCGGGCTTCATCGTCAACCGGCTGCTGGTGCCCTATCTGCTCGACGCCATCCGCGCCCTCGAGGAGGGGGTGGGGAGCGTCGAGGACATCGACAAGGGGATGCAGCTCGGCTGCGGCTACCCGATGGGTCCCTTCACCCTCCTCGACTTCGTCGGCTTGGACACCACCTACTACATCGCCAACATCATGTTCGAGGAGTACCGCGAGAAGCGCTTCGCCCCGCCGGCGCTCCTCAAGCAGATGGTCCTCGCCGGCCGCCTCGGCAAGAAGAGCGGCCGCGGCTTCTACGACCACGCGAAGAAGTAGGGGGGACCGCCGGTAACCACGGGTTCTCTCCACCCGTCTTGGGAAACGGACGGGCTCGCGAGCGCCGCGTGCGCGCCGCCCGCGCCCGAGTCCGGCCCGAATGCAAGGAGAGTCATGCCCCGCACACCCGTCCCCGCCCGCCGCCTCCAGCTCGCCGCGGCGCTCGCCGTCCTCGCCCTGGCCGCCGGCGCCGGTTGCAGCAAGACACCCAGCTCGCCGGACTTCGACGCCATCGTGATCACCAGCATCACGCCCGCCGTCGGCACGCCGCTCGCCCCGGGGAGCACGGTGGCCTTCAGCGGCAACGTCAGCTACTCGCTGGTCAGCGCCAGCTCCGGCACCATCGCCCTGATCTTCGAGGACCAGAACGGCATCGTCCTCAACCCCACCTCGCAGGCCAGCGTCGCCATCAAGGGCGGGGACTCCTTCACCACCCTCGCCGACCACCTGACGGTGCCGGCGACGGGCGTCACCCAGGTGCAGGTGATCTTCGCCGTGCTCCCCACGGGCGCCAACGGCACCAGCACCACGGCACAGGTCAACTACGGGGTCAGCTCCTAGCTCGGCAGCGGCTCAGTTTGATCCGCTGCGGGCGGCCGCCTTCGAGCCCGGCCCCCCACACACCCTTCCAGGCGGCCGTCCTCGGGACCACACTGAGCCACTACCCCTAGCTCGGGCGCCAGCGGGGCATTTGCCAGCGGTCTGGTAAACTATGCCCCGGGGCGGCCGCCGGAGCCCGGCGGCGGCCCTCACGAGGAACCGTGGACGCGGCGAGCGAACGAGACTCTTTCCCGACCCATCCGGCCGCCCGGCCGAGCTCTTCCGCCGGGACCATCTCCCCGGTGCCGGCGTCCGCCCACGCGGCGGCCGCCCCCACCCGTCGATGACCCAGGTGACCCTCGCCGAGGAGGGGCTCGACGCCCTCTTCGGCACCCAGGACGAGAACCTCCGTCGCATCGAGCGCACGTTCGACGTCACCGTCAACGCGCGCGGCAACGAGCTCTCCGTCCACGGCGAGCCGGAGCGGGTCGCGGTGGTGGAGCACCTCCTCAACGAGCTCGCCCTGGTGCTCGACAAGGGCTACCGCTTCCGCCCCGGCGACGTGCAGACCGCCATCCGCGTCGTCTCCGAGGTGCCGGACAGCTCGCTGGTCGAGTTCTTCCTGCCCGAGGGGATGCTCGCCGCGGTGCGCCGGCTGGTGGCGCCGCGCAGCGCCAAGCAGCAGCTCTACATCCAGGCGATGATCGACTACGACATCTGCATCACCATCGGCCCGGCGGGCACCGGCAAGACCTACCTCGCGGTGGCCATGGCGGCGGCGTCGCTGCTCGAGAAGCGGGTGCGGCGCATCGTCCTGGCGCGGCCGGCGGTCGAGGCGGGGGAGAAGCTGGGCTTCCTCCCCGGCGACCTGGCGGAGAAGGTCAATCCCTATCTCCGTCCGCTCCACGACGCCCTCCACGACATCCTGGGCTTCGAGAAAGTGGGGCGGATGATGGAGCGCGGCATCATCGAGGTGGCGCCGATCGCCTTCATGCGCGGCCGCACCTTGAACGACAGCTTCGTCATCCTCGACGAGGCGCAGAACACTACCACCGAGCAGATGAAGATGTTCCTCACCCGCATCGGGTTCAACTCGAAGGCGGTGGTCAACGGCGACATCACCCAGATCGACCTGCCGCAGGGCAGGACCTCGGGCCTGCGCGAGGCGCAGGAGGTGCTCTCCAACATCTCGGGGATCCGCTTCTTCCGCTTCGACCAGCGCGACGTGGTGCGCCATTCGCTGGTCCAGGAGATCGTCTCCGCCTACGACCGCCATGACGAGGAGCGGCAGCGCGAGGCCGACGCGCGCTCCGAACGGAGCGAGGTGCGTCCGGGCGCCCGGACGGGAGGCGCGCCGGCTTCGTGAGCGGCGGCACATGACCCGCACCAGCGGCCGGCCGCCAGCCCCCTTGTCCCGGCTTCCCATGGCTCCTCGACCTCCCGTCCCACCGCCACGACCCCGGCTCTCGCTCCTGCGGCGGCCCCGCCGGCGGGGGCCGGCGGCCTGGCTGCGCTGGGCGGCCGAGCTGGGGGGCCGCAGCTTCGACCTGCCGGCGGTCTGGCTGGTCCTCTTCCTGCTGCTGGGAACCTGGAGCATCATGCCGGCGGGCTTCCTCTTCGCGCCCCGCGTCGAGGTCGGCGCCATCGCCGGCCGCGACTACGTGGCGCCGCGCGACCTCCAGCCCAAGGACGAGGAGAGCACGCGCGCCAAGCAGGCGCGGGCACGCGAGGCGGTGCCGCCGGTCTACGACTTCGATCCCGCGATCGAGGCCGAGCGCGACCGCGAGGTCGAAGCGCTCTTCACCCGCGCCCGCGAGCTCGCGGCCGGGCGGCGCGAGCGCGGCGAAGCGCGCAAGCCCCTCGAGGAGGAGATCGCCGGCGAGCCGGCGGCGCACGACGGGCTGCGCCTGACCGGCGAGGAGATCGGGCTCCTGGCGCGCAAGAGCTTCTCGGCCGACCTCGAGGACCGCGTGCGCGGCGTGCTCGACCAGGCGCTGCGCCGCGGCGTCGTCGCCAACAAGCCGGCCCTGCTCGAGAACCGGCTGCGCGGCGTCACCGTGCGCAATCTGGCGACCGGCAGCGAGCAGATGCAGCTCGACCTCTTCAACCGCCTCGGCTATCCCGACGAGGCGCGCGACTTCCTCGAGTCGCAGGTGCGCGGCTGGCCCGGGCTCTCCGCCGACGACCGCCGCCTAATCTCCGGCTTCCTGTTCGCCAACCTGCCGCTCAACCTGCACCTGAACCAGAGCGAGACCGAGGCGCGCCGCGCTGCCGCCGTCACCGCGGCCGGCCAGGTCTACTCCCACGTCGGCCAGGGCGAGGTGATCGTCCGCAAGGGAGACCAGATCACCCCCAAGGCGGCGCGGCTGATCGCCGAGTTCCGCGGCGACCGCCACCTGTCCCACCAGATCCCGCCGATCGCCGGCACCCTGGCGCTCATGGCGCTGGTCGCCCTGGTGCTGTGGTTCGGGCCGCGCGGCGAGCGGGTGGCCGAGCAGGGCCGTCGGCGGGTGCTCGGCGAGATGCTCCTCCTCGTCCTCCTCTCGCTCCTCGGCGCCAAGTTCGGCTTCCTGGTCGCCGGCGCCCTCTCCCACTCCTTCGGCGCGGCGCCGATGAACGCCTTCCAGAGCTATGCCTACGCGGTGCCCTTCGCCGCCCTGGCGCTCCTCGCCGCCATGCTCCTCGGCCGCCAGCCGGCGCTCCTCCTCGCCTTCATTTTTCCGGCGCTCGCCGCCCGCATGGTCGACGTCGACCCCCTGTGGGTGGTGCTCTACGGCGCCGCCGGCTCGCTCGCCGCCGTCTTCGCGCTCGACCAGGTGCAGTTCAAGCAGCGCCTCGTGATGGCGCGGGTAGGGGTGGCGGTGGGGGCGGCCAACGTGGCGATGGTCCTCGTCCTGTCGTCCTTCTCGGGGATCGCCGAGCGCGGCCTCGCCCAGCTCGGTTTCGACCTCCTCTGCGGCTTCGCTGGCGGCCTGCTGGTCGCCGCCGTCGCCAGCTTCGCGGTGCCCATCCTGGAGTCGGCGCTCGACATCACGACCGACATCAAGCTGGTCGAGCTCGCCAACACCAACCTGCCGCTCCTGCGCCGGCTGGCCTTCGAGGCGCCGGGGACCTTCCAGCACTCGCTGATGGTGGCGAACCTCGCCAAGGTGGGGTGCGAGACGATCGGCGCCGATCCGGTCCTCGCCTACACCGGCGGCCTCTACCACGACGTGGGGAAGATCTTCCGTCCCGAGTACTTCATCGAGAACCAGCGGCCGGGCTTGAACCGCCACGACACGCTGCTGCCCTCGATGAGCGCCCTCATCCTCGTCAACCACGTCAAGGAGGGGCTCGAGCTGGCGCGCGAGCACAACCTGCCGCGCTCGGTGCGCGACGCCATCGCCCAGCACCACGGCACCCGCCTGATCAAGTACTTCTACAATCGCGCCTTGGAGCAGAGCGACGCCGCCGCGGTGGCGGAGGAGAAGTACCGCTATCCCGGCCCCCAGCCGCAGAACAAGGTGATGGGGGTGCTGATGCTCGCCGATGGCATCGAGGCGGCGAGCCGCACCCTGGTCGAGCCGACGCCGGCGAAGATCCGCGCCCTCATCCGCAGCATCGTCGAGGACTGCCTGCGCGACGGCCAGCTCGACCAGACCGACCTCACCCTCTCCGACATCTCGCGGCTGGGCGATTCGTTCCTGCGGGTGCTGGCGACGATCTTTCACCAGCGGATCGACTACCCAGGCTTCAACTTCAATGCCGAGCCCGGGCGGGAGACGCGCGCGGTGGCCGGCGACACGGATGCGGCGCGCGCGTCCTGAGCCGGAGATCGCGCTGCAGAACCCCAACCGCTATCCGGAAGCGGCGGCCTGCGGCCTGCGGCCCTGGCTCGCGGAGCTGGTCGCGGCGCTGGCGCCCGCGCTGGTGCCAGGGCAACCGGCGAGCCTCGGCGTGCGCTTCGCCTCCGACCGCGAGATGCGGCGGGTCAACCACACGTTCCGCGGCAAGGACCGGACGACCGACGTGCTCTCCTTCCCCGGAGTGGAAGGAGCGGAGCCGGAGCCCGCGGCCCGCCACCTGGGCGACCTGCTGATCTCGGTGCCGGCGGCGCGGCGCCAGGCCGCCGCGGCGGGCCACGGCGTCGAGCGCGAGCTGCGCCTGCTGCTGCTCCACGGCCTGGTCCACTGCCTCGGCCACGACCACGAGACCGACGACGGCCGCATGGAGCGCCTCGAGCGGCGCCTGCGTCGCGCCTGGCTCGACCGCCCGTCGCCGGCGGCGGGGGCGGGGCGATGAGGGAGCCGCTGGCGCGCGTCACCCTCGCCGCCTGGGCGACCGGGCTGCTGCTGCCGGGCGCCCTCGCCAGCGCCGTGCTCTCGGCGCTCCTCGAGCGCAGCGGCCCCATCCGCCTGCGCCACTGGGCGGAGGAGGCGGGCGGGCGCCTGCGCGCCCTCTACGACTCGCCCGCCCGCTTCGGCGCCTTCCGCTACCTCCTCTCGCTCGCCGCGCGCCTCTGCCCGCTGGCGCTCGTCGTCGCGCTCTCGACCCTCCTCGAGCCCGCCGGCATCGCTCATCCGAGACTGTGGGCGCTGGCGGCGGTCGCCCTCCTCGTCGCCGCGGTCGAGGTGGGGAACCGCCGGCTGCTCGGCCGCGACCCGGAGGTGGCCCTGCGCCGGCTCACCCGGCTCTACCGCGCCACGCTCTTCGTCCTGGCGCCGGGGATCGCGCTGCTGTCACCGCTGGTGCCGCCGCCGACCACCGGACGTGACGAGGACGAGGCGGGCGACGAGGCCTCGGACGAGGAGATCGAGGCCTTCATCGACGTCGGCACCCGCGAGGGGATCCTCGAGCCCCAGGAAGGCGAGATGCTGTGGAGCATCGTCGACTTCGGGGACACCCAGGCGAAGAGCGTCATGACGCCGCGGATCGACATCGTCGGCGCGCCGAGCGACGCGCCGCTCGAGTCGCTGGCCGAGCGCTTCGTCGAGTCCGGCCATTCGCGGCTGCCCATCTTCGAGGGCTCGATCGACCACGTCGTCGGCATCCTCCACATCCGCGACCTGCTGCGCGCCCTGCGCTCGCCCGAGCCGGCGCCGCTCGCCGCGATCTTGAAGCCGCCGCTCTTCGTCCCCGAGACCAAGCCGCTCGGCGAGCTGCTCAAGGAGCTGCAGGCGCGCCACCAGCAGATCGCCGTGGTGGTCGACGAGTACGGCGGCACCGCCGGCCTGGTGACGGTCGAGGACCTGCTCGAGGAGATCGTCGGCGAGATCACCGACGAGCACGACGCGCAGGGCGCCGAGATCGAGCCGCTCGGGGAAGGCGCCTACCGGCTGGACGGCCGCGCCCACATCGAGGTGCTCGAGGAGCTCTTCCAGGTCAAGGTCGAGGACGACGCCGGTTACGAGACCGTCGCCGGGCTCATCTTCACCGCCCTCGGGCACGTGCCGGAGGTGGGGGAGACGGTCGAGGCCGAGGGCCTGCGCTTCACCGTCGAGGCGGTCGCCGACCGGCGGATCGAGAAGGTGCACGTCGAGCGCATCGCCGCCGAGACGGACGCGGCGGGGGCGGCGGGATGAGCGGCGACGGCGGCGGGACCGCCGGGGAAGCGGCGGCCGGTGGCGCGAGGTCGGGGACCGTCGGCCTCGTCGGACGGCCCAACGCCGGCAAGTCGACCCTGATGAACCGGCTGCTGGGCGAAAAGCTGGCGATCGTCTCCGACAAGCCGCAGACCACCCGCCACCGGCTGGTGGGGATCCTCTCCGGGGAGCGCGGGCAGATGGTCTTCCACGACACCCCCGGCGTCCACCGGCCGCTCCACCGGATGAACCGGCAGATGCTCGCCCACGCGCTCGACGCCCTCAAGGACGCCGACGTCGTCTGCGCCATGGTCGACGCCGCGGAGCCTTTCGGGGCGGGCGACCGCTACCTGCTGGAGCTCCTCGCCCGCGCGCCGGGGCAGCGCTTCCTGGCGCTCAACAAGATCGACCGGGTGAAGAAGACCGACCTCCTGCCGCGCATCCGGCGCTACGCCGACGCCGGCCTCTTCGCCGAGATCGTGCCGGTCTCCGCTTTGACCGGCGACGGCTGCAGCCGCCTGCTCGACCTGCTGTGGAGCGCGCTGCCGGAAGGCCCCCCGCTCTACGACCCCGAGCTCCTCACCATCCATCCGGAGCGCTTCCTCGCCGCCGAGCGCATCCGCGAGAAGGTCCTCGAGCAGACCGGCGACGAGCTGCCGTTCGCCACCGCCGTCGTCCTCGACCGTTGGGAGGAGGACGAGGCGCGCGGCCTGGTGCTCCTCTACGCCTCGATCTTGGTCGAGCGGCCGGGGCAGAAGAGCATCCTGATCGGCAAGGCGGGGCAGCGGATCAAGTCGATCGGCACCGCCGCCCGCCGCGACCTCGAGACCTTCCTCGGCCGGCGCGTCTACCTCGACCTGCAGGTGAAGCTCGAGCCCGGCTGGCGCGAGGACCGCGGCCTGCTCGCCGCCCTCGACCGCGACGTCGACCTGGAGCTCGATTCCGGGCCGCCGCCGGCAGCGGACGACGACGACGGGCCGCGATAGCTGGCTGATCAGGCCTCGAGCGCGTACCCGACGCGGTGCAGGGGGCGGCAGCCGGGCTCGCCGAGGGCCTCGATGGCGGCCTCGAGGAGGGCCGTGTCGAGCCGCCGTCGCGCGGTGGCCTCGCCGAGGAGGAGGAGGGCCGCCGACCCCTCGCGGCCCACCCGCAGGGCGGAGAAGGTGGCGAGGACCTCGCCGAGCAGGCCGTAGGCGCGGTCCGCTTCGCCGTGGCGCAGCCAGATCGCCGCGAGGTCGAGGCCGACCTGGGCGGTGCAGTAGCCAAGATTCGCCTTGCCGAAGCCGGCCCGCGCCTCGGTGAGCGCCGCGACCGCGGTCTCGATCTCGCCGAGGCCGGCGGCGATCCGCCCCTCGAGCCAGCGCTGCTTGAGGGCGCTGATCGCCCCCTCGCAAACCGGCCGCGCCAGCGCCAGCAGGCGCGCCGCTTCCGCCACCCGGCCGTCGTCGGCGAGCAGCCAGATCAGGTTGTGGACGCCGGAGGCGACGAGGCCGGGATCGAGCCGCGGATTGATCCAGCGCAGGCCCTCGACGAGCAGGTGGAGCCCGGCCTCGGTGTCGCCGCGATAGCCGGCGTAGAGCCCTTTGCTCAACAGCGCGCGGCCGGCGCGCTGGGTGTCGCCGCTCTCGGCATAGAGCGCGTGGGCGGCGTCGAGCAGCTCGAGGGCGGCGTCGAAGCTACGGCGCTCGCTGGCGAGCGCCGCGGTCAGGCCGAGCAGACGGGCGAGGAGACGGGTGTCGCCGCTCCCCAGCTCGGCGCGGCGCAACGCGCGCAACATCAGCGCCTCGGCGGTCGCGGGGTCGTCGGCTACGCGATAGGCGTTGGCGAGCTCGGCCAGGGTGCGGGCCTGGAGGTCGGCCAGCGCCAGCGAGCCGTAGCGCTCAGGGGCGAGGTTGTCGGCGACGCAGCGGGCGAGCTCGCCGGCGCGGACCATCGCCTCGGGGCCCTCGTACCGAGCGGCCTCGGAGCGGGCGAGGAGGGCGCGGACGAGGTCGAACCCGTGCCCGCCGAGGCGCTCGCCGCCGTCCTCCTCGATCGCGTCCTCCTCGGCGAGCTCGTCGAGCACGGGCTCACCGCCGAGCACGAGCAGGGCGAGCGGCGCCATGACCCCGCGGCAATGCCCGCAGCCGCGCGCGAGGTGACCGATGATCGTGCGGATCTGATCGGCAGGCAACGTGCCGAGAAGGAACCTCTCCAGGCGCTCCGCCGAAGGGTGGTCCTCTCCCTCGCTCATCACGACCTCCAGCACCAGCAGGGGAAGCACATCTCAGAGGATGGGGCATTCTCGCACAGGTCGTCCTCGAGCGAGCGGCAGCCTGGAGAGGGCGCGCCGACGGCCGGAGCGGCGGTGCGTGGCTAGCCGTCGGGGTCGATGCCGCCGCCGGAGGGCAGGTGACTCATCCGGGTCTCTCCTTCAGGTCCTCTGCAGAGCGTAGTGTTGCGCGGCGAGGCTCCGCGACAGGGCGGACGACCGGCGGGCGGAGGCGCACATACCATGAGACGGAATCCGAGCCCCCTTTCGCACCGGCGGCGCCGGTCTTCCGCTTCGGCTACGATGTGCTGCCGCTGCGCGGGCCGGCGCCGTCCCTGAACAGGAGAGCGACATGAGCGAGCCTTCCCCCTCACCCTTCCTGGTCGCCGCCGTGCAGGCCGCGCCGGTGTTCCTCGACCGCGTGGCGACGATCGAGAAGGCCTGCGCGCTCATCGCCCAGGCGGGGGCGGCGGGGGCGAAGCTCGCCGCGTTCCCGGAGGGGTTCGTGCCGGCGTATCCGCTGTGGGCCTGGTCGATTCCGGCCGGCGACACCCACGGCCTGCGCGAGCTGTACACGGAGCTGCTCGAGCAGGCGGTCACCATCCCGTCGCCGGCGACCGACCGGCTGTGCCAGGCGGCGCGCGAGAGCGGCGTCGCGATCGCGATCGGCGTCAACGAGGCGAACGCCGAGGCGAGCGGCACGACGCTCTACAACTCCATCCTCTACATCGGCCCCGACGGCAGGCTGCTCGGCAGGCACCGCAAGCTGGTCCCCACCGCCGGCGAGCGGCTGATCCACGGACAAGGGGACGGCAGCACGCTCGACGTCTACGACCTGGCCATCGGCCGGATCGGCGGCCTGGTCTGCTGGGAGAACTACATGCCGCTCGCCCGCTACGCGCTCTACGCGATGGGCGTCCAGATCTACGTCGCGCCCACCTGGGACCGCGGCGAGCCGTGGCTCTCGACGCTGCGCCACATCGCCAAGGAGGGGCGCGTCTACGTCCTCGGCTGCTGCACCGCCATGCGCAAGAGCGACGTCCCCGACCGCTACGCGTTCAAGGCGCGGCTGCCGGGCGGGGAGGACGAGTGGCTGAACCCGGGCGACAGCGCCATCGTCGATCCCGACGGCAAGCTCGTCGCCGGGCCGGTCCGCTGCGCGGAGACGATCCTCTACGCCGAGGTCGACCCGCGCCAGCTCCGCGGACCCCGCTTCCAGCTCGACGTCGCCGGCCACTACGGCCGGCCGGACGTGTTCGAGCTGACGGTGCATCGCGAGCCGCGGCCGATGGTGCGGCTGACCGACCCGCCCGACCGCTAGCGGCCCGCCCTCTGCGGCTTGCGACGGTGCGCCAAAGCGTTGCCTGTTTCATCGATTCCTGAAGCATCCCGCCGCCGGATCGCGGCAACTTCGATCCGGGCTACAATGGCGGGGCCTCGGGCGGCTGCAACGGCCGCGAGGCAAATCAACGAGGAGGGGACTATGGATCCGCAAGTGAGCCCACCCGTGGGGCGCGGCAAAGACAAGATGGTCTCGGGCCTGCTGGGAATCTTTCTCGGCGGCCTCGGAGTGCACCAGTTCTACCTCGGCTCGACGATGACCGGAGTGATCGAGATCGGGGTGACCGTCGTCACCTGCGGATTCGGGTGGATCCTCGGCCTCGTCGAGGGCATCATGATCCTGGTGATGCCGGACGCCGAGTTCAACGCCCGCTACAACCAGCGGACTCCGGCGAGCGTCGAGTTCGTCTTCATGAAGCCGAAGTCGTAGCCCAGGGCCGGTGGGGAGCGTGGCGCGGTGGCCGCCTCCCCGCCCGGCGCGGCGTCCGCAGCTTCCTCTCGAGCTCCAGCGCGTGAGCGACTTCGAGGCCATCCTCCGCGGCAGCTTCCGCGCCAATCCCCTCTATGAGCTGGTGCTCTACGACCGCCTGACGGCGGGGGAGCGGGAGGCCCTCGCCGACCTGCGGCGCGACCCCGGATTCTACGGGGTGCTGCGCCCGCCGCCGGGCGCCGAACGGCCGACGGGCCTCGGTCTCAAGGCGGTCGACCGCGAGACCGCCCTCCTGCTCCTCACCCTTCGTGAGCCCGCGCCGCTCCCGGCCTACGTGCGCGAGCTCTTCGGCCACGACGCCGGGCGCGCCGTCGCCCAGCTCGTGGCCGACGGCGTCCTCGAGGTGGCGGCGGGCGACGCCTTCGTCTCCGGCGCCGGAGCCTTCCACCTCTTGGCGCCGGCCGAGCCGGGGCGCGCGGGAGGCGCGATCGCGGCCCTGTCGCGCGACGCCCTGCGCTACGCCCAGGCGCTGCCGATCGACGAGCCGCTCCGGCTCTCGGGACGGATCTACGGCTACAACCGGCGGCCGCTGACCCCGCGCTGGCGTCGACTGCTCCCCGACACCGCCGCCTTGGCGACCTATCTCGGGATCGCCCCTGGCGGTCCTGCCGCCGGTGCCTTCGCTCGCCGCTGGACGCCGCTCGCGCCCTCGCCCGCGTGGCTCTCCTGGCAGGGGCGGGGCGGCTCGCCGGGGCTTCCCGCCGGCGGTCCGACCTACAAGCTCTACGTCAGCCCGGCCCCCGATTTTCTCGCCGACGGCTTCGCCGCGATCGCTGCCTCGCTCGCCGAGGCTGGCGCGCCGCAGTTCAAGGTCGGCGCCGATGCGGCCGGCCTCCTGCGCCCGGACAAGATCGTCGCCTACTTCGCTGGCTTCGAGGATCTGGCGCAGGCCGCCGAGCGCCTGCGGCGGCGGCTCGCAGGCGCCCCGGCGCACGGCGTGCCGTTCACCGCCGAGATCGCCGGCGGCGGCCTCCTCTCCTGGGGCGTCGACCCGCCGCGCGGCGAGGGGCTGCCATGGATGGGCGAAGAGAGCTGGCGCCTCTGGCTGGCCAACCGGCTCGCCCGCGCCGTGATCTCGGCGCGCGCCGCCGCCGCGGCCGAGCCGTGGCGCTTCGCCCGCGAGCGCCTGCGCCTCGAGGGCATCGACACCGACACCTGGACGCCGGGGCCGCTCCTCTGGCGGGAGACCTGAGGTGGCGATCACCGGCCTCCTGCTCCTGCCGCCCGACGTCGTCCTCGTCCCGGTCGCCGAGCTCCCCGCGGACGTCCGCCGCCAGCTCCGCTGCGACGAGGGCGACTACGCCCTCACCCGCCCGTGCGTGCGGGCGCCTTCGCGCATCGTCGACGCCCGGGCGGCCGAGCTGCTCCGCGAGTTCTCCCAGCCCTCGTCGGTCGTCGAGGCGGTGATCCGCTTCGCGCGCGCCCGCGGCGCCGACCCCGAGGCGACGCTCGAGGAGGCCTTTCCCCTCCTCGAGCGCCTGCTGGCGGCGGGCTTCCTCGTCGCCGAGGGCGAGGACGGCGCCGACGGCATGCGCCCCAGCCTCACCAGGGGCGAGCGGGCCGGCCGCTGGCAGGTGGTGGAGACGATCCAGGTGCTCGACGACACCGAGATCCACCAGGCGCGGGACGGCGCCCAGCTCGCGGCGCTCAAGATCGAGCGGCCGGGCGGCCGGCCCGGGGTGGCGGCGCTCCTCGCCCACGAGGCGGCGGTGCTCGCCGAGTTGGACGGCCTGGGCGGGCCTGACGGAAGCCTGGCGCCGCGGCTCCTCGAGCAGGGCGAGCACGAAGGGCGCCGCTTCCTCGCCGTCGAGTGGTGCCCGGGCGTCGACGCCGAGAGCGCCGCCCGCGAGCTGCGCCACGGGGAGGAGAGCCGCGCCGGGCTCCTCGCGCTCTGCCGCGGCATCGCCGAGGCCTATGCCGGGCTTCACGCGCGCGGTCTCGTCCACGGCGACGTCCATCCGCGCAACGTCCTCGTCGGTCCGGCGGGGGAGGTCCGTCTGGTCGATTTCGGCTTCGCCGGCGCGACGGACGGCGCGGCCGCGGCGACGCGGGCCGGCGTCGGCTTCTTCTTCGAGCCCGAGCACGCGGCGGCCGCCCTCGGCGGCGGCGCGGTCCCCGCGGTGCCGGCGACGCCCGCCGGCGAGCAGTACGCCGTCGCCGCGCTCCTCTACTTCTTGGTCGCCGGCGCGCACTACCTGGACTTCTCCCTCGAGCGCGAGGAGATGATGCGCCAGATCGTCGAGGAGCCGCCGCGCCCGTTCGTCGACCGCGGCGTCGAGCCGTGGCCGCAGCTCGAGGCGGTCCTCGGGCGCACCCTCGCCAAGGCGCCGGAGCGCCGCTTCCCGTCGCTCGCCGCGCTGGCGGCGGCGCTGGGGGAGCTCGCAACCGCCGAGCCGGCGGCTACGGTCTCGGGCCGCCGGCAAGCGGCCCGCTCGCCGGCGGCCGCCCTCCTCGCCGACGTGCTCGCCGAGGTCGACCTCGACGGCGCGCTCACGGCGGGCGAGGTCGCGCCGCCCACCGCGTCGATCTTCTTCGGCGCCGGCGGCATCGCCTGCGCCCACTACCGCCTGGCGCTGCAGCGCGACGACGCCCGGCACCTCGCGCTCGCCGACTTCTGGCTCGTCCGCGCCGAGCGCGCGGCCGCCTCGCCGGACGCCTTCCTCCATCCCGCGCTGGACCTCACCGCGAAGCTGGTGGGCGCCGTCTCGCCCTACCATACGGCGAGCGGCCTCGCGGCGCTGCGCGCGCTCGTCTCCCAGGCCCAGGGCGACGCCACCGGGATGCGCGAGGCCGCCGGCCGCTTCGTGCGGCTGGCCCTGGCGCCGATCGTGGGCGACGGGAGCCCGGGCGCCGAGGGCGCTCTCCCGGCCGAGGCTCTCCCGGCCCTGCCGGAAGGCACCGAGAGCTCCGATCTCACCCTCGGCCGCTCGGGGACCCTCCTCGTCTCGGCTCTCCTCGCCGGCGTCCTTCCCACGGACGCGTCCGAGCGCGCGCTCCTCGCCGGCATGGGCCGCCGGGTCCTCGCCGGCCTGTGGGCCGAGCTCGACCGGCTGCCGCCGATCGCGGCGCAGGCGGTCGCCCCCAACCTGGGGATGGCGCACGGCTGGGCCGGGTACGCCTATGCGACGCTGCGCTGGTGCCGCGCCTTCGGCGGCGAGCGTCCGGCCGGCCTCGCGGCGCGCCTGACCGAGCTCGCAGCCGCGGCCGAGCCTTGGGGGAGGGGTCTGCGCTGGCCGTGGAACGGGAGCGGGGGCGCGGGGACGATGCCCGGCTGGTGCAACGGCAGCGCCGGCTTCGTCCACCTCTGGACGCTCGCCCACCGCGAGCTGGGCGAGGCCCGCTTCCTCGACCTCGCGGCCGGCGCCGCCTGGAACGCCTGGGAGGGGGGCGACACCGGCGGCGGCCTCTGCTGCGGCGGCGCCGGCCGCGCCTACGCCCTCCTCAACCTCTCCCGCCACCTCGGCGGCGATCCCGCCTGGCTCGCCCGCGCCCGCACCTTGGCCGACCGCGCCGCGCTGGCGATCCGCTCCGGCTCCGAGAAGCCGGACAGCCTCTACAAGGGCCGCATCGGGGTAGCCCTCCTCGCCGCCGACCTCGCGCGGCCGGAGTCGGCGGCGCAGCCGTTCTTCGAGGACGAGGGCTGGGGCACCGGCGGTCAGTAGTCGGCTCACTGGTCGCGTCTCAACCGACCTGGCGTTGTCCGCGCGGCCGCGTCATACTGGGAGCGGAAGCCGGTGGTCTTGCCGAGGTGCGGAGGAGGAAGGATGCTCAAGACGGTCGAGGGATTTTATCGCCGGGGCCAAGTCGAGCTCGCCGAACGCCCCACGGACATCCAGGAAGCGAAGGTTCTGGTCACCTTCCTGCCCGAGAACGAAATGGGTCAGGATCGAAGGGCTCTCCGCGAGAGAGCGTTCGCCCGCATGGAGGAAGGAATCCCCCTGGGCGGCTCTCCTTACCCTTCGAGGGAGGACCTCTACCGCCGGGATCGGCTCAAGTCGTGACCGCTTTGGTAGACACCAATATCGCCATCTACGCCTACGATCCTGCCGAGCCACAAAAGCGATCGCGCGCGCAGGAGCTGCTGCACGAGCTGAGCCAGAACGAACGACTCTTTTTCAGCGTACAGGTTCTCAATGAGTTCGCTGCCGTGCTCCTGAGGCGAGGCTCGATCGGCAGCGCGAAAGAGATCCTGGAGATCACGCACGAGCTGTCGAGCCTCGGTACCGTGCTTCCGCTGATCCCCTCGATGACCTGGTTGGCCCTCCGAGCCGTGGCGGACCACAAGCTCTCGTTCTGGGATGCGCTCATCTGGGCGACGGCCAAAGTCCACGGAATTCCGCGCGTCTACTCGGAGGATTTCCAGCACGGTCGCGCTCTCGAAGGCGTCCAGTTCCTCAACCCGTTTCTTGAACGGCGGACCTTCCCATTCTCATCAACTGACCGAGCCGGACGCGGCGTATCGTACCAGGGCGGCTCGCCCGCCGTCCGCGGTTCAATCGGAGCCGCGCCCCTTCGCCGGCGGCGCGGCGAGGCCGAGGCGGTCCCAACCCTCGCGGCCGAGGTGGCGCAGGGTGGCGATGTTCTTCTCGAAGATCCTGGCGGGGTCGGGAAAGGCGGCCACCGCGCGGTCGACGCTCGCCTGGCGCAGCAGGTGGAGCATGGGGTAGGGGGAGCGGTTGGTGTAGTTGTCGACGTCGTCCGGCCCGCTGCCGGCGAACCGGTACTGCGGATGGAAGCTGGCGACCTGGATGACCGCCGCCAGGCGCAGGCCGGCCACGGCCGCATCGGCGACGGCGAGGAAGTCGTTGTAGCCCAGGAAGTCGACCAGCGCCCAGGGATGGATGAGGAGGGTGGTCTCGAGCTCCTCGGGGTCGGCCGCCGCCAGGAGCTGCAGCTCGTCGAGCAGGTCGTCGAGCAGGGCCTCCGGGGTCGCCGCCTCGCTCACCGCGTAGCGGATCTGCCGCTTGACGTGGACGGCCTTGGCGAAGGGGCAGAGGTCGAGGCCGATGACGGCCTTCTCGAGCCAGGCCTCGGTGGCGGCGAGGACGTCGCGGTGGCGCCCGGCGTCGGGCAGGTGCGGTGGGCGATCGGACATCGGCGGCGCGCTCCGGGAAACGTTACCAGAGCGGGAGGATGCCAGGCCTTTCCGCCGCGGCGTTTCAGGCCGGCCCGCTCAACTGGACGAGGAACTCCGCGGCGTAGCGGCCGGCGCCGTCCCGCACCCACATCTCGTCCGGGCCGGGGAGCATCTCGGTGGCGTGGAGGACCGGGGCCGGACGGTCGGGGCCGGGGGTGAGCGTGCGGCGCAGGAGCTCGGCCGAGAGCGGCGACTCGAGGTCGGCGTAGTAGGGCTTGGGCTCGGTCTCGGTGTGGAGGAAGACGTGGCGCGGCAGGCCGTGGGCGCGCCGCCAGCGGCCGATGCGGGCGAAGAGCTCGGCGGCGCCCGCGTCGCGCAGAGCATCCGAAGAGGGCGACGGGGAAGGCAGGAGCGGCGTTTCGCCCGGGGGGAAGATCCAGCGGCGGCGGAAGAGCACCAGACGGCCGAGGGTGAAACGCGGCCAGCGGGTGACGCCGGCGACGTCGAAGCCGGGGAAGTGGGCGAGCGGCTGCAGCCCCTGGCGGCCGATCTCGACCAGGAAGGCGACGAAGCCCTCCGGGCTGATGCCGCTGCTGATGACCGGCACCACCTCGGCCCCGCGCGCCAGCGAGCGGAGGACGAAGCGCTTGCCGGCACCGTCCCAGCGCACCACGAGGTCGGCGAGCGGGATCGCCTCGGCGCCGGGGGAGGCGCGCTCGCCGGGCAGCTCGATCTCGTGGCGGAAGACGGCCGGGCGCAGGCCGGCGTTGGCGCTCCGCGCCATGTGGTTGTAGGTGATCTCGGCGACGATCGCCTCCGGCGGGGAGACCGGCGCGGCATAGCGCGCGATCTCGCGGACGATCGCCGGCGACGGCTCGCCCCCCTCGCCGAGCAGCCAGGCGAAGCGGGCGAGGGCGATGCCGGCGCCGAAGAAGGCGTTGATCGCGATGCGGTAGCGGCCGGCGGTCACCGCCGCGGCGTCGGCCGCGGCGACCTGGAAGAGGACGCCGGCTGCCCAGTCGGGCTCGGCGGGGAGGGCGCCGGCCTCCGCGAAGAAGCGGTCGTCGAGCGCCACCTCCTCGGCGCCGCGGGCGGCCGCTTCGCGGGACCGCTCGGCGAGGAGGTCGCGCACGCGCGCGGCGGTTTCGACCGCCGCGGGGTCGCCCGCCGGGGCGTCCGGAAAGGCGGTGGGGCGCGGCTCCGGCTCGGGCTCGAAGAGCCCGTGGTAGAGGTCGAGCAGGGGGACGTCCCGATCGGCGGGGAAGCGCGCCAGGAACCGCCGCCCCCAGGCCTCGCGGAGCGCCGGCTCCGGATACATGGCCGTGAACAGGCGGACGTAGCGGCCGACCGGCTCGCGCAGCTCCTTCCACAGCGCGGCGGGGAGGGTGACGGCGAGCGACGTCCTGGTGTCGACCCGGAACAGCTCGTCGGCGGCGAGCGGGCGGCGGTGGGGGAGGGCTTCGACCCGCGCCGCGAGAGCGTCCATCGCCGCCAGGCGGGCCGGCACCGGTAGGGCCGGGAGCTCCAGCTCCAGCTCCTGCACGGCGCGCTCGATCGCCGCGACCTCGGCGCGCCAGGGTGGATCGCAGCCGGAGACGGCGAGCGCGCCGGCGAGGAAGGCGAGGGGACGGCGGGCGTTGTAGGGCGGCTCGAGCTCGACGATCAGGATGCCGGACTCGGCCAGGCGGGCGAGGAACTCGGCGAGCGCCTCGACCGCGAGGCCGGTCCGCTCGGCGACCGCGGCGAGGAGCGCGGGCACCGCGAGCGTCCCCGGGGCCGCCTCCTCGAGGAAGAGATCGACCGCCGGCTGGGAGCGCACGCGCGAGCGCACCTCCTCGTCCCCCTCGCGGCGCGGCGAGGACGGGCGCCAGAAGATGTAGCCGCCGTCGTCGGGCCGCAGAGTGCGGTTGGGGCGCGGCACGATCGCCGGCCAGGCGTCGCGGTCCGCCGCCAGGCAGGCCGATACCTTGCGCGCTTCGGCGATCGACAGGAGGACATCGCGCCGCGCCGCGCGGTTGTCGCCCTCGACCCGCGCCTCGGTGCCCCCCATCCGGCCGAGGGCTACGGCGCAGAAGACCGAGTTAGGGCTGGTCTTGGTGGCGAAGCGGGCGGCGTAGGCGGTCGCCTTGGCGGCACCGTGGCGCTCGCCGTGGCGCCAGCGCGCGGGGTCGGCGGCGGCGAGATCGACGAGGCGGGCGAGGAGCGCCCGGCCGACGAGGCGGGCGCCCTCCTGGAAGACCGGCCGCCGGGTGAGGGCGACGAGCGCCCGGCGGGCGCTCGCGAGGTCGGCCTCGAAGGCGGTCTCGTAGGCCGCCCGCGCCGCCGCGGCGCGCTGCCTCCCCTCGTCTTGGCGAGCGAGGTCGGCGGCGAGCTCGGGTTGGAGCCGCGGGGCGGCGGCGGCGAGGAGGTCGGGGGCGAGGGCGCGGCGGTTGTGGACGGCGCGGCGCAGGGCGACGACGGCGAGGCGAGCGCGGGCGGCCTCCGGTGTGTCGTCGCAGTCTGCGCCGCGGGCGCCCGCCGCCGCGTAGAGCCGGTCGCCCAGCCGCTCCCCGGCGGCGGCGAGCTCGGCCTCGAGATCGAGCCAGGCGGCGAGCGCCGCGGCCGCCGATCGTTGCGGACCCGAGGCGGCGAGCGGCGCCAGCGTCTCGAAGGGGAGCGCGGCGACGCGCAGCAGGAGGAGCGGCTCGCGCTCTCCCGGGCCGGCGCCGGGCGGGGAGGGATCCGCGCTCAGTCGGGCCCGCCTCCGTTTTTGCCCTGAGCCGGGGCTTGGGCCTGGAGCAGGCGATGCATGTAGAAGCGCAGGATGGCTTCCGGCGTGGGGTCGATCCCCAGCCGGTTGGCCGACATGTGGGCGTACGACCAGGCGAGGTAGACCTTGTCCTGCTGGATCCGGCCGGCGGCGTGGGCGGCGCGGATCCGCTCGGCGATCGGCGCCGTCGCCCGCTGCCAGGCGGCGGCGATCCGCGCCGGCTCGGGGCCGCCCCAGAGGACCTCCGGCTCCCGGCTCTGCGCGCCGGTGAAGAGGTCCTGGAGGCCCTCCCGCAGGCCCTGGAAGCGCTCCTCGAGGAGGGCCAGGTCCTTCTCGCCCCAGGTCCCCATCTCGTGGGTCCACTGGTAGCCCTGGGCGTAGAAGGCGAGGCGCTCGGCGCGGTCGAAGCGCAGCATGTCGAGCAGGCGGTCGGCCATCAGGAGCGAAACCTCGCGGCGGGTCTTGGCGCAACCGCCGGCGCGCTCGGCCTCCAGCAGGTCGAGGCAGGCCAGGGTGTCGTGGAGGAAGAGCTGCTCGGCGAGCGCCATCCCCTCGGCGCCGCCGTAGCGCTCGATCTCGCGGTCGTAGACGTCGAACTCGACCTGCTCGACGAGGCCGGCGGGGAGCTCGCGGATCGCCCGCTCGACGCGCGCGCGGACCGGCCCCTCGACCCAGGCCGGCTCGCCGAGGACGCGGAAGCGGATCTGCCAGATGGGGACGTTGTAGCGGGCGAAGAACAGCGAGTCGAGCTCCGGGGCCCGGCGCAGCTCGCGCGCCACCGGCGTCACCAGCTCGGCGAGGATCCGCTCGTGGTGCTCGCGCCCGGCGTAGAGGAGCGTGAAGAGGCAGGCCGGCTCGCTGGAAGATGGCGATTCAGGCAACGGGACGCTCTCGGGGAAGGCCGGCGGCGGGCGGCCGCCGCCGGCGAGGGGACGATGGGTCGGCCCGCTCAGGTCGAGGTCTTGGCGGTGAACAGGCTGGCGGTCGTCGTCAGCCGGATCGGGCAGGTGCACAGCGTGCTGGTCGTGGACGACCCGCAGCCGGGACGGCACCAGGCCTCGATCTCCTGGACCTCGAGGTCGAGGGCGGCGGGTTTGGCGGACGTCTTGGTGTCCTTCATGGTGGGCTCCTTTCAGAATTCCGGGCAGGCGACCGCTGCTCTAGCTCGACGCTTTGGCGGTGAAGAGGCTCGCGGTGGTCGACGCCCGGATGGGACATGTGCAGAGCGGGCTGGTCGAGGACGACCCGCAGCCCGGGTTGCACCACGACTCGATCTCCTGAACCTCGAGATCGAGGACGAGGGGTCTGACAGTGGTCTTGGTGTCCTTCATGATGGGCTCCTTTCTACGTCTCCTGTAGCGAGCTCGGTGCCACAATGGCACCGCTGGGAGCTCGCCCGCGCGAGCTCAGGTCGAGGTCTTGGCCGTGAACAGGCTCGCGGTCGTCGTCAGCCGCGGCCTGCAGGTGCAGCGCGGGCTGGTGGTCGAGGTGTCGCAGCCCGGGTTGCAGAACGCCTCGAGCTCCTGGACCTCCAGGTCGAGGGAGATAGGTTTGACGGTCTTCGGATCGCTCATGGGGCTCCTTTCCGGTCGTCAGTCCAGTCGCCTGGCGAGGCCGCGAACCGGCGGGCGCGGCACTCCCCTACTTGAATGAGTGCAACGAGCGCGCCCGAGGGAGACTGTCCCCACCCCTGTGCTAGCATCCGAAAGCGGCTAACCATCACCCCTGTGGCCCGGTCGTCCCGGCCGCCCCGCATGCACCTGTTCACCGCGGAAGCCCTCATCCTCGACGTCTTCGACCTCCACGACCGCGACCGCATCGTCACCTTCCTCACCCGCGAGCAGGGGAAGAAGCGGGGCGTGGCGCGCGGCGCGCGGGCGAAGCACAGCCGCTTCGCCGGCCAGCTCCAGCCCCTCGCCCGCGTCGAGGTGACCTGGTTCGAGAAGGAGGGACGCGATCTGGCGCGGATCTCGAGCGTCGACCTGCTGCGCCCGGCGCACCGCCTGCAGGCCGACCTCGAGGGGATCCTGACCGGCTGCTACCTCGCCGACCACGCCCTCGAGTTCGCCCAGGAGAACGAGGCCTCGGAGCTCCTCTACCGGCTCCTCGACTCGACGGTCGACGCCCTCCTCCAGGGGGTGGACCGCGACCTCGCCGCGCGATATTTTGAGGCCTGGGTCCTGCGCCTGGCGGGGATCTTCCCGCCGCCCCACGCCTGCCCGGCGTGCGGCGCGCCCTTGGCCGGCGGCGCGGCCCTGGCTTCCGGCGGTGACAGCCTCGTCTGCGCCGCCTGCGGCCGCGGGGCCGGCGCGCTCAGGGTGGAGCCCGAGGTCGTCGCCTGGCTCTGCCGCATCGGCCGCGAGGGGCTGCCGGCGCTGGCGGCAGACACCGCCGCGCCGACCGCGCCGGCCGCGGCTGCGATACTGCGGCGGGTCGAGGCGCTCTGCGCCCGCATCCGCCGCCAGTTCCTCCAGCGCGAGCTGCGCAGCTACGACGTCATCCACGATGTCCTCCAGAAGACCCGCTCGGCGGTCTAGCGGCGACGACGAGGGGGCGCCAGGAGAAAAGGGACCGGACCATGCACAGCCTGCAAGACCTCATCTTGACCCTCTCCCGGTTCTGGGCCGGGCAGGGCTGCGTGCTGCAGCAGCCCTACGACCAGGAGGTCGGCGCCGGCACCATGCACCCGGACACCTTCCTGCGCGTCCTCGGCCCCGAGCCCTGGCGCGTCGCCTACGTCCAGCCCTCGCGGCGGCCAGCCGACGGCCGCTACGGCGACAACCCCTTCCGCCTCGGCAAGCACCTGCAGTTCCAGGTGGTCATGAAGCCGGCGCCAGCCGACGTCCAGGGGCTCTACGTCGAGAGCCTGCGGGCGATCGGCCTCGACCTCACCCAGCACGACCTGCGCTTCGAGGAGGACAACTGGGAGGCGCCGACGCTCGGCGCCTGGGGGGTCGGCTGGCAGGTCATGCTCGACGGCATGGAGATCACCCAGTTCACCTACTTCCAGCAGGCGGGGGGCCTGGAGCTGGCGCCGGTGAGCGCCGAGATCACCTATGGGCTCGAGCGGCTAACCATGTTCCTGGGCCTCGCGCGGAGCATCTACGACGTCGACTGGGTGCCCGGCGGTATCCGTTACGGCGAGGTGCGCCACCAGGAGGAGGTCGAGCTCTCCCGCTACTACTTCGAGGTCGCCGACGTCGCCCTCTACCAGCGCCAGTTCGAGGGCATGGAGGCCGAGGCGAGGCGGTGCCTGGCGGCCGACCTGGTCCTCCCCGCCTACGAGCTCGCCCTCAAGTGCTCGCACGCCTTCAACGTCCTCGACGCCCGCGGCGCCGTCTCGGCGACCGAGCGGGTGGGGCTGATGAAGCGGGTGCGCGATCTCGCGGTCGCCTGCGCCCGCGGCTATGTCGCCTCCCGCGAGCGCCTCGGCTTCCCGCTGCTGCGCCCCGCGGCCGCAGCGCCAACCGCGGCCGACCTCCCCGCGGCGCTCGAGGAGACCGGGACCCATGCCTAGGGGGCGCGGCGAGTACCTGCTCGAGGTGAGGAGCGAGGAGATCCCGGCGCGCATGCTGCCCGCCGGCGTCCGCGAGCTCGCGACGCGCCTCTTCGAGGAGCTGATGGCGCGCGGCCTGCCGCCGCGCGAGGTCGAGACCGGCTTCTCCCCCCGCCGGCTGCTGCTGGTGATGCGCGGCCTCCCGGCCCAGGAGCCCGACCGCGAGGAGGAGGTCCTCGGGCCGCCCCTGCGCGTCGCCTACGCCGCCGACGGCTCGCCGACGCCGGCCCTCCACGGCTTCGCCAGGAAGTGCGGCCTCGCCCCCGAGGAGCTGCGCCGGGTGGCGACCGAGAAGGGCGAGTACCTGGGGGCGACGCTGCGCTCGGCGGGGCGGCCGGCCGCCGAGGTCCTCGCCGAGCTGGTGCCGCGGATCCTCGCCGAGATCTCGTGGCCGAAGACCATGCGCTGGGGGGCGGGTGACGGCGGTGGCGGGCCGTGGGTGCGGCCGATCCACAGCATCGTCTCGCTGCTGGACGGCGCGCTCGTGCCGTTCAGCCTCCACGGCGTCGCCGCCGGCGACGCGACGGCGGGCCACCCCATCCTCTCGCCCAGGCCGTTCCGGGTGCGCGGCGCCGTCGACTATCGCCGCAAGCTGGCGGCCCGCGGCATCGAGGTGCGCCCCGACGAGCGCCGGCGGGTCCTGCGCGAGGGGATGGAGGCGCGGGCGGCGGAGGCGGGCGGGCGCCTGGTCGACGATCCCGTGCTGCTGGAGAAGCTCACGGCCCTCTGCGAGATCCCCGGCGTCGTCATGGGGAGCTTCGACCCCGATTTTCTGGCGCTGCCGCGCGAGGTGCTGACGATCAGCCTGCGGGATCACCAGAGCGCGCTCACGGTCGCGAGCCACGTCGTGAGCGACCGGGAAGAAACAGCTCTGGGTAAGGAGGGCGGGGTTGCCCTCCTGCCGTTCTTCCTGACCGTCATGGACCGCGCCGACGACCCGGTCGGGCGGGTGCGCTCCGGCAACGAATGGGTGGTGGCGGCGCGGCTGTCCGATGCGCGCTTCTTCTATGACGAGGACAGGAAGGTCGAGCTCGCGGACCGCGAGGAGGGCCTCGCGAGCCTGGCCTTCCACGAGAAGCTCGGCAGCTACCGTGACAAGTCCGAGCGCCTCGTCGAGCTGGCGGGCGAGATCTGCTCGCGGCTCGGCTGGCAGGACGCGGTCGACGATGCGCGGCAGGCGGCACGGCTCCTCAAAGCGGACCTCGCGACGGCGATGGTCAAGGAATTCACTTCGCTCCAGGGGGTGATCGGCGGCATCTACGCCCGTGAGAACGGGTGGGCGCCGGCGGTCTGGCAGGCGGTCTACGACCAGTACCTGCCGGCCTCGACCGACGACCCTCTGCCGCGCGGCCGCGCCGGCCTGGTGCTCGCCCTCGCCGACCGCGTCGACACCCTGGCGGGGATCTTCGGCCTCGGGCTGGTGCCCACCGGCAGCCGCGACCCCTTCGGCCTGCGCCGCGCCGCGCAGGGGGTGGTGCGGATCTGCCTCGAGGGCGGGCTGGCGATCGACCTCGAATCCCTCTGCGCGGCCGCGGTCGAGCTCTACGGCAAGCGCGTCCCGCGGCAGCCGGCGGAGGTCGTCGCCGATCTCCGGCCCTTCCTCCACGACCGCATCCGCCACCTGCTGGGGCTCCAGGGTTACGCCTACGACGAGATCGAGGCCGCGCTGGCGGCGGAAGGGGGCAACCTCCCGGATCTCCAGCGGCGCGTCGACGCCCTCCACCGGGTGCGCGAGCGTCCGGAGTTCCTGTCAATCGTCCTCGCCGCCAAGCGCATCTCCAACATTGTCAAGGGCGCTCCCCGGCGGGAGGTCGACGCGGCGCTGCTGGCGGAGCCGGCCGAGCGGGACCTCGCCGGCGCGCGCACCGCGCTCGACCGCGAGGTCGAGGAGGCCGCCGCGGCCGGCGACTACGAGCGCGGCCTCGCCCGCATCGCCGACTTCGCGCCCCTCCTCGACCGCTTCTTCGTCGAGGTGCTGGTGATGGCGGAGGACCCGGCCGTCCGCGGCAACCGGATCGCTCTCCTCGGGCAGATCGGCCAAACCCTTTCGCGCATCGCCAAGCTGACCGAGATGGTCGTCGACCGCGCCGAGCACCGCGCGCGGAAGCAAGAATGACCTTCCCTGTAGGGGCGGAGCTTGCCTCCGCCCGGCGACCTCTGCCTGCGAAGAGGGCGGAGGCAAGCTCCGCCCCTACAGGCAGGAAAGTGGAGTAGCTCGGATGAAATGTAGCGCAGAGGAATCCGGAGGATCTGCCGCGTAGCCTGATGTAGCGCAGCGGAATGCGGGATCTCCGCAGACACACGAGGTCGGGCATCACAACGGGCTCAAGGAGACGACGACTCATGGCGGACAAGAACGTCTATGCCTTCGGCGGCGGCAGCGCCGAGGGGGCCGGCAAGGGCAAGGAGCTGCTCGGCGGCAAGGGGTACGGCCTGGCGGAGATGAGCCGCCTGGGGATCCCGGTGCCTCCCGGCTTCACCATCACGACCGCGGTCTGCAACGCCTACCAGGCGAACGGTGGCAAGTACCCCGAGGGCCTCCGCGCGGAGGTCGCCGGGCAG
>Ga0307470_10000343_pt1 | contig 26023 bp, 16 predicted proteins | sample atmos_gasesAM3C__FD_204565 | JGI IMG/M metagenome (GOLD analysis project Ga0307470, IMG submission 204565) | Hardwood forest soil microbial communities from Morgan-Monroe State Forest, Indiana, United States - atmos_gasesAM3C_05 | ecosystem: Environmental > Terrestrial > Soil > Temperate forest... | reverse complement strand
TGCGAATGCGCTCCACACCCGTCACCTGCAGCAGGACGCGGAGAACGTTGGAGTAGAAGATCTCGCCGCCGAAGGGCCAGCCGGTGCCGTCGCTTCCTCCGTTGAGAGGATGGAAATAGAGAGTGAGCGCGTCTTCGACGCCATGCTTCACCTCGGCCAGATCGGCGCTCGCGGAGACTGCGACGTCGGCTTCAATGCGCACCAGCCGATAGGTTGGCGCGATGATGAAAACCTCGGACGTGAGGAGGCGGTGCTTCTCGAGATGCTGGCAGACGATGCGTCGCGTGGCCTCGCTCGGCGTGGGATTCGGCGCGTCGCTCTCCGGCACGATGACGACCGTGACGGTGCCCGGGATCGGTGCCCCGGTGAAGCGAGGGTGGTAGAGCGGCAAAGCCTTGGCGCGGCTGAGCCGGATGGCAGGCGTGCTGATGGCGAGGTACTCGAAGTCTTCGGCGGTCACCGCGCGGCCTTTGCTCTTGAGCGCCTGCGGCGCGCGTAGCTTCGCGTCTTCGAGCGTCTCCTCGTCCGAGCCTCCGGCGGCGGCGCGGAGATTCGTCACGCCGGACACTCCGTCGATCGAGCTCTGGAGCGCGTTGAGCTGTCCCGGCGCGACGTTGCCGCGCCGGCCGCCGCCCTGGCGGTATTCACGGGCGATGACGTTCGGATCGCCGGTCGGATTCGCGAGCGGGATTCGGCCGTGGTCACCGTCGCCGAATGCGATCTCGCCGGTGTTCCGGTTCAGGCGGAAGTGCTGGTCGTCTGGCCCTGATGCGTAGAAATCATCGACCTCCTGCCAGACTTCAAAGCCGAGGCCTTCGTCGATCTCCAGACGCACGCTGGTTATGGTGACCGCGCCCGCGGAATTCGTTGCCTGCTCCGGCTGGTCGCGCTCGACGATCGACGTGTTGGCCAGGCGGAGTGTCGTCCCGGGCCGCCCATCGGTGGAGCCGACGACTTCGTTGCGCACGGTGATCGCGGCGGTCGAGGAGATGGTGTTCGTCATCACTGCCTCGAGCTCGGGCGCCTGCTCGTAGGTCGGCTCCACGAGACGCGCGCGAATCCAGTAGAGCGGCACCTTCACTTCTCCGATCGCCCGCGTTTGCAGTCCTGCTCCCGGACCCGGGAGGTAGAGGTGTCCGCTGCGGGTGAAGGCGCGGGTGTCGTCGCGATCGACTTCGAACTGCTGCCAGAAACCATTGCTCCAGAGCTCCCAGGCGATTTCCGCCGGTGGAGGAAGAGTGGTGAGGTCGAGGTCGCAATGCGTCGCGCCCTTTTGCTCATCGGTGTGCACGAAGACCATGAGGTTGACCTGCTGGCTGGTGAAAGGGAGCGGAGAGTCGAAGCCGAGGTAGAGCGCGGCGTCCTTGCGCACGCGCGGGCCGAACGGGAAGAACGTCTGGCCTGCGGCGGCGTTGTGCGTTGTCACGTTGGTGAAACTGAAACCGTCGTAGCTTTGGATCGCCTTCAGCTTCGCCCCGAGGGCAATGAGGGTTTCGTCGGTCTCGAAGAGCAGCGGTGCATCGCCGCCGTTTGCAGGGGCGGCGATGCGGGTTCCTTTCGGTACGAAGACGACGTCGACGTCGTTGCGCGCCAGCGTAAATGTCAACTCAGCACGTGCCGGACCGGCCGGTAGCAGCTCGATGCCGAGCAAGCGCAGAAACTCGATGTAGTTCCGTTCCGGGATGCGATTGACGCGGTAGAGGAGCATCTCCGTCATCCAGGCGAAGAGCTCGATCAGCGTGATGCCGGGATCGCTTTCGTTGTGGTCGGTCCACTCCGGCGTGTACCTGGGGATGAGCGTCTTCGCCTCGGCGACGAGTTGCGCGTACGTGCGGTCATCGAGATTCGGTGGCAGCAAGGGCATGGTCAGCTCTCTTTCCCTTCGCTGAGGTAGAACGGATAGACGAGGTTATGGAACGCGTTCGTCTTCTTGACGCGGTAATCGATGCGGATGAACAGCCGCGCCGGATCGTCGGGTGCGGCGTCGACGCGGATGCCGGTCAGATCGATGCGCGGCTCAAACGTGGTGAGCGCGCCGCGGACGTCTTCGGCGATGCTGGCTCGCGTGGCAGGACTGTTCGGCGCGAAGACGTAGTTGTGGATTCCGCATCCGAATTGCGGCAGCATCTGCCGCTCGCCTTTGGCCGTGCCGAGGATGATCCAGATCGATTCTTGGATGTCCGTTTCGGCCGACGACCACGTGAAGCCGCCGCGCGGGCCGGGACGGATCGGAAAACTCCAGCCGTTGCCAAGGAAATCGCGGCCGCTCACGAGCAACCTCCCAGCGCCTGCGTGACGTTGCCGAGCGCGTCGATCGCTCCCTGCATCGCACCGAGCACACTCTTGAGCGCCGATGGGTCGGCTGCGCTTCCCACGTCGGGCAGCTTGAACGGCTGGAGTCCCGCCAGACCCATGATCGGCTCGACCATTCCCAGCAGCGCGCTGATCGGGCCGAGCGACGCGGTGAGGTGCGACGCGGAGGTCATGGCGTTCTCCTGCGCCGCCTGGAGCGCCTTCTTCAATTCATCGTTGCCGGTTTCTTCCGCGATCGACATCTGAGACGAGATTTGCTCGGTGATGTCGACCACGCTCTTCAAGCCGTCGTGGACGCTGACGAGCATCGTATGGATCACGCAGAGGATGTCCTTGACGAACGGAATGAGACTGGTCGGAAGCACGACGCCGAAGCAGGGGATGAGATCTGTTGCCGCCTTTACGAAATCCTTGATCGCCTTCACTGGCGGGAAGGGGAGTCCTTTGATGACATCGATGAGCGGCTTGAGCAGCGCGAGGATCTTGAGGAGGCACTCCATGCTGCCGAGGAGAGGACCGAGTTGCTGCATGAGTGCCGCGGTCGCCGCGGCGGGCGCCGGCACGCCTTTGGAGATGTCGGTGGGAGCACGCAGCACGGCACCGGTCGGCAAGGTGATCTTCAAGTCGACCGGCTTCGGCAGCTTCAGGTCTGATGCCGACGGGACTTTCATCAGCGCCTGCAGCTCGGGGGAGATGGGGATGTCGATGGCCGTCATTGCTCTCTCCCGTCAGATCGGATTGCTGTTCGGCGACACCACGCGTCCGTTGATGAGGATCGTCGGTGCGCGGAGATCGAGCACCGCCGTGCTCTGGATGGTGATCTTCGCGTTGGAGAGGACGATGCGGTTGTGGTGGCCGTCTTCGATGACGATCCCGCCGAGGTTGCCGCCGTCCGGAGTGGAATCGAGGAAGCGGATAGTGTGGCCGTTGACGGAGCGGATGGTCCGCTCGTGCACGTTGTGAGCGGGCGGAAGATCACGGCCGTTCCAGAGGAATCCGAGGACCACCGCCTGATCGACGTCGCCATGATCGAACGCCACCAGCGCCTCATCTCCGACCTCGGGCATGAAGAACATGCCCCGGCCTCCGCCGGCCATCCCCGCGGCAATCGGAGCCCAGTGGCTCTGACTCGCGCCGCCCATCCACGGGAACTCGACGCGGATCCGCCCGAGTCCATTCGGGTCGTCGACATCCTGAACGCTGCCGACGATCACTCCGGTAAATCGCGTCATAGCGTTTTCCTCATCACTTGATCGCCCCGATCACCTGGTTGCCGTTGCCGTCGACGAATGCATTTGGATGCGCGCGGAGATATCCGATGACTCCCGTAGAGATCGCAATGAAGAACTGACGGCGTCCGGCTTTCCCCGAGTCGTCCGGGTCATCAGGAGGAGGCAGAGCGTCGTCCATGTACCTGGCCATGACGTCGAGATCGAGCCAGTTGCCGTCGTCGTCGACCGCGCCGGGTTTGAGGATGGGTGGAGGCATTGGTCAGGTCTCCGTGTCTTCGCGGCGGGCTTCGAAGGAGGTCGTGTACCCGCCCGATCCGATAGTGTGCGTGGTCTTGGTTACGAAGTAGCGGCCGGTGAAGCGGCTGTCTTTGCCGAGGCCTCCGATTTGGACGTAGCTGCCGGCGCGGAGATCGGGAAGGCCGATGGTCGAGCCGCTGGCCTCGATGACCTTGCGGCGCAAATTGCTCAGGATTTCGTTGGCGTGCTTCTCCGCCTCGTCCTGTGATCGCGCCGGTGGGTCGGTGATGATGTCGTGACTATCTTCCGGCGGCAGCTTTTCCGGATTGAGCGAGCAGTCACGCGGAAACTCGGCGGTGGCCGCGACCTTCTTTCCCGTGCTTCGGTCGAATCCGTACACGCTCACACGTTTGGACTGCTGCGACACGGCGAACGTCGGCCGGAAGCTGATGAGGGTAGCGCCCCAATTCAGGCTGTATTGAGTACGTCCGGGGCGATCGGACGGCCCGAAATAGAGGTGCTCGTTCTTTGGGTCGGTCGGATCGACGTAAAACACATAGCCGCGCCGATGCGCGCGCTCGCGCAGGAAAGCGACGACAGAGATGTTATCGAGACTGATCGTCTCTTTCGGTTCGCGCTCTTTCGCGCTTTCATCGATCACGATCGGAAGGTCGAGACCGGGTTGATCGGCGTCTTTGACATTGGCGAGCTTTTGGGCGACCTCGCTATCGCTCAGGTTTTGCCAATCCTTCCTATATTGGCGGCGCTCCGCGCGGTGCAGGAGATGCTGTCCGCGCACTGCAAGCGTAGGAGCGCCGCTCTCTGGATAGTTGGGCTCGATGGCCGTGATGACGCTGCGGCTCATCAAGTGCAGTGCGGCTTCGCCGCCGTAACCCATTTCGATGTTGATGCGGTAGTCGGGCTCGATGAGGTGTTGGAATCGCTCGAGCGGAGGCTCGTACTTGAAGGTCCGATCCGTAGCGTCCCAGTTGCTCAGCGTGATCTCGAATGAGTCAATGGTGTTGATCTCGTCGTTGAACGTGACGTCGAGGATGTCGTTGATGCGCCGGGTCGGCTCGTCCTTACCGACGGTCACCCGGAACTCGGGCGCGTAGAACATCCTCTTGTCGGCGTAAATCGGAGCGGCGGCGGTCATGGTCTTTCTCAGCGGAGCGCCGGGACCTCCAGGATCGTTCCCGTCTCGAGCTCGAGCGGATCGTCGATGTCGTTGTGGAGGGCGATAGCGCGCCACTGCGCCGGATTCGAGTAGGCGGCGGTGGCGATTCGCGTCACGGTGTCGCCGCGTTGCACGACGTGCGCGTGCGTGTGGTCGGCAGACTTTTTGCTGATCTCGGTGACCTGATCCTCGAGCGTCTTGTATTCCTTTAGCGAGAGCGAGAGCGTCGCCCGCAGTGGCACGCCCTCGGAGCTGAAGAGGTTGAACTTCTGCCGGACGCTCTCCACGACGCATTGGAAAGTGCCGTGCGCCTGCGTCGACGAGGCTCCGATAATGTTCGAGGAGGGCATCCCTTGTCCCCAGACGAAACGGCAAACCGGCGGCGCGTGCGTATCGCTGTCGATCTTGATCAGCTGGTAGAACTGATCCGTGTGTTTGGTCACCGCGACCGCGTCGGTCCCCATTCCTCCCTCGTCTGTGCTGTCGAAGAGGAGGTCGACCGTGAGCGTCTCCGCCTGCCCGCGGACGAATTGGAGGATCGGCGAGTCGAGGCCGGGGATGGCGATCTCAGCGAGTTGAATGCCTTTGTTGTAGGTCAGCTCGTTCGGATTGAACGAGACCTCGATCGGGTCTCCCACGACCGCCAGCCTGGCGTTCAGACGCTCGAACTTTGCCTTCGTGATCGCCATCGTCTACTCCCAGGAGCTCCCTTCAACTGCCGAGGCCCGCGGACGGATGCGCCGCTCCTTTTCCACGCGTTCCTCGTGAGAGCGTTCTTCGCGCATGCGCTGCATCACCGCGCGCACGATCCGTTCGAAGACCTCGGGGCTGAGCATCGACTTCGAGTCGGTCATGCGCACCGTGCTGTTCATCTCGCCGACGTGAACGTCCATCGTTTCTCCTTAGAAAAGACTGGCCACTGCGCCGCCTATGACCGAGCCGGGCGTGTGGCTTCGCAGCCCTTCGTGCGCGATCTCCAACTCCTCGATGGCCACTTGGCTTTGCGAGGCATTCATCGACGGCCCGGTCCATTTGACCGGCAGACCACGCGTGAAGGCCCAGACCTGGACGGGGACGTGAAGATCGTTCTGCAGCAGGACGATGCCGTCGCGCCGCTTTCCTTTTCCTTCGACGAAGCTGTAGTGCCAGTTCCACAACTCCATGCTCATGGCCGCGCCGCGCTTGAGATGGATGTGCGACCACTTCACGCGCGTCGGAAAATTCAGCGCCTTGCCGTTATTACCACCCTCGTTGTACGACTCGATCTCGAGCTCCATCTCCAGGCCGCTGCACTCAGTGAAGCCGCCGAGGATGACGTTCTGCACCGCGGAGCTGAGCGTGCCGAGGGCGCTCGTCGAGTCGACGAGCGTGATCAGGAAGTTGTAGGAGCGGACCGGGTCGAGGCGGAGGCCGGGGATTCCGATGGCCATCACATCCTCCCTTCCGGCTCGCTCGTCTCGAGCACGTCCTCGGTGCGGCCGATGCGGAAGACGATGAACTCCGCTGGGATGACCGGCGCGACGCCGACCTCGGCGAGAAGACGGCCGTCCGCCACCGCGTCGGGTGGGTTGTTCGACTCGTTGCAACGGATGTAGAAAGCCTCGCCTGCGGTGGCGCCGGCTAGCGCTCCCTGTTCCCAGAGCCGCTCCAGGAACGCGAAGATCGACATCGCCACTTTTTCCCGAAGCGCCGCGTCGTGAGGCTCGAAGACCGCCCAATGCAGTGCTTCTTCGACCGCCTCTTCGATCATGATCATCAGCCGCCGCACGTTGACGTAGCGCCACGACGGGTCGCTGCTCACCGTGCGCGCGCCGTAGACGCGCAGCCCGCGCGCCGGCAGCAGACGAATGGCGTTGATGCCGAGTGGATTGAGGATCTCGTGCACGGCCTCGGTGACGTCGATGGTGACGTCCTGCGCCCAGCGCAGCTCTTCGTTCGCCGGCGCTTTGTGCACGCCTGCGGTGAGATCGGTGCGCGCCCAAATTCCAGCGACGTGTCCGCTCGGTGGGATGGCGCGTGTCAGATCGCGGCTGCTCTGCGGGTCAAGAACGACGATCCAGGGGAAGTAGAGCGCCGCGTATTTCGTGTCGAAGCGTCTCCGCCAACTGTCGATCTCCGCCAGCTCGGTGGGGCGAAAGTTCGGCGGATCGAGGAGAGCCATACGATCGCGCAGCCGTTCGCAGTGATCGATCATCGCGTTCTGCACGCGCAGCACTTCGTCGAGATCGAAGTGCGCGCTCTGCTCGCGAATCGCCGGCGGAGGAGGAGTGGCGACCAAGGACAACGGCGGTGGGTTGAGCAGGCACGGAGCGGGCGGCGGGGGCGGTGGATCGGGAAGGACTTCCAATGCCGGAATGCGCTCGATGAGAACGTCAGGGATGGCGATGTAAGAGACCTCGTCGACCAACTCGAGTGTCCGCAAGCCGGCGCGGTCGTCCGTGGTGAAGCTACCGGTGATGTCGTCCGCGCTGAGCGCGGCGATACCGTCGCGGCCGCCGGCGAGCCGAAGTCGCCCATCGTCGAGTGCTGGGGATTGGGGGTTCGGATGCGAGAGCGGCGGCGGCGCCGGCGATCCGAGGTCCGTCAGCCGGATGAAGCGCGAGGCGTCATTGATGACTTTCGGTGCGTAGTGTTGATTGTCGCTCGCGACAAGCGTCAGGCGATCGAACATCTCGCGAAGGTTGGCGCGCTCGTAGACGGTGATCGTGATCTCAGCGCTCTCGAGTGAGAACAGCTGGGTCAGATCGAGATTTGCAAGCGCGTCGATCCAGAAGATTCGCTTGCGCGCCGGATCGACCGAGGCAACGACGCGATGAAACGGCCGCGCACCTTGCTGGAAAATCTGGAGGACGCTGCCAGCACCGATGCCGACGACGCTCTCGACGACGCTGAATGCGCCGTTCGACGGCTGCGCGCCAAAGCTGCGGGTGGCCTGGCGGCTCGTGAGCGAGACGACCACGCTGACTGCATTTCCCCACGCTCCCGCACTGGCCGCCTCGACACGCAGCGTCGGTGCTCCGGTGGTGTCGAGCAGTTCGCCACTCGCCGGCGAGGCTCCCGTGGCGAGGTCGATCGGCCGCGACGGGTCGTACTCGTCGCCGTACGGCCGCGTCCAGTCGATCGTCGAGCCGGTGACGCCGGCGATCAGTCGCTCGTCTCGTGCCTCTGTCTCGATGACAAGTGCGCGGGTGAGATCGAAGCGTTGATCAAGCGCCTCGGTCCAGTAGATCGTGTGCGCATCGACGCGATGGATCCGCCGCGCATCGCGGAGGGTCGCGCGAAAGGTGATCGTCGCACCGAGGTTGTACGCGGCGTCGAGCGGCGTGTCCCAAATCAGAGTGTTCGTCGCCGGATCGGCGGCTGACACGACCCCGTACGTCGTTTTCCCGGACTGCGTCAGTTCGACCAGCGCTCCCGAATCGAAGCCGGTCACGCCGGCGACGATCGAGGCTCCTCGGCTTGCCGGCTGCGGTGCGCTGGTGCTCGTGGTTTGCGTCGTCTGCGACAGCCCGGCCACCGCGCCGGTGATGAAACCGGAGGCATCGACGACCAGCGACGATTGCCGATCGGCAGGTTGCCCGGCCGATGAAGTCGTCGTGGTGGTGCGTTGTGTGAGCGTGGCCACGCCACCCGGCACGAAGCCTGAGGCATCGACAACGTTTGAGGATTGCCGCGTCGCCGGCTGCGCGCCGGTCGTCGTCGTCAACGCCGCTGTTGCGGCAACGCGCACGATCCAGCACGTGCGGCCACCGTTTTCGAAGAACGCCTTGACCGACCAGGGGAGGATCGCGTTCGGCACGAGGTTGCCGAACGCAGTGCGGAACTGCTCCCACGAGCCGGCGCGCATGGGCAGATCCAGCGGCCCGCGCTCGCAGACGCCGACAAAGCCGGCCACGTCGGTGCGCAGCGCAGCGATGCGTTCGCCGCCGGCGTCGACCGGCTCGAACCGGATTCCCGGTGCGGTAAGGAGCGGCATCGATCTCTCCGCTCTACTGGAGCTCGACCCGCTCTACGGCCAGCTCAATGGTCTCGATGGCGACGTCGTTGCTCGTCGCATTCATCGTCGGACCTTCCCACTTGGTGATCCAGGCGGCCTCGAAGTTCCAACGCATGACCGCGTTGTGCTGCTCGTCGTTCAGAATGACGGCGCCGTTGCGCCGGTCCTCGATGCCGTTGAGCGTGTTCTTGTACCACTTCCAAAGCTCGTCATTCTTCGTGAAGCCGCGCTTGAAGGAGAGGTTGGCGAACTTGCGAAGGCCGGTCAGTTTGCGCACGTGTAAGGGAACGTCGGTCCCCTCGCGGTACTCGACGGGATCGGTGGTGAAACTGAGGCCGCTGACCTCGCGGAACGCGCCGACCGTGGAGCTGTCAATCTGCACTTCGAAGTTAAAGCCCTTGTAGGGATCGTTGCGTTGTCCTGTCTGTGGCATGGCTCAACTCCTCTCTCACGCCGCGGAGGCGCCGGCGGTCCATTGGCTGATGCGGATGATCACGAACTCGGCGGGCTTGACCGGAGCGACGCCGACGATGGCGATCAGCTTCCCGTTGTCGATGTCGTCCTGGGTCATGGTGGTGCGGTCGCACTTGACAAAGAACGCCTCCTCCGCGGTCGCGCCCTGAAGCGCGCCGTCGCGCCAGACGCGCGTCAGGAAGGCGCTGATGCTCTGGGTCACGCGAGCCCATAACGGCGCGTCGTTCGGCTCGAAGACCACCCACTGCGTTCCCTCATCGATCGACTCTTCGAGGAAGAGAAAGAGCCGCCGGACGTTGATGTACTTCCACGAGGTGTCGGAGGTCGCCACACGCGCTCCCCAGATGCGAAGCCCGCGGCCGTCAGCGCGGAAATCGCGGAAGACATTGATGTTGGTCGGGCTGGGGTTGAGCAGATCCTGCGTCTCTTTGTTGATGGTGGCCGCGAAATCGACGATGCCACGCACGACCTCATTGGCCGGCGCCTTATGCACACCGCGCTCGATGTCGACGCGTGCGTAAAGGCCGGCCATGTGGCCGCTGGGCGGGACGGTGATGTTGTTGCCGGTGACGGGATCGAAGGTAACCAGGTTGGGGTAGTAGATGGCGGCGTATTTCGTGTCGAACTGTTGCCGCTGCGTGGTGACGTCGTTGACGCTGGTTCCCTTCGGATCGAGGATTGCGAAGCGGTCTTTGAGGCGTTCACATTGCTCGATCAACGCGTTCTGGACCGACACGTCGACGTTGCCCGGCGCCGCGATGATGCTGATGCGGTCGATGTCTTCGAGAGCTTTGATGCCGGTACGGTCGCCGGCGCCAGCCGTCAAGTCACCGACGTAGTCTGTTGCTCCGGGCACGCTGCCGTCGGCACCAAAGCCGCCGTCGTCGAGCCGAAAGGTGCTGCCGTTTTCGGGAGCAGGGAAGTGGAGGGGATCATGGTCCATCGGAAGTGCCAGGACTTTGACCAACGTCGACCCGGCAAGGCGATCGAGGATGAACTTGCCGGGAACGTTTTCCAGAGTGAGACCATTGAAATTCTCGATGACACCGCCTGAGGCAACGCTGAGTCCCAGCTCCCATATCTTGACGATCACGTCGAGTGTGGGGGGAGTCGTAGTCTCCAGATCGAAGTCGGTGTTCGTGTATCCGTCAATGGTCAAAACGGGGGTTGGCCCGGTGTTGTCCACGGCACCGATTCGCCTGAACACTTTGGTGCTACCGCGGTCGACCTCGATCCAGGCACCGGGATAGAACCCGGGCGTCTGCGATTGGAGTTTGATGGTCATATCCGTGTCGTTGGCCAAGGCGACCTTTGCCTCTACAGGTGCCTGTGGCGTCACGGTGACTTCAATGTCGCGGCCCCAGGCTCCTGGTTCACTTGCTTCGAAGAGGAGGCTGTCATTCCGAGGGTCGGTCGGGGCCGGGAGCGAAGTTGGCGACATGCTGTTTGTGAAGACCGTGCTGTGGGCGGCGAACGTCGTCTGGCCGGTTGATGGGGTGATTGACAGCGTTGGCTGTACCGTAATGATCCCGGTCGTTCGGTCGACCTCCTGCACATCGACGACATTCGAGTCGTATGTGGCGGTCGCAGTCACCATGTGAATCTGAATCTTCGTACCGGCCTGGATCCCCAGCACGGTCTCTGGCTTGAGCGTCGCGGCGCCCACATTCACGGGTTGATTGAGTTGAGTGATGACTCCCGCCTTGGTCTGCTTGCGGGCCGCCGACACGCCGTTTGCCACGCGCATCACGTAGAGCTGATGGCCGCCGTTTGTGAAGAAGCCACTCACCGCGTAAGGAAGAAATCGGTGGCCGAGAAACCCGGCACCGGGAGGAAAGTAGCCTCCGAACAACCGGTCAAAGTCGGCGAAACTGGTCACGAGTTGCGGAAGGCCGCGGATGGGCCCGCGCATGGTGGCCCCCACCATCCCCGCCACGCTGGTGCTCACCCCTTCGATCGTCTTGATTCCGGTATCGACTTCCTCGACATAGACGCCTGGTGCTAGGTATTGGGGCACGGCTCGTCTCCTTTTCTCCGCGCTATATCGACTGCGGCGGCAGTGGTTTCTTTTTCAGCCTTACGCTGACCGAGTTCTCTGCTTTGCTGTAATCAATGGTTACGGCGGTCTCGAGATCGGAGAGCGCCGGGTCAGACGCGATGGTCACGAGGGTGACCGTCCGCTCACCTCCCACGCCATCGACTGCGAAATAGCCATCCACATCGGACAACAATCCGGTGTCGTGATACTCGCCGCCGATCTCGATGGCTGTGGCGTCCGTCGCCACGTCGATCGGTAGAAGCGCGTCGCCGGCGATTGCGTCGCGCCGCGTTGCCATCGTGTTTCCGGCGAGTGCGGTGATCTGCGAGACCGATGTCCCGGCGGCGTGACTGTGCTGCAGTGGATCGATCAGCGTCACATCATTTCCGGCGATCGTCGCGATGACACCGTATTCGCGCTTCTCGAATCGAACGACATTGCCGGGCGCGAAGGGACTTGCGCTGTTGAGCGTCACCATGCCTGAGCCTCGCGCGGCTGATGCAGCGAGCGTCCCGGCAGTTCCGCTGGCGGTGAGCGTTTGAGCAGTCACCGTCGTGCCGCTGGGGTAGTCGCGCTGAACGGGCGTGCGGAGAAGCACGATCCTGTCGGCTTTCCGCGTCACGATCGATGCCTCCCCGATGGCCGCGCGATCGGACTCGCGCGTGACCCGACCTTCCAACCGCACCGGAAACGGTTGAAGCGCAATCGTGCCGAGGTCGATGGGGAGCGCGGCGGTGGGAGCGATGACGACCTGCTCCACGTGCGGCCGGTATCGGCGCGCTTGAATCGAAATCGCGAGTGTGATCGGAGTCGTTGACGCAGGGTCGGGCAGAAGCTGTTCGGTCCGGCCCGACACGGCCAGCGTTCCGCCGCTCCCGATGCGCACTGTGACGCCGCGCCGGTCGGCGCGTGCGTTGAGCAGTGTGACCGATCTGGTGGTAACCGCATCCGCCACCCGCGCCACGATCAGCGCACGCCGCCTGATCGCAACGTCGAAAACGACGTCATACGCACGCTCGTCGGTGGTGAACGTCGTCACGCCGCTCCTCCCCCGACGATCTGCAACGGTTGCTGCGTCGACACCAGCACCGGCGGACGGACCGCGGCATCGCGGCCGGAGTCGATGGAGACGACCTGCACCGTGTAGGCCAGCGAGAGTTGATAAGGCTCGTTGAGCGAATCCCACACGCGGGCCAATTCCTCGAGCGTCGGCGCGTCGAGGACAACCCGCAATTCCTGATCCTCGCCGGCGAGTGAATCCATCAACTCGCCGGGGCTGATGATGGCGTGATCGTTGAAAACCTGAGCGACCTTGCCGAGGAGTGTTTGTTCCGAGGCCGGGTCATCGTGTAATGCACAAACGAGGTAATGAAGCGTGAGGGGCAACGGACGGCGGCGGACTAGAGACGCCATCGGCCGCTCCGGCGGCTGGTTCAGCGTGTCCGGCTCGCGGCGGATCATGTACAGCCACAGAGAGATGCACGGCATCTTCGTTTCCCGCAGGACCTTCGGCGAGTCGAGCCAGACCTTGATCGCTCCAGTGCTCCCGCCAACCTCGATGTTGTCGCTCTTCGTGATCTCCTGATCCAGCAAGGTCTGCAAGGTCAGGCTGACGGCGCGGAGCGCGGTGAAGTCGCTCACGACGTCTCCTCGGCGAGCATTCGTTCGACGTTCGCGGCGTTGGCCTCGGCGATCCTGAAGAGGGGAGGCCCGAACGAGACGTCCACGCGCTCCACGAATCCTCGCCCCACCAGCCACTCCAACGCCGCCGCCGTCTCGACAACCGTGTCGTCAACGCGCTGTTGCAGCAGCCGCCACCGGGATACGCCCTCGAGCGAATCGAGCGCATGAGGATGTTCTTCGAAGTAACGCATGATCTCTTTGATGACCGCTTGGGCCGGGCGGGCCATTGGGAGGGAGCAGTTCGCAAGGGAGGAGCCAGGACGGCGAGCGATGTAAGTAATTGATTCGACAGGGAACGCTTCCTGATTGCGACACCGCAGTGGGTTGCGCGGACCCCGGCCCTGATCGTCATGAATTGTATGGACCGATAGTCGTGAGAGGTGGGTTGGATTCGCCCATGAGTGGGCGGATTTGTCCCGTTGCGCCCAGGCTCGGTCGGGCGTAGGTTGTTTTCGTGACGCCGTCCCGTGCTCTCGAGAGCCGAAGCCGGTCGTGACAAAGCCCGCGCCACCGAAAGAGGTCCGCCGCTAGGGGAGCGAGACCGACAGCCTGTACTTCTTCACCAGCCTCCCAAACGACCGCCGTTCCTGCCCCGCCTCCCGCGCCGCCCGTGTGATGTTTCCTGAGTGGCGGGTCAGCATGTCGCGCACATACGACCGCTCGAACATCTGAATGGCCTGCGTGCGGCCGGCGCGGAAGGTGCCCGAGGAGCATTGGTCTGGCGCACCTGCGATCTCGATGTGACACGGCAACACCACGTCTCCCTCGGCCGTCACTGCCGCGCGTTGCACTAGGTTCCACAGTTCGCGTACATTGCCAGGCCAATCGTACGCTGCCAGCTTTCGGAGCGCTTGCGGAGAGAAGGTTCGATCGACCTTCATCTTCGCAGCGGCGGAAGCCAGGAAATGCCGAGCCAGGAGAGGGATGTCGGCGCGGCGCTCGCGTAGTGCAGGAAGCCGGAGCTGCAGTACGTTCAACCGGTAATAAAGGTCGGACCGGAACCGCTTCTCGCGTACCTCGGCGTCGAGATCGCAGTTTGTCGCCGCGAGCACCGTCGCTTGCGCGGGGAGGAACTTCTCGCTACCCAGCGGCTTGTACGTCTTTTCCTGCAGGAAGCGCAGCAGCTTTCCCTGCGCCGCCGGAGAGAGCGCATCAATCTCGTCGAGGAACAGCGTGCCGCGGCGGGCCAGAGCGACCAGCCCCTTCTGCTCCAGATGGGCATCGGTGTACGCGCCCCGCGCGTGTCCGAACATCTCGTTCTCGAAGAGGTGATCGGGGATGGCACTGCAGTCGACGGCGATGAACGGCTCATCGCGACGCGGGCTGAGGAAATGCAGCGCGCGGGCGCAGAGCTCCTTTCCCGAACCGGTCTCGCCGATGATCAGCACCGGCATCTCGCTCCGCGCGAAAAGCGGAACGGTCCGGATGGCCTCGATGAACCGCGGATCGTCGCCGACGAGCTGCGCCAGTGCCATCGACTCGGCCAGCCGGTCGCGGATCTCCCGCTGGCCGGGATTGGCAATATCCATCAAGCGGGTCACTCTGTGCTCGATCTCGACGGGATCGGCAGGCCAGAACGCGAAGTCGTCGGCGTGGGCGATCGCCGCGGCCAACGTTTCGCTGTCGTCCGCGCGAGTCATGGCCAGAACGACCTGGCGGACGCGCTGTGAGGCAAGGCGCGCGAAGAAGGCTGCGCTCTCAACCACGCCGGCAGCACCCACCGCCACGATCATTGGCTCCGGCCGCGCCGCGAGCGAGTCCAGTTCAACACGTTCCCATTCGAGAGCATGAATTTCCAAACCCGGCTCCCCGGAGCAGAGCGCGGTCAGCGAAGACAGGTCAGCCTTACTTCCGAGGAGCAGCGCTGCTCGCTGCATCACGACCTTCTTTCAGTTTGGAGGAGAACCCTGACGGTATCACCATTTTACTTTATTACGTAGTGACTGAAACACATTTTGCGTTTCACAACCCCAGCGCTGTTTTTCAGATATAGAAACGTTTCGAACTTTGGAGCTATCGGGCCGGATCCAACCACCGAGGCGGGACGCCAGGCGGGACGCCCCGATGGCCGCGGGCGAGACGCCCACTCTCCTCAAGCGCTGCGAGGTATGCGCGTCGTAAGAGGTGCGGTCGTCTCGCCCGCTGTCAGGGCGGAGGTCGGAGTCGTCGACCTTCTTGCTTGCCCGAGGTACGGCTTCGTAGTTTCTGCCGCGCGAACTCCTAGGGCGACACTCCACGCTACGTTGTGTCGAGTTCCCAGCCCCTTCGGCCACCTTCTCCCCTCAAGAAGCGGGGGAGAAGGGCTCGATTCGAAAGAGTCGAAGGCTACCGGATGAGGTCGCGCAGTTCCTGAAGGTGCGCGCCTTTCACGATTGTTGTTCCGGCGATGATGGTTGGGTCTGTGTAGCTCGGCGTCACTCCGATTGCGCTGAGGACCGGAGCCAGGGCGGTGCGCAGCTCTGTCACGTGAACGGCTTTGATCTGTGATCCTGCTCCGAAGGACGGATCGGTGAACGTGAATGATGACTGACCTATGCTTGCGCGAGCGGTGTTGATCGCAGTCCGAAGCTCCATGATGTGGATTGGTCTGATGAGGGTCGGGCACGCGGTGAGCGATGGATCGGTGAATACAACCGTAGTCGCGGGATCGATGGCGGAGTATCCCGAGGCCGTGGTATCGGCCTTGATCGCCCGCACCTTGTAGAGGTAGGTCGTCGACGGCGTCAGGCCGGACTCCGAGAACGTCGCGAGAGTGTTCGTTCCGCGCAACGTCCAGTTGACGTTGTCGGTGCTGCGATAGACCTCGTAGTGATCCGCTGAGGTAACGGTTGCCCAGATCATGTTCACGCTCGTCGTGCTGGTGGCATTGGCGCTGAAGGATGGCGGCGCACCGAACGGTGCCTGTTGTACGGTGACGTTCGCGGACTTCGAATCCGAGCAGCCGTAGGAATTCGTCACGGTGATGAAGAGCGTGAGCGTGCCGGCTCCGCCCGCGGTGAACGTGATGCTGCGAGTGCCATTGCCTGACGTGATCGTGCCGCCAGTGATGCTCCATGTGAAGGTCGCACCTGTGCACTCATGGACTACTGAGGCGGTACCGCTTGCGCCGGAGTACATCGGCGACGGGACGCTGATCGTCACGTTCGGCTTCGGATTGACAGTGACCATCGTCGCTGCCGACACGGCGCTGGTACAACCGTTTGTTGCTGTCGTGGTGACGCTGTAACCGCCGGTGAGCGTAACGACGATGGACTGGCCCGTTTGGCCGCCGAGCAGCACGGCATCCCGATACCACTGGTTGCCGGTCGCGCTGCTCGACGTGAGCGTCACGCTTCCGCCTTCACAGAATGTTGTGGCGCCGCCGGCGCTGATGGTCGGCATGGCGGGAAGCGGATTGACAGTCACGGTGGTGGGCGCCGACGGGGCGCTGTTGCAGCCGTTTGAGACCACGACGGTGTAATTGCCGGATGCGGTGGCGTTGTAGGTCTGGTTGGTGGCGCCGCTGATCGAATTGCCTCCGAGGAACCACTGGTAGCCGCTGGCGCTGCTCGAGGTCAGCAGGACGCTGCCTCCGTTGCAGAATGTCGTCGGTCCTCCGGGTGTGATCGTCGGTGTGGAAGGTGTCGAGTTGACGGTGACACTGATCGCCGCCGACGGGGCGCTGCTGCATCCGCTGGCGGTCACGACCACGGTGTAGTTTCCGGTGGCGACGGCGCTGTAGGTATTGCCCGTCGCACCGGTGATCGGGCTTGCGTTCAGGAACCACTGATTGCCGGCCGCCGAGCTCGATGTAAGTGTGACGCTGCCACCGGTGCAGAAGGTCGTCGGGCCGCCGGGGGTGATCGTAGGCGTCGCCGGAGCTGCATTTACGATGACGTTGGTCGATCCTGTGGCGGAAGTGCAACCGCCGGCGGTTACGGTGACGGAGTAGCTGCCCGCACCGGCGACGGTGGCGTTGGAGCGCGTGGGATTCTGTTGGGATGACGTGAAGCTGTTCGGGCCGGTCCAGGCGTAGGTCGCGCCAGCCACGGTTGGCGTGAAGAGGGAGATGGTCGCGCCTTCACAATACGGTCCGCCGTTGGTGGCAGTCGGTGTGGCTGGGATGGTGTTGATTGTGACGCTGGTCGATCCGGCTGCGGAGGTGCAGCCGTTCACGGTCACGGCGACGGAGTAGCTCCCTGCATCAGCCGTTGTCGCTCCGGAGCGTGTCGGGTTCTGTAGCGCCGAGGTAAAGCCGTTCGGTCCGGTCCAGGCGTAGGTCGCACCGCTCACGGTCGGCGTGGAGAGTGAGATGGTCGCGCCTTCGCAGTACGGTCCGCCGTTAGAGGCAGTCGGCGTTGCCGGCGTGGCATTGACAACGACGGTAGTCGAACCGGCTGCGGAAGAGCAGCCATTCACGGTCACGGTGACGGAGTAGCTGCCCGCATCAGCGACGGTAGCGTTGGAGCGCGTTGGATTCTGTAGTGCCGAGGAGAAGCCGTTCGGTCCGGTCCATAAATACGTTGCACCACTGACGGCCGGCGTGGAGAGGGAGATGGTCGCGCCTTCGCAATACGGTCCACCGTTAGAGGCTGTCGGCGTTGCGGGCCTTGCATTGACGACGACGGTGGTCGAACCTGCCGCGGATGTGCAGCCATTCACGGTCACGGTGATCGAGTAGCTGCCCGCATCAGCGACGGTAGCGTTGGAGCGAGTGGGATTCTGAAGCGCCGAGGTGAAGCCGTTCGGCCCGGTCCAGGCGTAGGTCGCGCCGCTCACTGTCGGTGTGGAGAGCGAGATCGTGGCGCCCTCGCAGTACGGTCCGCCGTTCGATGCGGTTGGCGTGGCCGGCGTTGCATTGACAACGACGGTGGTCGAACCGGCTCCCGAAGTGCAGCCATTCACGGTCACGGTGACGGAGTAGCTGCCCGCATCAGCGACGGTGGCGTTGGAGCGAGTGGGATTCTGAAGCGCCGAGGTGAAGCCGTTCGGACCGGTCCATGAATACGTCGCACCGCCGACGGTCGGCGTGGAGAGCGATATGGTGGCGCCTTCGCAATATGGTCCGCCGTTCGAAGCGGTTGGAGTGGCCGGGATCGGATTGACGACAACACTTGTCGATCCTGCTGCCGAGGGACAGCCGTTGACGGTCACCGTGACGGAGTAGCTGCCTGCATCAGCAACCGTGGAGTTGGAACGCGTTGGGTTTTGAAGGGCTGACGTAAATCCGTTCGGGCCGGTCCAGGCGTACGTTGCACCGCTCACAGTGGGCGTGGAGAGCGAGATCGTCGCGCCTTCGCAGTACGGGCCTCCGTTCGACGCGGCTGGCGTGGCCGGAGTGGGATTGACTACTACGTTCGTCGTGCCGGCGGCCGAGGTACAGCCGCTGACGGTAACCGTCACCGAGTAGGTCCCTGCGTCTGCTGTGGTGGCGTTCGTCCGAGTCGGGTTCTGCAACGCCGAGGTGAAGCCGTTCGGGCCGGTCCACGCGTAGGTCGCACTGGCGACGGTGGGAGTGGAGAGCGAGATCGTTCCGCCCTCACAGTACGGGCCGCCGTTGGATGCGCTTGGCGTCGCAGGAATCGGATTGACGACCACGCCTGTCGTCCCTGCGGCGGATGTGCATCCGCTCACCGTCACTGTAACGGAGTACGTCCCTGCGTCTGCCGTGGTGGCGTTCGCCCGGGTCGGGTTCTGCAACGCCGAGGTGAAGCCGTTCGGACCGGTCCACGCGTAGGTCGCGCCGGCGACGGACGGCGTCGAGAGCGAGATCGTGGCGCCTGCGCAGTAGGGGCCGCCGTTGGAGGCCGTTGGCGTGGCCGGCGTTGCATTGACGACGACCGAAGTCGTGCCCGCTGCCGAGGGGCAGCCGTTGACGGTAACCGTCACGGAGTATGTGCCGCCATCGGCGGACGTGGCATTCGTGCGCGTCGGATTCTGAACCGCCGATATGAAGCCGTTCGGGCCGGTCCAGGCGTAGGTCGCACTGGCCACCGTCGGAGTCGACAGTGAGATCGTGGCGCCTTCGCAATAAGGACCGCTGTTCGACGCGGTTGGCGTCGCCGGAACCGGGTTGACCGTTACGTCGGTCGTGCCGGCGGCCGAGAGGCAGCCGCTGACGGTAACCGTCACCGAGTATGTTCCGGCATCCGAGGTCGTGGCGTTGGCGCGGGTCGGGTTCTGCTGTGCTGAGGTGAAGCCGTTCGGTCCGGTCCAGGCGTAGGTTGCACCAGTGACAGTCGGTGTGAATAGCGCGATGGTGGCAGCTTCGCAGTAGGGACCACCATTGGATGCCGATGGCGTTGCCGGCGTCGCGTTGACGACGACGTTCGTCGTGCCGGCTGCGGATGGGCAGCCGTTGACGAAAATCGTTACGGAGTACGTTCCGGCGCCGGCCGTCGTGGCGTTCGTGCGCGTCGGATTCTGATCGGTCGATGTAAAGCCGTTCGGGCCTGTCCAGGCGTACGTCGCACCGGACACCGTCGGTGTGGAGAGTGAGATCGTCGCGCCTTCGCAGTATGGGCCTCCGTTTGACGCGGTTGGCGTCGCCGGAGTCGGATTGACGATGACGCTGGTGCTACCGGCTGCCGAGGGACAGTTGTTGACGGTGATGGTCACCGAATAGGTGCCGGCATCAGCGACAGTCACGCTCGACCGCGTCGGGTTTTGGAGTGCGGAGGTAAAGCCGTTCGGTCCAGTCCAGGCGTAGGTGGCGCCGGAGACGGTCGGTGTGGAGAGCGAGATCGTGGCGCCCTCGCAATAGGGGCCGCCATTCGATGCTGATGGTGTGGCGGGTGTGGGGTTGACGACGACGCTGGTGGTGCCGGCGGCCGAGGTGCAGCCGCTGACCGTCACGGTCACCGAGTAGGTGCCGGCGTCCGCAGTCGTGGCATTCGCGCGCGTCGGGTTCTGAAGCGCGGAGGTGAAGCCGTTCGGACCGGTCCACGCATACGTGGCGCCGGCGACGACTGGTGTGGAGAGCGAGATCGTGGCGCCTTCGCAATACGGGCCGCCGTTGGACGCGGCCGGGGTGGCCGGGATCGCATTCACGACGACCGAGGTGGTGCCGGCCGCCGACGTGCAGCCGTTTACCGTCACGGTGACTGAGTACGTGCCAGCATCGGCAGTCGTGGCGCTCGCGCGCGTCGGGTTCTGAAGGGCGGAGGTGAAGCCGTTCGGACCGGTCCATGCGTATGTCGCGCTGGCGACGGTCGGCGTGGAAAGCGAGATCGTTCCGCCGGTGCAGTACGGGCCGGTGTTCGATGCTGTCGGCGTTGCCGGAATCGGATTGACGACAACGCTGGTCGTGCCGGCGGCCGAGGTGCAGCCGCTGACGGTCACAGTCACCGAGTAGGTTCCGGCGTCGGCAGTCGTGGCATTCGCGCGTGTCGGGTTCTGAAGCGCGGAGGTGAAGCCGTTCGGGCCGGTCCATGCATATGTGGCGCTGGCAACGGTGGGTGTGGAAAGCGAGATCGTTCCGCCCGCGCAATACGGGCCGCCGTTGGACGCGGCCGGCGTCGCGGGGATGGGGTTCACAACAACGCTTGTCGTACCGGCTGCGGAGGTGCAGCCGCTGACGGTCACGGTTACCGAGTACGTGCCGGCGTCGGCGGTCGTGGCATTCGCACGCGTGGGGTTCTGAAGTGCGGAGGTGAAGCCGTTCGGACCGGTCCATGCATATGTGGCGCTGGCAACGGTGGGTGTGGAGAGCGAGATCGTCGCACCCGCACAATACGGTCCGCCGTTCGATGCCGTTGGCGTTGCCGGAGTCTGGTTGACGACAACGTTCGTGGTGCCAGCCGCGGAGGTGCAGCCATTGACCGTCACGGTCACCGAATAGGTTCCAGCATCCGCGAGCGCCGCGTTCGTCTTGGTCGGATTCTGTAGCGCCGAGGTGAAGCCGTTCGGGCCGGTCCAGGCGTACGCCGCGCTGGCAACGGCCGGCGTGGAGAGCGAGATCGTTCCGCTGGTGCAGTACGGGCCGGTGTTCGACGCCGTCGGCGTCGCCGGAATCGGATTGACGACAACGCTCGTGGTGCCAGCTGCGGAGGTGCAGCCATTGACCGTGATGGTCACCGAATAGGTTCCGGCATCCGCAGTTGCGGCATTGGCTCGTGTGGGATTCTGAAGCGCTGATGTGAAGCCGTTCGGGCCCGTCCACGCGTAGGTCGCACCGGCGACCGTCGGTGTTGAAAGCGCGATCGTGGCGCCTGCGCAGTAAGCGCCGCCGTTGCTCGCCGTCGGCGTCGCTGGAATCGGATTGACGACAACGCTAGTAGTACCGGCCGCCGAGGTGCAACCATTGACCGTGACGGTCACCGAATAGGTTCCGGCATCCGCGAGCGCCGCGTTCGTCTTGGTCGGATTCTGTAGCGCCGAGGTGAAGCCGTTCGGGCCGGTCCAGGCGTACGTCGCGCTGGCAACCGCCGGCGTGGAGAGCGAGATCGTTCCGCTCGTGCAGTACGGGCCGGTGTTCGATGCTGTCGGCGTGGCGGGAGTCTGGTTGACGACAACGTTCGTGGTGCCAGCGGCGGAGGTGCAGCCATTGACCGTGACGGTCACCGAGTAGGTTCCGGCATCCGCGAGCGCCGCGTTCGTCTTGGTCGGATTCTGAAACGACGAGGTGAAGCCGTTCGGACCGGTCCATGCGTACGTCGCGCTGGCGACGGTCGGCGTGGATAGCGAGATCGTTGCGCTGGTGCAGTACGGGCCGGTGTTCGACGCCGTTGGCGTTGCCGGAATCTGATTGACGACAACGCTCGTCGTTCCGGCTGCCGAGGTGCAGCCGGACACGGTCACAGTGACCGAGTAGGTTCCGGCATCGGCAGTTGCGGCATTGGCTCGTGTGGGATTCTGGAGCGCTGACGTGAAGCCGTTCGGGCCCGTCCACGCGTAGGTCGCACCGGCGACCGTCGGCGTGGAGAGAGAAATCGTGGAGCCGGCGCAGTACGGACCACCATTCGAAGCGGTAGGCGTGGCGGGAACGGGGTTGATCGGAACGGTTGCGGACCCCGCAGCCTGGCAGCCAGACGAAGTCGTGACGGTCAACGTCAGACCGACGCTGCCGGACACGCCGGCCGTGTAAGTCACGGTCTGCGTCGCGGCGCCGCTGGTGATGGTGCCGTTCGTGATGGTCCAGGCGTAGCTCGTCATCGCGGACGGGCCGCTGGCGGTGTTGCCGGTGGAACTGCCGCAGACTTGCGACGGTGACGGCGTCACGGTGGGGACGGCGCTGCTGCAGTCGATGACCTGCTCGCAGACGGTTACGTCGCTGAGGGTCGGCGTGGCACTCGTGTTGGTCGTGGAGAGGAATGCCTTGTATTGCAGGTAACGCTTCCCGTTGAATTGAGAGAGTGAGGCACCGGACGTGGTGAAGAAGGTCGCCGCGGTACCGTCCGGTCCTACGAAGCTGAACGGGCCGGCCGCGCTGCTGCTTGCAGCGGCCTGGAACTTGACGGTCGTGTTGGCCGGCGTGGTGGCGGTCCAGGAGAGCGTCGTCCAGTTCGCCGAGGTACCGGTGACCGATCCGCTGTCCTTCACTGACGAAACCAAATTGCCGGGATTCGGATAGGTGAAGGGGGTGGTCATGTAGGTGTGAAACTCGAGGTCTTTCGATTGGCCGGTGGGCGTGCTCCACGACGTTCCATTGGCCGACGTGACGGAGACGCCGCCTGCGTACAGGTTGTTCGAGGTTCTGACGACCGCATAGGTGCCGGCCGTGATCGTCCCCGAGGGGTGGACTGTGAAGGCGTACACAGTGCCGGCAGTGAGTGATGCGGGCGAGTTGAACGTCGCCGTGTAGAAGGTGCCCGAGCCGCTGATGAAGGCGGGGATGGTGGTCGTGGCCAGCGCCGCGCCGGTGGGAAGGCCGCCGCTGGTGGCGTTGATGTTGACGATCATGGACTGCGACGTGCCGGTGCAGCCGCTGCAGAACAACTCCACGTCGAGCTTCGTCAGCGTGCCGGAGATGGTCGGGGAGAATGTCTCGCCCCACCAGGCGGTGGTCGACATGGCGTTACCAGAGGTGCTGCTGTCGGCCTCGGAGAGATCGAGTTGTTCGCCGCCGGCATGGGCAAGCTTCACGTCACCGGGGCTAATGGAAATGTCGACATTCGTTCCCGTGCCGGTGGAGAAGTCGCCGAAGGTCGTATCGGTGAAGCAGGCGTTCGGAGTGAGAGGCGTGAGCGAGAGATTCTGCACGGTCGTGCCGCCGCCGCTGACCACCACGCCGTTGACATTGGTGGCGTTGTAGCCGCTGGCGCTTGCCGACACGCTATAGGTTCCTGCGTTGATCGCTGTGAATTGAAAGAACCCGCTGCTGTTCGTGGTGGCTGAAACCGCTCCGGCCGTCACGGTAGCTCCACTGACCGGATTGCCGGCCGATGTGACGGTTCCCTGGAGCGTGCCAACGGCGGTTCCGGAGGCGCCGAAGACCACGGCCGCCGAGGCGGGCGAGTCGGTGGTCATCGGCGTGAGCGCCGTTCCGGGGCAGTTGTTCTTCGCCCGGACGAAGTAGAAATACGTCGTGCTGACGACGCCGGTGGTGTCGACGTAATTGGTCGACGTCAGGCCCGAGACCAGCGGCGAACCGCCTGGAAAGACGTTGGTGGTGTTGCGGTAGACGGAGTAGGTTCCGCTCGTTGCGTTGGTTCCCCATCCGGCCGGCGCACTCCACGTGACGACCACGCTCGGAGCGGTCGTGGGGTTGACGGTGGGGGCGGAGAGTGCCGCGGGGGCGGAGCAGTTGATGATCGCGGAGGTGGCGTTGTCTTCTCTCCGCGTCGGCGACTGCGTGTCGGCAAGCGGGAAGAACATGCGCGAATCCGTCCACAGCGGGTGAACCTGGCGATTGAACGCAGCGATGCCGGAGTAGTCGCCGTACTGGTTGGCGTTGAAGGCCGGGTTGTCGGTGCTGTTCTCGTCGGAGTAGTTGGCGTTGTTCCGCCACGTCAAGCCGCCGTCGGTGATGAGGATGTTTGGCTCGAACGAGACACCGCCGTCAGTCGACCGCGCGTAGACCATCTGTGTCTTGCGATTGAGAGGATCAAGGCGCGAGTCGACCCACGACACGTTAAGAGTGCCGTCGGATTGGTCGACAGTTAACCAGGGGAAAAACTGCGTGGCGCCGAAGTTATCGTCGTTCACCTTGACCCGCGACGACCAGGAAGTTCCTCCATTGGTCGACCGGATCACATAGGTGTTGAGGTCCGCTCCCGTCGTCGTTCCAGCAGGAAAGTCGGTGAAAGAAACATAAAGAGTGCCGAAGAAGGGAGAGTTGACGTTGCGATCGATGTCGATGGAGCCGAACCCGTTGATGCCTCGCTGATCCTGCGCGGGGGGAGTGTTGTTGGCACCAAAGGACTGTAGAGCGATAGTGGCGATGACGGCCGGGGCCGTCCATGTGGCACCGCCGTCAATCGATTTCGAGAAGACGATCGTCTCGACGTTGTAGCGGTTCCAAATGACGTATGCGGTGCCGTCCGCTCCGATTGCGACGTTGCCGCCGATGGCACCGGTGTTCGAGGGAAGCGCTACGGTGGTCCAGGTAACACCGTCATCCGAGTGCGCAACACGTTCGGCGTTTCCTTCATCCCAGATTACGTAGAGCCGGCCGGGAAAGGAGTGCGCCTGCCCGGACGTATTGTCGATGGCAAACATTTCTTTGTCATCGAGGGTTGTGGTCTGGTTGATGCGGTTGACGACGGTACCGAGGTTCTGCCAGGTCGTGCCGTTGTTGGTGGAGCGAGCGACGACAATGCCCGCGCCCGCATTACCCGAGGCATCCTCAGAAAGCAGCATGTAACAGGCGTAGGCGCGTCCTTGGTTGTCCCAGGCCAGCGCCGGATCGCTGCCAAACCAGGCGTTCGCGCTAGGAATGCCGCCGGTGAGTGTCGCGGGCCAGGGCGCGCAGTTGTAGGTCCATGTCGCGCCGCCGTCGGTCGAGCCGAAGAGCGCCATCGTGCCGTAGGTGTTCGCGGCGCCGCCCGTTGGCGATACGCAGTTCGGGTCGCGAAAGAATGTGTTCGAGTGGGCGACCATGTGTTGCGGGTTGTTCGGATCGATCGAGATGTTGTTCTCGCCCTGGTATCCCTCGACGCCGCCCGAGGGGTCGATGTTCGTTCCCACGGACGCACTGAGCGCGCGAAGGTTGAAGAGAGCATCCACCGGATACTGCCTGAGTGAAAGAGCCTCCGTTCCTTCCGGGACAGTCGCGAAATTCGCCAAGTGCGGGTTTTTCTTCAGCACACGCCACAACTTGCTCGCGCATTCGAGCGTCGCCGGCATCATGACCATGTGCGGATGCGCGCGGCGGTTCTTCTCGAAGGTATCTGCCGGATCCTCATCGGCGGCGTTGACGAGGTCGAGGATGGTCTGCGACAAGATCCCGTGGCACTGGGCCACGTCGGGCAAATCGGGGGGCGCGGCAAGCACCACAGGCTGTGTGAGATTCGGATACTTCGGCGCGCCGTCTTGCTTCAATTGCGCGTTCGCACTGCCGATGACGAGGAACAGCATGGCGATGGTGAGACCAATTCGTTTCATGAGCGATCCTCGAGAAGCTTTGGGCTAGTCCGATCTGACACAGATGGAGCGCAGTTCTGCGGGGCAATTGGTCTACGTCATGCCGGCGTCAAAGCCCCGCAGGTTCGATACGAGGGTTATCTCCGGTCGTCACCAGAAAGTTATTTCGGCAACAATGGTCGCTGCGCGGCGTGTTGTCAATGTGATGATTGAGGGAAACTGCACTCGCATCCCTGTGCGCGGGGTCAGGTGGCGGATTCTCTTCTCGAACACACCATTGAAGAATTCGGCGCTCCCCTGCATCGAGCGCCTTCTCCCCCCGGGCTTCTTCGGGGGGAGAAGGTGCCGAAGGCGGATGAGGGGGGCGAACG
>Ga0307470_10000342_pt1 | contig 26025 bp, 16 predicted proteins | sample atmos_gasesAM3C__FD_204565 | JGI IMG/M metagenome (GOLD analysis project Ga0307470, IMG submission 204565) | Hardwood forest soil microbial communities from Morgan-Monroe State Forest, Indiana, United States - atmos_gasesAM3C_05 | ecosystem: Environmental > Terrestrial > Soil > Temperate forest... | reverse complement strand
GCGACCTCGTCCGGTACCGGATGAGTGGCGGCTCGGCGGGCGAGCTCGAGTTCCTCGGCCGCCGCGACCAGCAGGTGAAGCTGCGCGGCTTCCGCATCGAGCTCGGCGAGGTCGAGGCCGCGCTCGCCGCCCACCCGGCGGTCGAGGAGTCGGCGGTGGTGCTGCGCCGCGGCGCCAGCGGCGAGCCCGAGCTCGCGGCGTTCTACACCGCGCGGCCGGCGGCTCCGGACGCCGCGGCCGCGAGCGCTTCTGACGCCGCGGGGCTGCGCGCGGCGCTCCGCGCGCGGCTGCCCGAGCACATGGTGCCGGCGGCGTTCGTCCTCCTGCCCGCGCTGCCGCTCAACCCCAACGGCAAGGTCGACCGCCGCGCCCTCGCCAGCCGGGAGCCCGACGCGGCGCGGCCCGGCGGCGGCCGGGTCGCCCCGCGCGGCGCCCTCGAGGTCGAGCTGGCGCGGATCTGGGCCGAGCTCCTGGGGGTGCCGCAGATCTTTGCGACGGACAGCTTCTTCGAGCTCGGCGGGCACTCGCTCCTCGCCACCCGGCTGGTGTCGCGGATCCGCGGCGCGCTGGGGGTCGACCTCCCGGTGCGCCGCATCTTCGAGCTGCCGGTGCTCGCGGATCTCGCGCGGGCGATCGAGTCGGAGGTGGCGAGCGCCGGCGGCCAGGCCCTGGCGGCCCTGCCGATCCGGCGGGTGCCCCACGACCGGCCGCTGCCGCTCTCCTTCGCCCAGGAGCGGCTCTGGTTCCTCGACCGGCTCGACCCCGGCACGCCGACCTACAACATCCCCACCGCCGTCCGCTTCCGCGTCGAGCTCGACCTCTCCGCCTTCGCCGCGGCGATCGGCGAGATCGCCCGCCGCCACGCCGCTCTCCGGACCACCTTCGCGGTGGTCGACGGCGCGCCGGTCCAGGTCATCGCGCCGCCCGGCCCGCGGCCGTTCCCCGCCGTCGACCTCTGCGGCCTGCCCGCCGAGCGGCGCGAGGCGGAGGTGGGCCGCCTGGCCAACGAGGAGGCGGCGCGCCCGTTCGACCTCGAGCGGGGGCCGCTGCTGCGGACGGCGCTGGTGGCGCTCGGCGCCGCCGACCGGGTGATCCTCCTCACCATACACCACATCGTCGCCGACGGCTGGTCGATGGAGGTGCTCACCGGCGAGCTCACCGCGCTCTACGGCGCCTACGCCCGGCGCCTCCCGTCCCCGCTCCCGGAGCTGCCGATCCAGTACGCCGACTTCGCGGTGTGGCAGCGCTCGTGGCTCCGCGGCGAGGTGCTCGAGCGGCAGATCGCCTTCTGGAAGGAGACGCTGGGCGGCGCGGCGGTGCTCGACCTGCCGACCGACCTGCCGCGCCCGCCGGTGCAGACCTACCGCGGCGAGACGCTCGGCCGGCCGCTCTCGCGCGAGCTCCGCGGCGGCCTCGCCGGCCTCGCCGAGCGCTCGGCGGCGACGCTCTTCATGACCGCCCTCGCCGGGTTCTGCGCGCTGCTCGGCCGGCTCGCCGACCAGGACGACGTCGCGGTCGGCTTCCCGATCGCCAACCGCACCCGCGCCGAGACCGAGGGGCTGATCGGCTTCTTCGCCAACACCCTGGTGCTGCGCGCCGACCTCGGGGGCGACCCCGGCTTCCAGACCTTCCTCGGGCGGGTGCGCGATCGCGCCAAGGCCGCCTACAGCCACCAGGAGCTGCCCTTCGAGAAGGTGGTCGAGGTGCTGCAGCCGGCGCGCGACCGCAGCCGCACGCCGCTCTTCCAGGTGATGCTGACCTTCGAGAGCCGCGCCCTGCCGGCGACCGCCGCGACCGACGACCCCGCGGATCCCGCGGGTGCCGACATGGCGCCGGTCCCGATCGCGAGCGACAGCGTCAAGTTCGACCTCGCCCTCGCCATCGAGGATTCGCCGGCGGGCGGTTTCCTCGCCCTCTCCTATCGCCGCGACCTCTTCCTGCCGGCGACCATCCAGCGCATGCTGGGCCAGTACGAGTCGCTGCTCGCCGCCGCCGCCGCCGAGCCGGGGCGCCCGCTCTCCGAGCTGCCGCTCCTGACGCCGGCCGAGCGGCGCCAGCTCGTCGTCGAGTGGAGCGTGGAGGCCGGCCCGCAGGGGGCGGGGGAGAGCCTCTCCGAGCTCCTCGCGGCCGGCGCCGCGGCGAGGCCGGAGGCGCCGGCGCTGGTCTCATCGGATGGGGGGCCGGACGGGAGGCTCTCCTACGCGGCGCTCGAGCATCGCGTCGCCCGCCTCGCCGCCCGCCTCGCCGCGCTCGGCGTCGGGCCCGAGGTCGCGGTGGGCGTCTGCCTCGGCCGCACGACGGCGTGGATCACCGCGCTCCTCGCCGTGCAGCGGGCGGGCGGCGTCTACGTGCCGCTCGACGCCGGCTACCCCCGGGAGCGGCTGCGCTTCCTCCTCGAGGACGCCGGGATCGAGCTCCTGCTGACCGCCCGCTCGCTGGCGCCTCGCCTGCCCGAGCTGCTGCCGCAGACGCTCTATCTCGACGCGGCGGAGCTCGCCGGCCTCGACGCCTCCGGCCCCGAGCTCTCGGCGCGGGTCGCCGCCGACCCCGGCGCCGGGCTCGCCTACGTCATCTACACGTCGGGCTCGACCGGGCGGCCGAAGGGCGTCGCCGTCTCCCATCGCGGCATCGGCAACCTCGCCGCGGCGCTCGTCCGCGACTGTGCGCTGACCCCCGGCGACCGCATCCTCCAGTTCGCCTCGCCGAGCTTCGACGTCTCGATCTCCGAGCTCGCCATGGCGCTCGCCGCCGGCGCGGCGCTCCACCTGGCAGCGCCCGAGGAGCTGATGCCGGGGCCGGCGCTCGACCGGCTGCTGCGCGAGCGCCGGATCAGCGTGACCTTCCTGCCGCCCTCGGCGCTCGGCGCGATGCCCGATCCCGCGCTCCCCGACCTCCGCGCCCTGCTGGTGGGCGGCGAGGCGTGCCCGCTCGCCTGGGCGGAGCGCTGGTCCCGCGGGCGCCGTTACTGGAACGCCTACGGGCCGACCGAGGCGACGGTCTACGCGGCGGTCGGCGAGCACCTGCCGGGCTCCGGCGTCCTCGCCCTCGGGCGCCCGCTCGCCGGGACGCGGGCCTACGTCCTCGACCGCCGCGGCGAGCCGGTGCCGCCGGGCGTGCCGGGCCACCTCCACCTCGGCGGGGTCGGGCTCGCCCGCGGCTACCTCGGCCGGCCGGAGCGGACCGCCGAGGCGTTCGTGCCCGACCCGTTCGGCGTGACGCCCGGGGACCGCCTCTACAAGACCGGCGACCTCGCCCGTTTCCTCGCCGACGGCCGGCTCGAGTTCCTCGGCCGCATCGACGCCCAGGTGAAGGTCCGCGGCTTCCGCGTCGAGCCGGGGGAGGTCGAGGCCGCGCTGCTCACCCATCCCGACGTTCGGGAGGCGGCCGTGATGGCGCGCAGCGACGGCGACGGCGCCGCGGTCGGCGAGCTGGTCGCGCGGCGGCTGGTCGCCTACGTCGTCCCGTCCGGTGGCCGGGAGCCCGAGCCGGCGGCGCTCCGCGCCCATCTCGAGTCGTCCCTCCCGCCGTACCTCGTGCCGTCGGCCTTCGTCGTCCTCGCCGAGCTGCCGAAGACCGCCGCCGGCAAGGTCGACCGCCGCGCCCTGCCGGCGCCGGAGCGGGAGCGCCGCGCCACCGCCGGCCTCGGCGCCGCGCCGCGGACGCCGCTCGAGACCACCCTCGCGGCGGCCTGGGCGGAGGTGCTGGGCATGGAAGCGGTGGGGCGCGACGACGACTTCTTCGATCTCGGCGGGACCTCGCTCCAGGGGGCGCTCCTCCTGCACGCGATCGAGGAGACGCTGGGCCGGCCGGTGCCGGTCGCCGCGCTGTTCGAGGCGCCCACCGTGGCCGGGCTCGCGCGCCTCCTCGCGGCGAGGCACCTCGATGCCGTGGCGCCGGATGGGGAGGCGAAGGCGGCGGTCGGCGACGCGGGAGGCGAAGCGGCGCCGGAGAGCCTCGCCGCGCCGCCGGCGGCGCGCCCCGGCCGCGGGCCGCTGGTGCTGATCCAGGGGAGCGGCGAGCGGCGCCCGTTCTTCTGCGTCCATCCGGTGGGCGGCAACGTCCTCTGCTACGCCGAGCTGGCGCAGCACCTCGGGGAGGAGCGGCCGTTCTACGGACTGCAGGCGCTGGGGGCCCTCGGGCGCGAGCCGCAGCGGACGATCGAATCGATGGCGGCGACCTACCTCGCGGCGGTCGGCGCGGTCGATCCGCGCGGGCCCTATCTCCTCGGCGGCTGGTCGCTCGGCGGCGTGGTCGCCTACGAGATGGCGCAGCAGGCGCGGCGCCGGGGCCTGGGCGTCGAGCTGGTCGCGCTCATCGACAGCGCGGCCCCGGATCCCGCCGGTCCCACGGAGGACCCGGGCGCCGCCGACGAGGGCGCGCTCGCCGAGCGGCTGGTCCTCGACCTCGCCGGCCTGTCGGGCGCCGACCTCGCCGGCGCCGCCGTCGAGCTCCGGGCGCTGCCGCCGGAGGCGCGCCTGGAGGCCGCTCTCGGCTTCGCCCGCCGCGCCGGCGTGCTGCCGGCGAACCTCTCTCCCGAGCAGGCGGTGGTCATGGCGAAGCGCCTGACCGCCGTCTTCGCCGCCAACCTGGGAGCTCTGCGCACCTACGCGCCAACCCCCTACGCGGGCCGGGTCGTCCTCTTCCGCGCCGCCGAGCGGCCCGCCGAATGGAGCGCCGATCCGACTTTCGGCTGGGGCGCGCTCGTCGGCGGTGGTCTCGAGGTCCGCGAGCTGCCGGGCGATCACTACTCGATGCTCCAAGGTCCCCGCGCCGCGGCCCTGGCAGCGGCGCTCGACCGCGCGCTCGACGGCCGGACGTAGCGCGATCCCGGGGGCCGTCCGGCCGGGTCGTGGCCGGGCTCGGTTTGGTTCCCGAGGACGGCTGCCTGGAAGGGTGTGAAGGGAGGGCGGGCCCGAAGGCGGCCGTCCTCGGGAACCAAACCGAGCCTCGATCGACCGGCGGCCTACACCGGCCTCCCGGCCCTTGTGCGGCGGGGGCGCTGCCGCTACGCTTGCGCAGATGTCGTCCCCAGCGCTCTCGCCCGCGCGGCCCCCCGGCCACCTCGCGGAGGCCGATCTCTGACGCTGACGGCCTGATGGGCCGTTCCCTTCCCCCGACGAAGACCTTGAGCGCCCGGCGGCAGAGCGGCGGACCTCCGGCCGGATGGGCGCCGTGAGGGCCCCCTCGCTCGACGAGCTCGTCCTGCTCGACGAGAAGGAGGCGGTCGAGCGCCACTTCGACCACCGCAACTACGTCACCCTCAAGCGGCTCCTCGTCGTCTTCGGGCTCCTCGCCGCGGCCTCCGGCCTCACCGCGGTCTTCTCGCGCCAGCCGCTGCGCGGCCTCGGCTCCCTGGCCTCGCTGGTCCTGGTCCTGGCGTTCCTCTCGGCCGACGAGAGCGAGGTCTTCGCCCGCCACTTCCGCCACGTCACGATCCTCTATCTCATCGCCCAGCTCCTGCTCCTCGCCCTGCCGCCGCCCGATCCCGACCTGGCGATCGCCATCGCCGCCTTCGCCTTTCCCCTCGCCCTCCTGCTGGTGCGGCTGCGCGCCCTCGAGCACCTGCTGCTCTTCGCCTGCTGCTGGGCGGTGACCCTGCTGCTCCTCTACCGCGCCAGCCTCGCCTCGGGGCGGCCGCTGTTCGACGCCGCGCTGTCGACCACCTCGGTCTTCCTCCTCGCCGCCTTCACCCTCGCCGTCGCCCTCACCCGGCGGCAGCGCCAGGTGTTCCTCGCCGACTGGCGCCGCGAGCACGTCCGCCAGCGCGAGCGCCTCCGCATGCGCCAGGAGATCGACACCGCGCGGCGGATCCAGCTTGCCATGCTGCCGCACGCCCCGCCCGACCTGCCGTGGGTGGAGATCGCCGCCGTCTCGCTGCCGGCGGCCGAGGTGGGAGGCGACTACTACGGCTACTTCGTGCTCTCGCCGAGCCGCCTCGCGGTGGTGCTCGGGGACGTCTCGGGGCACGGGCTGGCGAGCGGCCTGCTGCTCTCCGGGGTGCGCAGCTGCCTCCACCTGCTGGTCGACGAGCTCGACCGGCCGGCCCTGGTCCTGCGCCGGCTCGACCGCATGGTCCGCGAGACGACCGATCGCCGCACCTTCGTGACGCTCCTCTGCGTCGTGCTCGACCACGAGAGCGGCACGCTGACGCTGGCGAGCGCCGGCCATCCGCCGATGCTCAAGGGGCCGGGCGGCGCCCTGATGGTGGAGGTGGGGAAGGGCGCCCTGCCGCTCGGCACCCGGCTCGCCGCCACCTACGAGCAGGAGACCGTCCCGCTCGCGCCGGGCGAGCTCCTCGTCCTCTACACCGACGGGCTGACCGAGGCCCGCGACCACCTCGACCGCGAGTACGGCGAGGCGCGCCTGGCGCGCGCGGTGGCGCGGGCCGGCAAGGTGCGCTCGGCGCGCGCCCTGCGCGACGGGATCCTCGAGGACCTGTCGAGTTTCAAGGGGGACGGCGAGCAGCTCGACGACATCACGCTGGTGGTGATGCGGCTCTGCTGAGCGCCTCGTGGCGATGGCCCGACGGCAGGGTCGGGCGCCTAGCGGGGCGGCGGGGGCGCTCCCAGCTCGGTCAGCAGGCCGCGGGCGGCCTTGCCGTGGAGCGCCTCGAGTGTCCACAGCAGGTAGCGCACGTCGACGCTGACGTTGCGCGCCACCGCCGGGTCGTAGCCGAAGTCGCAGGCCACGTTCTCCCAGACGCGGTCGAAGTTGACCCCCACGAGGCGCCCGCGGCCGTCGACGACCGGGCTGCCGGAGTTGCCGCCGGTGGTGTCGGCGTCGGCGAGGAAGTCGACCGGCACGTCCTTGGCGACGGGGTCGGCGAAGCGGCTCGCCGGCGCCGCGGGGGCGGCGGCGAGGAGGTCGGCGGGAGCGTCGAAGGGATCCTTGCCGGTGTGCTTCTTGACCAGGCCGGCGAGCGTCGTCTGCGGCTGCATGACGACCCCCTCCCGCGGGCTGTAGCCCTCGACGCGGGCGAAGCTGACGCGCAGCGTGCCGTTGGCGTCCGGCGCCACCGGCCGGCCGGCATGGGCGATGACGGCGCGCTGCCAGCGCGGCCGCAGGCGCGAGACGGCGCCCCGCGCGCGGTCGTCGCGCTCCTTGAGGGCGAGGAGCTCGGCGTCGAAGGCGAAGGCGAAGTCGAGCAGCGGGTCGTGGCGGGCGCGCAGCGCGTCGGCGCTCTCGGCGAACATCCTGGTCCGCTCGCCGAGGTCGGTGACGCGGGTGGCGGCGAGGAGCTCCGTCGCCGGCCGCACGAGGCTGCCGCGGTCGCGCGCTCCGGCGCCCCGCGAGGCGAGGAGCTGGTCGACCGCCGGCACCCGGCTGCCGTCGGGCAGCGAGGCGAAGCGGGAGAGGAGGTCGGCGAAGAGCGCCGCGTCGGTCGCGGCGTGGAGCTGCTTCTGATCGAGCCGCAGGCTCTCGGCCAGGCGCTCGCGGTTGCGCTCCTGGTAGGCGGGCTCGCGCTCGAGGTCGGGCTTCGCCCGCTCGCCCGCCCAGCGCACCAGGGTGAGCGCGAGGTCGAGCGGCTTGGGGCCGTTGTGCGCCTCGCCGAGCAGGAAGTCGCGCTGCCAGGTGGCGCGCCGCTCGGCCACCCGGCGCTCGAGCTCGCCATGGGCGGCGACCGCCGCGCGGTTGCCGCCGCCGGCCGCGGCGCCGGCATCCGGCTGGTGCCCGGCCCAGGCGAGGACCTCCCTCTCGGCCTCCTCCTTCTTCTCCAGCAGGCGGCCGCGGGCGATCCCGGCCACCTGGCCGCGGGCGTTCTTCTCGATGTTCTCGAGCGTCTTGATGCGGTTGGCGAGCGCGATGCGCGCGGTGTCGTCGTGGGCGGAGTCGGCGCTCATGCGGTCGATCCAGGCGTGGTAGAGCGACGCCCGCTGCGGGAAGTAGCGCTCGGCGCGCTCGCGCATCTCGGCGGCGGTGAGCGACCGGAAGGTGACGCCGGGATAGCCGGCGAGCATGACGAAGCTGCCGGCGGCGGCGCCGGCGGTCGACACCGGGAAGTGGTGCGGCGGCCGGTAGGGGACGTTGGCGGCGGCGCGCGGCGCCGGGCGCCCGCCGGGGCCGGCGTAGACGCGCAGCAGGGCGAAGTCCCCGGCGTGGCGCGGCCAGCTCCAGTTGTCGACCTCGCCGCCGAAGTCGCCCACCGCCTTGGGCGGCGCGTAGACCAGGCGCACGTCGGGGAACTCGAGGCTCTCGACCAGCGCGTAGCGCACGCCGCCGTCGTAGGCCGCGAGCTCGCAGCGCCGGTTGGGAGCCTTCTCGCAGGCGGCGACCAGCTCCTTGCCCTTGCGCTCGATGGCGCGGAAGCGGGCGAGGTCGTCGTTGCCGGCGGCCGCCGCCGTCGCCTCGACCTCGGCGGTGACGTCGGTGAAGCGGTGGGGGACGGCGACCCGCGCCCCCTCGCCGGCGAGCTCGGCGCGGCGGTCCTTGGCGAGGAAGCCGCGGGTGATGAGGTCGACCGCCGGCGTCGAGTGCTGTTGGAGGATGGCGAAGGCGCAGTGGTGGTTGGTGATGAGCAGCCCCTCCGGCGAGATGAACCCCGCCGAGCAGCCGCCGATCTTGACCGCGGCGTCGAGCAGGCCGCTCCCCTCGCGGCTCCACAGCGCCGAGGGCGGCAGCTCGAGCCCCAGCCCGGCGAGCCACTTCGGGTCGTGCTCGAGCACCTGCTCCGGCGTCCATTTCCCTTCCACCCCGTAAGCTCCTCTCCCCGCCGCCAGGGCCAGCCCCAACCCCAGCGCGATCGCCACGTGTGCGCGTCTCATGGTCGGGTAGTGTAGTCGAGAGAGCGGGATGGACTCGCGCCACCGACGACGAGTAGAATAATCTTACTCGGATCTTACCGAGGCGGAGGCGCTATGACGACACGGCTATCGACCAAAGGCCAACTGATCATTCCCAAAGAGATCCGCGAGCGGCACGGCTGGATGCCGGGCGTCGCCCTGGAGCTCGAGGATCATGGCGACCACGTCGTGCTGAGGCAGGTCGCCGAGTTCCCGGTGTCCTCGCTCGACGACCTCCTCGGCTGCGCAGGCTATCGCGGACCGGCACACAGCCTCGAGGACATGGAGGCTGGGATCGCCGAAGGGAGCCGCCGCAGCCGATGATCGCGCTCGACACCAACGTCATCGTGCGGGTGGTGACGAATGACGATCCCGGACAGGCCCAGGCGGCCCTCGCGCGGATACGGGGGGAGGAGCTCTTCCTCGCCAAGACGGTCGCGCTCGAGACGGCATGGGTGCTGCGCTATACCTACCGGTTCTCCCGCGAAGAGATCACCGCGGTCTTCAGCCGGCTTCTCGGGCTTCCTGGGCTCGAGGTGGAGCAGCGCTCGATCGTCGTGCAGGCGCTGTCCTGGGTCAGCGCCGGAGTGGATTTCGCGGACGCGCTCCACCTGGCCTCGAGCGGCGAGGCGTCTCTCTTCCTGACCTTCGATCGTCAGCTTGCGAGCTCCGCGCGCGAGACGCAGCACGGCCCGGCGGTCGAGCTGCTGGCGACGACCTAGGAGACGACCCCTCCGAGGCTCGGCAACACGCGCCTCGGTAAACCTTGGGGACGGGGCGGATCGTCTGCAGGATCCGCGGCTCACCTCGAGATGTCGCGCCGGCATCTCGAGCCTCCGCCGGCTCGCCTGCAGCCGGCGCGGTTTTTTCTCGACCCTTCGCGGCTCCAACTCGAGATGTCAGGGCTCCAGCTCGAGATGCCGCGACTTGGACTCCAGATGCCGCCGCTCTAACCCGAGATGCTGCCGCTTGGGCTCGACCCTCCGGCGCTCCATCTCGACCCTTTGCCGACGCAAGTCGAGATCTCGTCGTTCGATCTCGAGGTTGCGCGGCTTCCCCTCGACTTCGGGCCGGCGGGGGACGAGATGCCGGTGAAAAAGGTCGAGATGCGGCCGCCGGGGATCGACTTCGCGGTGGAAAGGAGCGAGATCTCGGCGCGAAGAGAGCGGTCCGGCGGGCCCGGGAGTGCGCGCTACGCCGCCTCGGATAAGCTTCAGCGGCCTGGCGACGGCTCGGCGCCGCGAACCGCCGCGCTCGCGCTCACGCGACCGATGTCCATGGAGCACACCCGATGACCGAGCCCGCGCCGCCCCTCCCTCCGACCCTCGCCTCGCCGGCCGACCAGATGTTCCCCACCCTGACGCCGGCGCAGATGGCGCGCGTCGCGGCGCACGGCTCGGTGCGCGCGGTCGAGCGCGGGGAGGTGCTCGTCGAGGCGGGGGACCAGGTGGTGCCGTTCTTCGTCGTCAAGACCGGCCGCATCGAGATCGCGCGGCCGTTCGGCGCCACCGCGACGGTCGTCGCCATCCACGGCCCCGGCCAGTTCAGCGGCGAGGTCAACATGCTCTCCGGCCGCCGCGCGCTGGCGCGGGCGCGCGTCACCGAGCCGGGCGAGGTCGTCGAGCTGGGCCGTGAGGGCCTGCTGGCGCTGGTGCAGACCGACAGCGAGATCGGCGAGATCGTCCTGCGGGCGTTCATCCTCCGCCGGGTGGAGCTCATCGCCCACGGCATCGGGGACGCCGTGCTCCTCGGCTCGAGCCACTCGGCGGGAACGCTCCGCGTCCGCGAGTTCCTGACCCGGAACGGCCACCCCTACGCCTACGTCGACCTCGACCACGACGCCGGCGTCCAGGAGCTGCTGGACCAGTTCCACGTCGCCGCCGAGGAGGTGCCCGTCCTCATCTGCCGCGGCACGGTCGTGCTGCGCAACCCGACCGACCAGCAGATCGCCGCCTGCCTCGGCTTCAACGAGGCGATCGACGTCGGGCAGCTCCGCGACCTGGTCGTCGTCGGCGCCGGTCCCGCCGGGCTCGCGGCGGCGGTGTACGGCGCCTCGGAGGGGCTCGAAGTCCTGGTGCTGGAGGCGAGCTCGCCGGGGGGGCAGGCGGGCTCGAGCTCGCGGATCGAGAACTACCTCGGCTTCCCGATGGGCATCTCGGGCCAGGAGCTGGCGGCGCGGGCGTACACGCAGGCGGAGAAGTTTGGGGCGCAGTTGATGGTCGCCCGCGGCGCCCAGCGGCTCGACTGCGCGAAAAGGCCGTACGCCGTGGAGATCGAGGGCGGCCTGCGCGTCCCGGCGCGCACCGTCGTCCTCGCCATGGGCGCCGAGTATCGCAAGCTGTCGCTCCCGGCCCTGGCGCGCTTCCAGGGCGCCGGCGTCTACCACGGCGCGACCTTCATGGAGGCGCAGCTCTGCGCCGGCGAAGAAGTGATCGTCGTGGGAGGCGGCAACTCGGCCGGCCAGGCCGCGGTCTTCCTCGCCCAGACGGCCAAGCGCGTGCACATCCTCGTCCGCTCGGGCGGGCTGGCGGAGAGCATGTCGCGCTACCTGATCCGGCGCATCGAGGACCACCCGGCGATCGACCTGCGGACGCGCACCGAGATCGTGGCCCTCGAAGGCGGCGACCACCTCGAGCGCGTGCGCTGGCGCGACGACCGGACCGGCGCCGAGGAGACCCGCGACATCCGCCACGTCTTCGTCATGACGGGCGCGACGCCCAGCACCCGCTGGCTCGAGGGCTGCCTCGCCCTCGACGCCAAGGGCTTCATCAAGACCGGTCCGGACCTCACCCGCGACGAGCTGACCGCCGCGCACTGGCCCCTCGTCCGCTCCCCCTACCTCCTCGAGACGAGCCTCCCCGGAGTCTTCGCCGTCGGCGACGTCCGCTCAGGCAACGTCAAGCGAGTGGCCTCGGCCGTCGGCGAGGGCTCGATCGCCGTGTCGTTCGTCCACCAGGTGCTCCGGGAGTAGGCGGGGTCGGGCTGGGCCGGCGGCGGCGCACCGGTCGGAGCTGAGGCTCGGAGCCCCCCAGGGCGGCCAGCCGATGGGCGCTCGCGCGCGCTTTCTCGATTCGCTCGTCGTCCATGATGAGATCCTATGCAGCGCGGCGGGCGTGGCCTACGAATGGAGAAGCCGAGCGCCGACGGAAGGTCAGCCGCTGGCGCCGTGCTGCGGCCGGGACGGTGATCCTAACCCGGCAGGGCCACAGTCCTCCGGAACTCGCCGAGGAGCTGGCGCGCGAGGGCGGCGGTGAGCCGCTCGGCGTCAGCGGCCTGGCGGAAGAGCACCAGCGCCCCGAGGCGCTCGCGCTCGACGCCCTGGGCCTTGAAGATCGCCGCGGTCTCGCCCGCGAGCTCCTTGACCTCGGCGGTGCGGCCCTGCTCCGCAAGCAGGACGGCGAGCTCCAGGGTGACGAGCGCCGCGTCATAGTGAAAGAGCGGAGCAGGCGGTCGCGCCGTCACCGGTCTTGGCCGCGGTCCGTCCCCCCCTTGCCCCGTAGCTTGTCGAAGAGCCGCCGGGCGAGAGCGGCGGTCAGCGCCTCGCGCGCCGCGGCCTGGCGGAAGACCTGGAGCGTCGCCAGGGCTTCGCGGTCGACGCCCTGCTGGTCGAAGATCGTCTTCGACTCCTCGGCGAGCCGCTGGACCTCGGCCATCCGTCCATGCTCGAGGAGGAGGACGGCCAGCTCGAGCGTCGCGAGAGCCGCGTCGTAGGCGATCCGCAGGCCGGCGAATTCGCTCCGCACCGACTCGAGCCCCGCGATCGCCTCCTCCAGGCGACCGAGCCCGGCGTCCACCCGCGCCGCCAGCCAGCGCACCCGGAGGAGGTCGAGCCCCTTGCCGAGCCGGCCCGCCATCGCCCGCACCTCGGGCAGGAGCGGCTCGCCCTCGGCGTGCCGGCCCAGCTCGCAGAGGTTGACCACGACGTTGAATCGCAGGACGACGGCGAGCCGTGGATTCTCCGCTGCTTCGATCAGAGGAGCCGCCTGGTACAGCACGCCCAGTGCTTCCTCGTTGCGGCCCAGCGTATCGAGGGTATTGGCCTTGTTGATCAGGAGGCGCCCCGCGGTGACCGGCGCGGGGCCGAGCGCGAGCGCACGGTCCAGGAGAGCGAGTGCCTCGCCGAGCTTGCGCTCGTCCTTGCGGAGCGACGCCTCGAGATCGAGCAGCTTGACGGGGTCGAGGAGGCCAGGCTCGTTCGTGCCTCCGTCTCCCCAAAGCTGCAGAGCGCGCGCGAAGGTCTCCTTGGCAACCTGGAGGTCGCCCGCCACGCGGAGCGCGTTGGCGAGGTGAGCCGTCGCACCGCCCTCGAGCCGCGCCCGCCAGCCCCTCTCACCGGTCGCGAGGCGCGCGATGAGGAGCGCGAGCTCCGCGAGCTCGATGGCCATCGCCGCGCTGTCGGCCGCCGCCTCTTCGCTCTCGGCGCAGACGCGTAGACAGAGTGCCGCGTTCTGAAACTCTCTCCCCTCCTCGACGAGGGCGCGCCTCACGGCGTCGGGGTAGGGAGCCAGGCGTGCCCACTGCTCGGCCGCGAGGCGATGCGGCTCGACGGCAGGGCAGACCGCGCCGGGCCCGTCCCCCGCGGCGCGCAGCTCGGCGGCCAGGAGGGCCTCGGCCGCTCGGCCGAGCTCCAGGGCGTCGTCGCTGGCCCTGGAGGCGAAGGCGTCCAGCCGCCGGCGCAAGGAGGGGAGCGCCAGCGCTGCGGCCCCGGTGCGGAGCGAGGCGATGAAGGCGAGCGTCCGGCGGCCGGTCGTCCGGGAGAGGCGCAGGGCGGCGCAGATCCCGTCGAGGTCGGCCACGGACGGAGGCTTCCTGTACAGGCCTCGCTCCAGGAGGGACACGGTGGCTTGGGACATGCCCGCCTCCCTCGCCAGGTCCTCCTGCTCGTAGCCCTGGGTCGACCGCAGGAGGAAGACCGTCAGGCCGAAATCGTCCGCCCGGATGACTGGCTCCATCAGAGGCTCCTCCTCGGCGACCCGCTCAAGGCGTCTTCCCGGACCACGCACGCGGCGGAAATAGGGCCGGATCTTCATACGGCATTAAATTCCGGGCCGAAAGAGGACAGCCGGAGGCTGCATACTTGCTCTGGAGGCTTCCGCGCGGCCATGGGGGTCGCGGCACGGGGGCCGCCTCGAAAGGAGCCCTCATGTCTCGCCGCAAGAGCTGGAAGGTCGTCGTCGCCTTCTCCGGACTGCTACTCTTGGCCTCCTGGACACCGGTCTCGGCGCGTCCGCTCGCCGCCACCGCCCACGGCCAACCGCCGGGCCTCTTTGCCACGCTCTGGTCGAGCCTCGTCAGCCTCTGGGGCGCCGCCGGGTGCGAGATCGACCCGAGTGGAAAATCGGCGTGCTTCCAGGCGAGCGCCGGCCCGGCGGGAGCCGGCGGCGGGAACGGCGGGCTCGCGAGCCTCCGCGGAGCGGCCGGCTGCCAGCTCGACCCGAACGGCAAGCCCGCGTGCTTCCAGAGCTCGGCCGGACGACCGGAAGCCGGCCGGTTGGGCGCCGGAGCTTCGTCTAGCCTGCACCGACAGTAGATCGAGTGCGGGCCGAGCCGGGCCGACGAGCGGGACGCCCGCCGGCCCGGCTCTCCCGCGACACGGCGAAGCCTCGCCATCGTCCTCACGCGGCGGCTTCGGTGAACCGGAGCTCGGGGTCGTGCCGCGCGCGCACCAGATAGCCGGCGATGCGACGGACGAGAGGGATCGTCAGGCGTCCCTCCCGCGCGACCCGCCGGAAGACGTCGAGGGCCCGGAGTGCCTCGCGATGGACGCCCTGCGTCTCGAAGATCCACGCCGCCTCCTGCGCCAGCCTTTTGACCTCCTCGGTGCGCCCTCGCTCGGCCAGGAGGACGGCCAGGTCGAGGATGACGAGCGCCGTGTCGTACGCCATCCGTCGCTCGGTGAGCTCCTCCCGCACGCGCTCGAAGGCGGCCAACGCCTCGTCCATGCGGCCGAGGCCGGCGGCGACGCGGCCTTCGAGCCAGGTGACCCGGATCCCGTCGAGCGCCTTGCCGAGCCCCGCGGCCCGCTCCCGGACGTCATCGAGCCCTGCCTCGGCCTCGGTGTGGCGTCCGAGGTGGCAAAGATTGACCAGCACATCGAAGCGGACGACGAGTTGCAGGCGCGCATCGGCGGTACCGTCGACGAGGGGCGCGGCTCGCTGCAAGGCCGCGAGGGTGTCCTCGTACCTCTCGAGGTTCTCGAGCGCGCACGCCTTGTTGATCAGCAGGCGGCCCTCCACCTCGGCGCCGGGTCGGGTGGCGAGCGCGCGGTCGAGGAGATCGAGCGCTTCCTGATTGCGGCGCTGGTCCTTGCGGAGCGACGCCTCGAGGTCGAGCATCCGGACGCCGTCGAGGAAGCCCGGGTCGCTTGACGCGCCGGCCTCCCACAGCCGCAGGGCGCGGGTGAAGGCCTCGTCCGCCGCTCGTAGGTTCCCGCCGACGCGCAGAGCGTTCGAGAGGCGCGCGAGCGCATAGCCCTCGAGACGCGCCCGCCATCCCGGATCGCCAGGCGCGTGCCGCGCCACCTCGATGGCGAGCTTCGCGATCGCTCTCGCCTCGACGGCGCTTTCCGGCGCCGCCGCCTCGCTGTCCTCACAGAGCAGCACGCAGAGCCCCCAATCCTGAAACTCTGGCAGCTCCTTGACGAGGGCCAGGCGCTCATCGTCCGTCCGCGCGAGGAGCCGCGCCCGCAGGACGAGCGCCCTGCGCTTCGCTTCGAGGATCTGCGCCTGGAGCTCGAAGAGCTCGTCCCAGGCGCGGGAGAAGTCGCCGGCCGCCTTGGCCATGGTCGCCACGAAGGCGTCTTTCGAGCGTTGGATCTCGTCGACCGCCTCCTCGCCGGGGTGGGACCCGGAGGCGTCTGCAGTCAGCTTGGAGACGAAGGCGAGTGCCTCGTCGACGGCGCTCCGGCGGTGGCCCATGACGACCGCGAGCTCCTCGCACTGTCGCCGGTTGAGCCGCCTCCTTCCGCTTTCGAGCTTCGTCACCGCCCCGTGCTTCAATCCGGCGATCCGCTCCAACTCGTTCTGCCGCAGCTTCTTGACGACGCGGAGGACCCCCAGGACAAGGTCGTAAGGCTCGTTCGATCGGGGCCTTCGCATCACGCCCTCTAGTTTAATCGCGCTTTCTGAAAGTGCAACAGCGCACGCTTTTTCCCGTCCCTGGGTATCTCTCGTCTCGGCAGAATCGAAGTTTTCGTTGATCCTATATATCCGACCCTACCAAATTCAGCCTCCTTGCTCAAAGGCTGCTGCGATGGCCTTACCGTCTGCGTCGCTAAGGCGCCATGCAAGGAGACAGCGCAGGAACGGTGCGCGGGGGCGATAGACGAGCCGAACTCCGGAATCCAGCAACGTCTCCGCCTCTTCGCCGTGGGCCTTCGGCGACCGCCGAGGGCGAACCGCACCACGGAAGGATGGCTATCGACCGGATCGAACCCGCGATCGACGCCCTGATCAGCGCCTGCCGCGGGACTGTCGACGAGCGGGGCAAGGGGAGATCAACCCGTTGCCCCGAAGGCTAAAGGGATCTTGGCATGGAAAGAGGTGCGCCGGTGAAGCGCGCGCAAGGCAGGTCGCGGTCGCCGCAGCGGGATCTGGATCCTTGGGACCGGGTCCAGGTGCGCGCCGTCGCGGAGGACCTCAAGTCGGTTGCCAACCGCGCAAAGCTGGTCGCGACGAGCCTCGAGAAGGCACCCGCGGGGGAAGACAGGCGCCGGACGCGCAGACGGCTGGAGGTCGTTCGCAAGCAGATCGCGAGCTTTGCCGGCGAGCTGCTCGGTCTCCAGCTCCGCCTCCAGTGGATCGGCGAAGGGATGCTCCGGGCGGGCCCGCCGGCCGCGGAGTCGACCGCCGAGGACGATCTCGATGCGACGGAGCAGATGCTCGCGACGATCCAGTGCGTCCTCACAGACCGGCTGGCTCCTGGTATCGCCGCTCTCGTCGAGGCGGCGGGATATGGAACGCGTGACGGAGGAAAGAAAAGGTGAGGCGGGCACGTGAGGCGGCTCCGGCTCGCGACGACGGGCAGATCGAGATCACCGTGAGCTCCCTGGGCGAGGTCGAGCTGCCGCAGACGGTCGTCGAACGGCTGCGGTTGGCGCCGGGCGACCTGCTCTCGATCGAGCCCGGTCCGATCGCCCTCCGTCTCGAGATCTACCGTGAGTTCCTCGCCGGCGGCTGGGAAGGGTTCTCCCCGGAGACGGCGTGGCACTTCGTCGAGGACTTCCTTGCTCGACCGCTCACCGCTCTGCTTCCTGCCGGCTGCCTGCCGATCCCGGAGGACCTCCTGGCGGTCGCCTCGGGCGACAGCATGGTGCTCCAGATCGTCTGCCGCGGCCTGAGCCACGAGCTGTATCTCTCGCGGGAAGAGACCGATGGATGCGGTTGAGCCGAGCTTCACCGAAGAGGATCTCGCGCGGCTCGGGGAGGCGATCCTTCTGCGCACGGAGCCGGCGGTGCGGCGGGCGCGCGGCGTCTACGCGACGCCGCGACCGGTCGTGCTCTACCTCGTGCGCTCGGTCCATGCGCTCCTCAAGAGCCGTTTCGAGAGAGGTGCCGGACTGGCGGATCATGACGTGCGGCTCCTCGACCCCTGCGCCGGGCCGATGAACTTCCTCCTCGAGGCGTGGCGCGAGGCGCTCGCCGAGGGCTCCCGGCAGGGCATGGCGCCGACCGTGCTCCTGCGGCAGCACCTCCTGCCGCACAGCCGGGGCGTCGAGCTGCTGCCGGTGCCCTATCGGCTCGGGCAGCTCGCCGTGCGCCAGTTCCTTGAGAGGGTCGGCTACCGCCTGGCAGAGGGCGAGCGGTTTCCCCTCGAGCTCGCGGACGCGCTCGCGGGACCGCAACCGAGCTCGAACGGTCGGCCGATGCTGGGAGAGCTCGGCGGTACGACCCGGAGCCAAGTGGATTCGAGCCTCGCGCCGACCATTCCCGTCCTTCTCGGGAACCCGCCCTACGCGGGGAAGTCGGCCAACCGCGGCGAGTGGATCTCCGATCTGCTCCATGGATATTCGCTCCCCGGGGCGAAGCTGCGCGAGCTCCTGAGCTCGACGGTCGAGACGACGAGCTGGAGCGAGCTTGAACCGCGGCCTCCTCTCTACCGCTTCGTCTCGGTCGACGCCCGCCTCGAGCGCGAGTACCGGCGCGCCGTCTCGCTGACCGCGATCTTCGCGGTCCGCACGACCGGCGTCATCACCGGGCGAGACGCGCTACTCACCGACCTCGACCGCCAGGCCTTCGAGGCCCGGCTGGTCGAGCTTCGAGGCGACCCGTGGATCGCTCCGGAGCACGGCACGGTCCCCGGCTTCAGCGCCGCGTGCCTGCGCCGGCTCCGGGAGGATCCCGATTGGCATCGGCGGATCGTGCCGCTCTTGATCCGCCCCTTCGACCTGCGCCACGTGGTCTACGCCGACTACCCCCTCGCCCGCGCTCGCCGCAGCGTACAGCGAGTCGGAGGGACGGATCACCCTGAACGACCACGGTCTCTGTTTCGAGGGCATCACGCCGGAGGCGTGGCGCTACCGGATCGGGGGGCACCAGGTCCTCGCGCGATGGCTGCGGGCACGGCGAGGCCGGGTGCTGCCGCATCGCGAGGTGAGCGCGTTTCGATGGGCGGCGGAGGCGCTCGAGCGGACCCTGGCCATCCAAACCCAGCTCGCCGAAGCCTATCGGGGGGTCGAGGAGGGCATGGCGTTGTTGGGTCGTACGGTGGGCCGCATCGAGGAAGGACACTCCTCATGCACCTAAAGACGGAGGAGATCCTTGAGCTCCTGGCCTCGGAGCCGGAGGCCGAGAGGAAGCTGCTCCATCTGCTCGGCTGTGCCCCCTGCCGCCAGCGGGCCGCCGAGCTTGCGGCCCTCGACGATACGAGCGAGGAGCATCGCCAAGAACCGCCCCACTCGGAAGGTGCCGGTCTTGCGGCCGGCGGATTCGGCCTACTCTGGGCGCGGCTCGGCGAAGTCGAGACGCGAGCCACGGCCGAGGTCGAGCGCGACCGCGCCGGGGCCGGCGCCCTTCACGGCGAGCTGATGTCCCTGCCGGTGGACCAGCGGGAACAGGCGATCCAGGATGAGCCGCGCCTTCACTCCCTGGGGCTTGCCCGTCTCCTCATCGCGCAGGGCGAGGAGGCCGCCGCGGCCGACCCGCCGCGAGCTGAGGCTCTCGCCCGGCTCGCGCTCGCGATCGGTGAATGGCTCGGCGCCCGTCGCTTCGGTGCCTCGGCGGTGGCAGAGGCGCGGGCCGATGCCTGGTGCCTGCTGGGAGACGCTCGCCGGCGCTCCGGCAAGGATCCGGAGCTCGCGTTCCGCGCCGCCGCCCGCCAGCTCGCCGCCGCGCCGCTCGAGAGCCGAGCAAGAGCGCGGCTGTGCTACGGGCTCGCTCTCCTGCGCCGGGACCAGGAGAGGACCGACGAGGCGCTGGCGCTCCTCGCGCGGGCAGTCGAGCTCTGCGAGCAGAGCGACGACCGGGCAGGGCTCGGCGTGGCGCGGACCGCCGAGGGGTGGCTCCGGCTCGACGAGGGAGACGCCGAGGGGGCGCTGATCTCCTTCGACCTTGGCCTCGACGCGATCGGGCCGGCGGGTCACCTGGCAGCGCTCCTCGATGTCCAGCATGGCCTCGCTGTGGCCGCGGCCGAGCTGGGGCGGCCGGCCGCGGCCGAACGGGCGGTCGCCGCCACCCGCGAGCTCGCCGACCTGCTGCCGAGCGAGCGCGAGCGCGTGCTCGCGTTGGCGCGCGAGGCCGAGGTGGCCGAGGCGAGCGGTCGCGACCGGCAATCGGAGCGGCTCCGGATCGAGGCGATCGCGCAGCTTCGCACCATCGGCGCGCCCTACGACGCCGTCCTCGTTGCCCTCGAGCTCGCGCGGGCCTATCTCCACGAGGAGCGCCCCGACGACGTCGAACGGCTGCGCGCGGAGCTCGCCCCACTCTTCACCACAGAGGAAATCAACTCCCACGCGCGCCTGGCCATCGCCAGCGCGTTCGCCGCACGGCGCGCGGGAACGTTCGCACGAGTCGCCGATTTCGTGGCGCGCTCGCGGCACAACCCGGAGCTTGTCTTTCGGCCCTATCGCGAAGCGATCGCCATGCTCACCTGGGATCTGCTCGGCACGGACCTGCGGCGCGAGGTCTGCCGCGAGACCGGAGTCGCCCCAGAGGTCGCCGAGCGATCTGCCGCGGAGATCACCGTCTCTCTCCAGGAGACGATTTCCTCGATTTATCACGAGCTCACGGGGGTCGAGATCCTGTTTCAGGAGACGCCGTTCTGATGGCCATCAGGTGCGAGAAGGTCCGACGAGCGCTCTTCTTTGGATGGGAATGCCAGGCTAGCGCCTGGCGCGGCGGCCCTACCGCTCGACCCAGTAGTTCGGGGCTTCCTTGGTGATCACCACGTCGTGGGCGTGGCTCTCTTTGAGGCCGGCGGGGGAGATGCGCACGAAGTGGGCCTTGGTGCGCAGCTCCTCGATCGAGGCGCAGCCGGCGAGGCCCATGCCGGAGCGCAGGCCGCCGGTGAGCTGGGGGAGCATCTGGTGGACGGTCCCCTTGTACGGCACCATGCCCTCGATCCCCTCGGGAACCATCTTCGAGAGGATGCCGTTGCCCTCCTGGAAGTAGCGGTCGGCGCTCCCCTTGGCCATCGAGGAGAGCGACCCCATGCCGCGGTAGGCCTTGTAGGTGCGGCCCTGGTAGAGGATCGTCTCGCCGGGGCTCTCCTCGGTGCCGGCGAAGAGCGAGCCGATCATCACCGAGTGGGCGCCGGCGGCGATCGCCTTGGTCAGGTCGCCGGAGAACTTGATGCCGCCGTCGGCGATCACCGGCACGCCGCGCTCGGCGGCGGCGCGCGCGCAGTCCATCACCGCCGTCACCTGCGGCAGGCCGGCGCCGGTGACGATGCGGGTGGTGCAGATGCTCCCCGGCCCGATCCCCACCTTGACCGCGTCGGCGCCGCGCTCGATGAGCGCCAGCGCCCCGGCGCGGGTGGCGACGTTGCCGATCACCAGCTTGACCTCGGGGAAGCGCTCGCGGAGCCTCGCCGCCGCCTCGAGCACGCCGCGGCTGTGGGCGTGCGAGGAATCGAGCGCCAGGAGGTCGACCTTGGCCTTGACCAGCGCGGCGGCGCGCTCCATGTAGTCGCCTGCCGCGCCCACTGCCGCCCCCACCCGCAGGCGCCCGAGCTCGTCTTTGCAGGCGTTGGGGTACTGCATCATCTTCTGGATGTCCTTGACGGTGATCAGGCCCTTGAGGTTGCCGTCGAGGTCGACCACCAGGAGCTTCTCGATGCGGTGCTGGTGGAGGAGGGCCTTGGCCTGCTCGAGGGTCGTCCCCTCGGCGACGGTCACCAGGTGCTCTTTGGTCATCAGGGCGCCGATCTGCTTGTCGAGGTCGTCCTCGAAGCGCAGGTCGCGGTTGGTGAGGATGCCGACGAGGTGCCCCTCCTCGGAGGTGACGGGGAGGCCGGAGACCTTGTAGCGGGCCATCACCGCGAGGGCCTCGCGGATGCTCTGCTCGGGGCCCACGGTGACCGGATCGACGATCATCCCCGCCTCCGAGCGCTTCACCTTGTCGACCTCCTCCGCCTGGGCCTCCAGGGGCAGGTTCTTGTGGACGATGCCCATCCCGCCCTCCTGGGCGAGGGCGATCGCCAGGCGCGACTCGGTGACGGTGTCCATCGCCGCCGAGAGGATGGGGATGTTCAAGACGATCCCGCGGCAGACCTGGGTCTTCAGATCCACCTGGTTGGGGTGGGTCTCGGACAAGCCGGGGACGATCGAAACGTCGTCGAAGGTAAGGGCCAGGCGTGGCTCGAGCTCTTCCATAACTCCTGACGGGGGGTTGGAGACGCCGCCGCGACGGCTCCAGGTTGGGAGGCAAGGATAGCACGGGGGGCAAGACCCCCTGGACCGCGGAGCGCTTTCCCAGGCACCTGCCGTCCGCCGGCCGGGGCTTCAGCCGGCCGTCAGGAACCTGAGATCGGGGTGGTCGAAGCGGCCGAGGTTGGGGAAGACGGCTCTTGAGGTAGGCCCGGGCGGGATCGCTGCGGGGCTAGCCCACCGTCACGGCGGCGCCGTGGCACTTCTTGTACTTCTTGCCGGAGCCGCAGGGGCAGGGGTCGTTCCTCCCCACCTTGTCCTTGTGGGTCACGGTCTGCGGCCGGGAGGAGCCGGCCGCCTCGGGCGAGGCGGCGTTCGTCGAGAGCTGGATGCGCGGCCGCTCGACCTGTTCGCGGCGGTGGCGCTGCTCGGCGAGCTGCTCCTCGGTGATCGGCTCGTAGCGGAAGAGGCGCTCGATGATGTCGTTCTCGACCCGCTCGCGCATCGCCTCGAAGAGCTCGAAGCTCTCTTTCTTGTACTCCTGGAGGGGGTCGCGCTGGCCGTAGCCGCGCAGGCCAATGCCCTCCTTCAGGTGGTCGAGCGCCAGCAGGTGGTCCTTCCAGGCGACGTCGACGCCGTGCAGCATGATGGCGCGCTCGAAGCTGCGGATGACCTCCGGGTCGTGGCGCGACTCCTTCTCGGCGTAGCGCCCCTCGACGGTCTCGCCGAGCCGCTCCTTGAGGTCGTCGAGCCCCAGGTGGTCGAGGTCCGCCGGCAGGTCCTGCCCGCCGAGGTTGAAGTAGGCGAGGAGCTCGGTGCGCAGGCCGCTCATGTCCCAGTCCGCGGGGTCGTCCTTCTCCGGGCAGTGGGCGTCGACCAGCGAGGAGACGATGTCGGTCGCGAGATCCATCACGTAGTCGCGCCCCTCGCGCCCCTCGAGGATGTCGCGGCGCAGCTTGTAGATCGCCTCGCGCTGCTTGTTCATCACGTCGTCGTACTCGAGGAGGTGCTTGCGGGTGTCGAAGTTCCGCCCCTCGACCTGCTCCTGGGCGCGCTTGATGGCCTTGGAGACCATGGTGTGCTCGATCGGCTCGCCCTCCTCCATGCCGAGCCGGCCCATGATCCCCTTGATGCGGTCGGAGCCGAAGATCCGCATCAGGTCGTCCTCGAGCGAGAGGTAGAAGCGCGACGAGCCGGGGTCGCCCTGGCGGCCGGAGCGGCCGCGGAGCTGGTTGTCGATGCGCCGCGACTCGTGGCGCTCGGTGCCCAGGATGTGGAGGCCGCCGGCGGCGAGCACCTCCTCGCGCTCGGCGACGCAGCTCGCCTCGTAGCGCTGGAGCGCCGCGGCGTATGCCTCCGGCTCGGTCTCCGGATCGGCCTCGGAGCGGGCCAGCCCCTCGTTGTTGCCGCCGAGGACGATGTCGGTGCCGCGGCCCGCCATGTTGGTGGCGATGGTGACGGCGCCCTTGCGCCCCGCCTGGGCGACGATCGAGGCCTCGCGCTCGTGGAACTTGGCGTTCAGCACCACGTGCGGCACGCGCGGCGGCTTCGACAGCAGCTTCGAGAGCATCTCGCTCTTCTCGATCGACACCGTGCCGACGAGCACCGGCTGGCCGCGCTGGTGGCAGTCGCGGATCTCCTCGACCACCGCCGTCCACTTCTCGTCCGCCGAGCGGTAGACGAGGTCGGCGCGGTCGTCGCGGATCATCGGCTGGTTGGTGGGGATCACCGTGACGTCGAGGTTGTAGATCTGGGCGAACTCGCTCGCCTCGGTGTCGGCGGTGCCGGTCATGCCGGAGAGCTTCTTGTACATCCGGAAGTAGTTCTGGAAGGTGATCGTCGCGAGCGTCTGGTTCTCGCGCTCGATCTTCACCCCCTCCTTCGCCTCGACCGCCTGGTGGAGGCCGTCCGACCAGCGGCGCCCCGGCATCATGCGGCCGGTGAACTCGTCGACGATGACCACCTTGCCTTCCTTGATCAGGTAGTCGACGTCGCGCTTGTAGAGGTGGTGCGCGCGCAGCCCCTGGTTCACCCCGTGGAGGGTCTCCATGTTGTCGGGGTCGTAGAGGTTGCGGATGCCCAGGAGCTGCTCGACCTTCTCGACGCCCTCCTCGGTGAGCGACACCGAGTGCCCCTTCTCGTCGACCAGGAACTCGCCGGTGGTGTGCTTGCTGCCGTCCTTCTCCTCGATCTCCTCGCCGCGGACCAGGCGGGGGATGATGCGGTCGATGGCGTAGTACTTGTCGATCGACTCTTCGGAAGGGCCGGAGATGATGAGCGGGGTGCGCGCCTCGTCGATGAGGATCGAGTCGACCTCGTCGACGATGGCGAAGTGGTGGGGGCGCTGGACCATCGCCTCGAGCTCGAACTTCATGTTGTCGCGCAGGTAGTCGAAGCCGAGCTCGTTGTTGGTGCCGTAGGTGACGTCGGCGGCATAGCTGCGCTGGCGCGTCAGGTCGTCGAGGTCGTGCTGGATGACGCCGACCGAGAGGCCGAGGAAGCGGTAGATCTGGCCCATCCACTCCGAGTCGCGGCGCGCCAGATAGTCGTTGACGGTGACCACGTGGACGCCTTTGCCCTCGAGCGCGTTCAAGTAGACCGGGAGCGTCGCCATCAGCGTCTTGCCCTCGCCGGTCTTCATCTCGGCGATGCGGCCGCGGTGGAGCACCATGCCGCCCATGAGCTGCACGTCGAAAGGGCGCATCCTGACCGTGCGGCGCGCCGCCTCGCGGGCGACGGCGAAGGCGGGGATCAGCAGGTCGTCGAGGCTCTCGCCCTGGTCCAGCCGGGTGCGGAGCTCGGCCGTCTTGCCGCGCAGCGCGTCGTCGGAGAGGGGCTTCACCTCGCGCTCCATCTCGTTGATCGCGGCGACCGCCGGCAGCATCCGCTTGACGTCGCGGTCGTGCGCGCTGCCGAATATCTTGGTGAGGACTTTGTCGATCATCGGCTTCTCGGGAACCTCTCGGGAATCTCTCGGGGAGCGGCGGGGTCCACGGGAACGGAGCGCGGCGAGCCGCCCTCCGTAAAGGACTCACAACGGCAAGTTTAGCAGAAAGATTCCTCCCGGCCGGGGAGGGGAGGAGGGGGGTCCGTCCGCTAGAACAGACCGCTCGCGTCGTCGAGGATGTACGCCAGCGGGTTGACCGCTTCGCCGTCGAGCCGCACCTCGTAGTGGAGGTGGTAGCCGGTCGAGCGGCCGGTGTTGCCGACCAGGCCGATCACGTCGCCGCGGCGCAGGCGCTGGCCGGGCCGGACGTCGACGCGGGCCATGTGGCCGTAGCGGGTGGAGAGGCCGTAGCCGTGGGCGAGGAAGACGGCGTTGCCGAGCCCGGGCACCTCGCCCGCGCGCACCACGATGCCGTCGGCGCTGGCGTGGACCGGCTGGCCGGGGGAGGCCGCGATGTCGAGCCCCTGGTGGACGCCGGGGCCGTGGGTCAGCGGATCGCTGCGGTAGCCGAAGCCGCTGGTCAAGATCCCCTTGACCGGCGCGATCGCCGGCGTCGACGAGATCCAGCGCACCCGCTCGCCGAGCTTCGACTCGACGGCGTTCAGGCGTCCCGTGAGCTGGCCGGCGCGGTCGGCGATCCGCGCCATCGCCGCCACTTCGGTCGCCCCTGCCTCGGCGAGCGGCATGCCGCCGCCCACCCCGGCCTCGCTCACCTCGCCCAGGTTCTCGACGCCGGCGACGATCGCCAGGCGGCGGGTGCGGTCCTCGTAGCCGTTGAGGCGCTCCTGGAGCTGGCGCAGGCTCCCCTCGAAGGACAGGTTGACCTCGCGCAGGCGGCGGTTCTCGGCGTGGAGGCGGGCGAGCTCGGCCGGGTTGACGTCGGCGCGGAAGTGGAGCCAGGTGACCAGGGCGGCGGCGCCGGTGACGGCGAGGAAGGCGGCGGCGAGGAGGGCGAGCTGGAGATTGGTGACCCGCCACTTGCGCAGCCTGGCGCGGGCGTGGGGCACGAAGATGACGGTGTGGTGTCGGGCCATGACAGCTCGGGCGACGGGTCGTCCCCGCGCTCTCGAAGATCAGGCTCTCGAAAGACGGGTCAGGCGGTTCTTCCGCGGTACGAAAACAGACGACGAACTGCCGACAAACTGATTGAGGAGTCGGATTCTAGTGGTCGACCGGACGATGTCAAGGGTCCGGTGCAACTTTGTCAGATCTACCTAAAAAAGGCCTCGCGAGCGTGCAAATTTATGCGAGCTCGCCATAGAGCGCCCTGAAATCCAATGGCGAATCAGAATGCCTGCAACTGCGCGAAAGGGCGGCGGGAGGCCGCCGGCGACGGCGGGATCCGGGGTAGCATCACGGGCCGTGGAACGAAGGCGGCGAGGAGGGGCGTGACCACCGAGCGGCGGCGGCTGGGGGAGGCGGACCGCGGCGAGCGGGCATGGCGCCGATGGGGAGCCTACCTCTCCGAGCGCCAGTGGGGGACGGTGCGCGAGGAT
>Ga0307470_10000341_pt1 | contig 26107 bp, 23 predicted proteins | sample atmos_gasesAM3C__FD_204565 | JGI IMG/M metagenome (GOLD analysis project Ga0307470, IMG submission 204565) | Hardwood forest soil microbial communities from Morgan-Monroe State Forest, Indiana, United States - atmos_gasesAM3C_05 | ecosystem: Environmental > Terrestrial > Soil > Temperate forest... | reverse complement strand
TGATCACCAGGTCGGGGCGCAACCGGCCGTCGTCCGTCGCCAGGCTCGGCTGCAGCATGAAGTCGCAGCGCTCGAGCATGCCGGCCATCTCGACCACCCGCCGGAGCTGGATCTCGCCCCAGCGCCCGCGCGTCGCCGGGGCGCGCAGGGCGGTGACCAGCTTCGCCGTCTCGCGCTCGAGGCCGGCCTGGCCCTGGGCGAGCCCTTTGAGCCGCTCGGAGAGACCGCCGAAGGCCTCGGTGCGCGCGCGCTCGAGGTCGCCGATCTTCTGATCGACCTTGACCAGCGAGTCGGCGAGCGGACGGACCAGCTCGTCGATCGCCTGCCGTCGCTGGTCGAGCTCCCCCTTGGCCCCTTCCTGGAAGCGCTCGAGGGTCGCCTTGGCGAGGTGGAGGAACGAGGCATTGTTGCTCGCCAGGGCCTCCGACGAGAGCGCCTTGAAGGCGTCGGCGAGCCGCGCCTGCGAGTCCGCCTGCATGCGGTCGAGCGCCTGGAGCTTCTCGGCCGCGGCGCGGCGCTCGGCGGCGAGCGTCGCCTCGAGCTCGGCGGACCGCGCCTGCCGGGAGGCCGCCTCCTCGCGCGCCCGGCCGAGGTCGGCGGCGAGACCGGAGAGCTCGCGGCCGAGCCGCTCGATCTCCAGCTCGCGGCCGGCGAGCCGCTCGTCGAGCCCGGCCCGCGCGGCGCCCGACCGCGCCGCCGCCAGGAGCCAGGCGGCGACCGCCGCGACGATGGCGACGAGAGCGTGGGTGAGCGCCGCGGTCACGCGGTCCGCCCTTCCTGAGCTGGGGCGTCGGTGTGTGGGAGGTAGCCCATGGGGTTGAGGGGTTACCCAAGGGTACCACAAGATCTAGTGGGTGGGTGAGAGCGAGCTTCAATCTGGGCTCGCGGGCGCCGCGTATGGGAGAGGAGGACCTACCCGCGCAGGAGGACCCGCGCGATCACCAGGCGCTGCATCTCGCTCGTCCCCTCGTAGATCGTCGTCACCCGGACGTCGCGGTAGAGGCGGGAGATCTCGTAGTCCTGGTGGAAGCCGTTGCCGCCGTGGATCTGCAGGCTCTCGGCGCAGGCGCGGTTGGCGGCCTCGCTGGCGTAGAGCTTGGCCTGGGCGGCGAGGCGTCCGGCGCGCTCGGCCTGCCCCGGCTGGTCGGAGACCAGGGCGGCGGCGTAGGTCAGGGCGCGGGCCGCCGCCAGCTCGGTCGACATCTGGGCGAGCTTGAACCGGATGGCCTGGTGCTCGGCGATGGGCGCCCCGAACTGCACCCGGTCGCGGGCGTAGGCGACCGCCAGCTCGAGCGCCCGGCGGTGGATGCCGACCGCCTGGGCGGCGATCCCCAGCCGCGAATGGTCGAGGGTGGCGAGCGCGATGCGGAAGCCCTGCCCCTCCTCGCCGAGGAGGTTGCCGGCGGGGATGCGGCAGTCCGCGAAGACGAGGGGCGCCGTCCGCGAGGCGCGCAGGCCGAGCTTCTCCTCGGGCTCGCCGACCGCGAAGCCCGGCGCGTCGGCGGGGACGACGAAGGCGGAGAGACCGCGCTTGCCCGCCGGCGGGTCGGTCGAGGCGAAGACCACGTACCAGGAGGCGAAGCCGGCGTTGGTGATCCAGGCCTTCTCGCCGGAGAGCACCCAGGAGTCGCCGTCGCGTACGGCGCGGGTGCGCAGGCTGCCGGCGTCGCTCCCCGAGCCCGGCTCGGTCAGCCCGAAGCCGCCGAGCTGGCCGCCGGCGGCGAGCCCGGGCAGGGCGGCGCGCTTCAGGCGGTCGCTCCCGAAGCGGGAGATCGGCCAGCAGCAGACGGAGTTGGTGACGCTCATCGTCACCGCCGTCGACGGGCAGACGCGGGCGACCTCCTCGACCGCCAGGGCGTAGGTCAGCGAATCGGCCCCGGCGCCGCCGTAGGCCTCCTCGACGAGCATGCCGAGGAGCCCGAGCTCCGCCATCTCGGCGATCACCTCGGCGGGGAAACGGTGCTCGCGGTCGCGTCGGGCGACGCCGGGGCGGATGCGCTCCTCGGCGAAGCGCCGCACCTGCTCGACCAGCAGCTCCTGCTCCGCGGAGAGCGAGAAGTCGACGCCAGCCGCGGCGGACGGGGCGGAGAGGACCGTGGCCATGGCGCCTCGTCTAGAGACTAGTCGTGGTGGAGGACCCAGTCGGCGATGACCATCTTCTGGATCTCGCTCGTGCCCTCGTAGATCTCGGTGATGCGGGCGTCGCGGAAGTAGCGCTCGACGTTGTATTCCTTGGTATAGCCGTAGCCGCCGTGGATCTGCAGCGCCTTGTTGGTGACCCGCTGCGCCATCTCGGAGGCGAAGAGCTTGGCGTGCGCGGCCTCCAGGGTGAAACGCTTCTTCTGGTCCTTCGTCCATGCCGCCTTCCAGGTCAGCAGGCGCGCGGCGTCGATCTCGGTCGCCATGTCGGCCAGGTAGAACTGGATGGCCTGGAAGTCGGCGAGGTGGTGGCCGAACTGCTCGCGCTGCTGGGCGTAGGCGAGCGCCTCCTCGAAGGCGGCCTGGGCGATGCCGATCGCCTGCGCGGCGATGCCGATGCGGCCGCCGTCGAGGGTCGCCATGGCGATCTTGAAGCCCTCGCCCTCCTCGCCGAGGCGCTGGCGCGCCGGGACCCGCATGTCGGTGAAGGCGAGCTCGGTGGTGCCCGAGGCGTTGACGCCGAGCTTGAACTCGTGGGTGCCGTGGCTGTAGCCGGGGATGCCGGTGGGCACGATGAAGGCGGCGATCCCTTTGTGCTTCTTCGCCAGGTCGACGCTGGCGAAGACGAGGGCGACGTCGGCGTCGGTGCCGTTGGTGATGAAGACCTTGTTGCCGTTCAAGACGTAGTCGTCGCCGTCGCGCCGCGCGGTCGAGCGCAGGGCGGCGGCGTCGCTCCCCGCGCCGGGCTCGGTCAGGGCGAAGCAGCCGAGCTTCTCGCCCGCGGCGAGCGGGCGCAGGAACTCACGCTTCTGCTCGTCGTTGCCGAATTTCAACAGCGGATCGCAGACCAGCGAGTTGTTGACCGAGAGGATGACGCCGGAGGTGGCGCAGAGGCGGCTCACCTCCTCGATCACCAGGCAGTAGGAGACGGTGTCCATGCCCGCCCCGCCGTGCTCGTCCGGCACCGACACCCCGGCCAGGCCCAGCTCGCCCGCGCGGTCGAAGAAGTCGCGCGGGAACTCGCCGCTCTCGTCGATCTCCTTGGCGCGCGGCCCGACCACCTCCTCGGCGAACCGGCGGACGGTGTCGCGCAGCAGCTTCTGCTCGTCGGTGAGCTCGATCTCCATCTCGCTTGGATCTCCTGGACGCTGGTCGGGTGCGGCTGCGGGCCTGCGCGCCCCGGACGGGCGCCGTCGCGATGGTAGCAACCGCCCTCCGGAGGGTCAAGGAAGGCGGCGAGCTGGTATCCTCCGACGCGGGCCGCGACGGCCCCTTGCCGCGCGACGCGCCCATGGCCGACCTCGAAGAGCTGCTCATCCGCACCAGCCGCACCTTCGCGCTGTCGATCCCGCTCCTCCCCGAGCCGACGCGGCGCGAGGTCACCCTCGCCTACCTGCTCTTCCGCATCGCCGACACCTTCGAGGACGCCCCCGGCTGGCAGCGCGGCGAGAAGCTCGCGGCGCTCGAGCGCTTCGGCGCTCTCCTCGAGGAGCCGGCGCCCGGCGACACGGCGGCGGCGGCGGCGGCCTGGTGCGCCGCCGTGCCCTGCGCCCAGCCCGGCTACCGCGAGCTGCTCGCCGAGGTCCCCTACGTCCTCGCGACCTTCTTCGCGCTGGGCCCGGACGCCATGGCGTCGATCCGCGAGCACACCCGGCGGACGATCGCCGGGATGGCCGGCTACGTCGAGCGCTCCGGCGACGACGGCAGCCTCGAGCTCGTCGACCTGGCCGACCTGCGAGCCTACTGCTACGTCGTCGCCGGCATCGTCGGCGAGCTGTTGACCGACCTCTTCCTCCTCGGGCGCCCGGCGCTCCAGCCGGTCGCCGCGGCGCTCGCCGCGCGCGCGCCGGTCTTCGGCGAGGGCTTGCAGCTGGTCAACATCCTCAAGGACGCCGCGGCCGACGCCGCCGAGGGGCGCCGCTACCTGCCGGCCGCGGTGCCGCGGGACGACGTCATGGACCTCGCCCGCTGCGACCTCGCGGCGGCGGAGGCCTACGTCCTCGACCTCCAGAACGCCGGCGCCGAGCGCGGCCTGGTTGCCTTCAACGCCCTCCCTATCCATCTCGCGCACGCGACGCTCGACCGCGTCGCCGCGGCCGGCCCGGGGGCCAAGGTGAGCCGCCGCGAGGTCTTCGCCATCGTCGAGCGCCTGCACGGCGCGCTCGATCGCGGCGAGCCGGCGGTCTGGCAGACCGTGGCCGGCGGTCTCCACGAGCTTCCCCGAGGAACCGCATGAAGCTGCTCGATCTGCCGCTCGTCTCGTCGCTCCTGCTCGCCGCCCTGCCGCTCCTCGTCGCCTGCGCCGCCTCCGGGCGGCCGCCCAACCCGCGGCCGGTTGCCGCCGCGGCGGGCGCCGGCGCGGCGCCGGCCCCCGCCCGCGACCCGCACTCCTTCGCGCGCCCGGAAGAGGTCGCCGTCGATCACCTGAAGCTCACTTTGCGCGTGGATTTCGCCAGCCGGACGCTCTCCGGCCGGGCGAGCCTGCGGCTGGCTCCCCACGCCGCCAGCCGCCTCCACCTGGACACCCGCGACCTCGACGTCCGCGCCGTGACGCTCGACGACGGCCGCGCGGCGGCGACCTTCCGGCTGGGCGATCCGGTGCGCTTCCTCGGCCGCGACCTCGAGGTCGAGATCACGCCCCAGACCCAGTGGGTCAACGTCGACTACGCGACGCGGCCGGAGTCGGCGGCGCTCCAGTGGCTCACCCCCGAGCAGGCGGGGGGCGGCAAGCCGTTCCTCTACAGCCAGTCGGAGGCGATCCTCGCGCGCACCTGGATCCCCTGCCAGGACACGCCGGGGGTGCGCATGACCTACGAGGCGACGATCGCGGCGCCGCCCGACCTCCTCGCCGTGATGAGCGCCGAGAACCCGACGGCGAAGCGCGCCGACGGCGTCTACCGCTTCGCGATGCCGCAGCCGATCCCCTCCTACCTGCTGGCGCTCGCCGTGGGCGACCTCCAGTTCCACCCGTTCGCGGGCAACAGCGGCGTCTACGCCCAGCCCGCGGTCATCGAGCGGGCGGCCTGGGAGCTCGCCGACACGCCGCGCATGATCGCCGCCGCCGAGCGGCTCTACGGCCCCTACCGCTGGGGGCGCTACGACCTGCTGATCCTCCCCGCGAGCTACCCCTTCGGCGGCATGGAGAACCCGCGGCTGACCTTCGCCACGCCGACGATCCTCGCCGGCGACCGCTCGCTCGTCGCCCTCGTCGCCCACGAGCTCGCCCACTCCTGGTCGGGCAACCTGGTGACCAACGCCACCTGGAACGACTTCTGGCTCAACGAGGGCTTCACCGTCTACTTCGAGCGCCGGATCGTCGAGGCGCTCTACGGCCGGCCCTTCGAGGAGATGGAGGCCGCCCTCGGGCGCGAGAGCCTGGAGAGCACCCTCGCCGACCTCGGGCCGGACAGCCCGGACACCCGCCTCCACCTCGACATGGCCGGCCGCGACCCCGACGACGCGGTCAACGACGTCGCCTACGAGAAGGGGGCGCTGTTCCTGCGCGCCATCGATGAGGCGGTGGGGCGCCAGCGCTTCGACGCCTTCCTCCGCGGCTGGTTCGACGCCCACGCCTTCCGCTCGATGGACACCGCGGGGTTCGTCGCCTACCTGAACGAGCATCTCCTGGCCGGCGATCCGCAGCTCGCCGCCAAGGTCGACGCCGCGGCCTGGATCGACCGGCCGGGGCTGCCGGCGAGCGCGCCCGCGATCGTCTCCGCGGCCTTCGCCAAGGTCGACGGCCAGGTCGCGGCGCTCGCCGCGGGCACGGCGCCCGCAGAGCTCGCGACCCAGGGCTGGTCGGCCCAGGAGTGGCTCCATTTCCTCGGCAAGCTGCCGCGGCCGATGCCGGCGTCGCGGATGGCCGCTCTCGACGACGCCTTCCACCTCACCGCCAGCGGTAACGACGAGATCCTCGCCGTCTGGCTCGAGCGCGCGATCGAGAGCCGCCACGAGCCGGCCTATCCGACCCTCGAGCGCTTCCTCCTCCAGGTCGGCCGGCGCAAGCTCGTCAAGCCGCTCTACGCCGAGCTGGCGAAGACCCCCGCCGGCACGGAGATGGCGCTGCGCATCTACGGCCAGGCCCGCCCCGGCTACCACGCCCTCACCCAGCAGGCGATCGACCGGCTCTTAGACTGGCGCGGCTGAGAGCCGATCGCCGCGAGAGGGCGGGGGCGTCCCCTTCCCCCCGGAGGGAGGGAAGGGGACCGAGGGGTTGGGGGGCGATCCGATGGACGCCTCGAAGATCGCCGGAGCGACGAATCCGGATCTTCGAAGACCGTCCGGATCGAGATGCAGATCCCGCCTCTAAAAATACGACCGCAGCTCGCCCCTACGCCGTACGTCCACCGTGGCGCAGTGAAACGAGCCGCCAAAAAAATTGAAATTCCGGAACGGGCAGAGGATCGGCTCGAAGCCCCAGCTCTTGACGGCGCGGATGAACGGCTCCTCCTGCGACTCGACGATCATGCGCCGCTCGTCGAGCATCAGGACGTTCATGTTCACCCAGCGGCTGCACATGCAGAAGTCCTCGTCGGAGAACGAGCTCGGCGCGCGCAGCACGTCCCACGAGCGGAACATCGAGGGCACCGAGCGCACCCGCTCGGGGTTGATCAGCAGCTTGCCGGGCGCCAGCGGCATGAACGAGGCGTCGATGTGCATCGGGTGCGTGTCGACCGTCGCCACGCGGTGGATGCGGTACGCCGGGCCCAGGTGACGCTCGACCCAGAGGATGCCGAGGTCGTTGGTGACGTGGCTCTTCTGGACGAAGAGGTCGCGGCCGCAGCGCACGAAGTCGGCGGCGTCGAAGACCGGCTCGACGTCGCGGATGACGTAGGTCAGCTCCTCGCCCGCCCGCGGCTCCCGCCAGCCCTCCCGGTAGAGCTCGTCCTGCAGGCGGGGGCGCGGCGCCGCCGTCCAGCGCGCCCCGTCCCGCAGGTACTCGACGAACAGCGGGTGGTAGACGTCGTTCTCGTGGTAGCGCGAGCGCCAGGAGAGCGGCGCCTCGATGATCTCCTCGCCGACGACCAGGAACTGGTCGCGCGGCATCGCCGCGTAGAGGCCGCCCGGCACCTGCCAGTCGGGGGTGCCGAAGGGGCGCGACCAGTCGACGATTTCCGGCCGGCGCACGGTGACGCCCTCGCCCTCCAGGAGGTGCACGAAGCCGTCGAGGTCGCGGCGCGCGGCGTCGATCAGGTGAGGCGGGAACGGCTTGCCGCCGTTCTGCTGAAAGAACGCCCACTGCTCGCGCGGCATCGTCGCCTTGAGCGAGACGTGCCACGTGGGGACGCAGGCCCCCTCGACGACGCCGACGATGACCTCCTCCAGGGGATCCCACTCGTTGTGGCAATTGACGATCGGACGGGGCGCTTCCAAGGGCTGCAGCACGTTCTGGATCCTCCGCTCTGACTCGGCTTCAGTTGGAGAGTGCGGCGATCCGCGGAAAGCGGGAAACTCCCGCCGGAGCTGGGTTTCCGGTGTGAGAAAAAGGCATCACATCGAGTCGCCGCGGCGAGCCTTCGCAGCCTTCTCTCCATCCAAGAGTTGGATCAAAGCCTGCGCGCGTACAGGTTGAAGCGGTCGGAGCCGCGGTAGAGCTCCTCCTGCTCGACGCTCACCGCGAAGCCGCGCGCCGCGAGGTCGGCCTCGACCGCGGCCAACCGGTCGCCCAAGTCGTGCACCTCGGCGACGATCTGGCGGACCTTCGGCCAGTCGCGCTCGGCGATCCCGGCGAGCACCTGGACCTCGCTCTTCTCGACGTCGATCTTCAGCAGGTCGATCTGGGAGACACCGTGCTCCGCGACCACCCCGCTCAGGGTGCGGATCGGGCAGGGGTAGGTCTCGGAGAGCAGGCGCTGGTCGAGGAGCTGGTCCTCCGAGCGCATCACCGCGTCGAGGCCCGGCGCGCCGCCGGCGGCCTGATTGCGGAACAGGGTGCGCAGCGCCGCGCGCTCCTCGCCGGCGTCGGCGTGAAACGACGACATGCCGGAGGTCAGCGGGTAGAAGGTCAGCTCGGCGGTCCCCTCGCGGTCGCCGAGGCCGCAGTTGAAGAGCAGCACCTCGCCCGCGCACCACAGGGTGTTCTCGGCGAGGATCGCGAAGAGCGGCGGCGCCGGCTCGAAGGCGAAGACGCGGGCGCCGCGCGCGCGATGGGCGGCGAAGATGCTGAAGAGGCCGATGTTGGCGCCGACGTCGAAGACGCAGGCGCCGTCCGCGAGGACCACGCCGTGGCGGACGTAGACCTGCTTGACGAAGATGTCGTCGTAGAACTGGGCGAGCTCGGCTTTCGTCTGGTAGGCGACGTTCATCCCGTTGGGCAGGGTGGCGCGCCGCATCGCCGCGCCTCCCGCCATCCCGTCCGCCATCGCCTCCGCCATCACATCTCGAGGACGATCTTGCCGGCCACCTCGCCGCGCGCCAGGCCCGCGTACGCCTCGCCGGCGCGGTCGAAGGGGAGGACGCGGTCGACGACCGGGCGCAGCCGGCCGTCGGCCAGGCGCGGGAGGGCGAAGGCGGAGAACGCCGCGACCAGGGCGGCCTTCTCCGGACGCGGCCGCGCGCGGAGGACCGAGCCCACGACGCGCAGCCGCCGCGACAGGACGGCTCCCAGGTCGACCTCGGCGCGGCGGCCGGCGAGGAGCCCCAACAGCACCAGCCGGCCGCCGTTGCAGAGAGCCGCCAGATGGCCGTCGATCCCCGCGCCGCCCACGAGGTCGATGCAGAGGTCGACGCCGCGGCCGGCGGTCAGGGCGCGCACGCGCGCCGGCAGCTCGCCGAGCGTCACCACCTCGTCCGCTCCCAGCGGGCGCAGGCGCTCGAGCCGTTCGCGGTCGCGGCCCGCCGCGATCACCCGCGCCCCCAGCTCGCTCGCGAGCTGGACGAGCATCGTCCCCATGCCGCCGGTCGCGCCGGTCACCAGGACCGACTCGCCGGCCGCGAGCCCACCCTCGACGACCAGGTTGGTCCAGGCGGTCAGGCCGGCCTCGGGGATCGCCGCACCCTCGACGAAGGAGAGGTTCGCGGGCACCGGCATGAGCTGGCCGACGGGGATGGCGGCGCGCTCGGCGTGGGCGCCGCCGGCGACGAGGGCCATCACCCGCGCTCCCGGGGCGAAGAGGCCGCCGGGCGCGGCGAGCGCGCTCCCCTCGTTCCCCTCCCTCGTCGCCAGGACGGTGCCGGCGCACTCGAGACCCGGCACCGTGCTCTCGCCGGGAGGCGGCGGGTAGTCGCCGAGGAGCTGGAGGAGGTCGGCGTGGTTCAGGCCGGCGGCCGCCACCGCGACCAAGACCTCTCCCGGGCCCGGGCTGGGAGCGGGCAGGTCGCCCAGCCGCGGGGCGGCCGGCCGGCCGGCGGACGGGCCGCCGGCCTCAGCGGGGAGTACGGCGCGCAAGAGGTCGGCCCGTGGGTTCCCGCTCGTCCATGCGACCCGTTCGTCCGGTCAGTTGCTCGCCACCGGCCGCGCCTTGGGGATCGGCGCCGGGTCGGGCTCGCCGAAGGTGGCCTTGGGCTTCAGGCTCGCGTGCGGCAGGAGGATGCCGCGCTCGAGCCAGGCGTGCTGGCCCGCCAGCACGCGCAGACCGGTCCTGTACTTCTTGACGTCGTCGTTGGCCCACAGGTCGTGGAACAGGCGGGTGACCTTGCGCCGCGCGTCGCGGCAGAAGAGGTCGGTGAGCTCGAGCGCGCCGGCGGCGTCGACGTCGCCGCGGTCGGCCATGCTCTGCGCCCGCGCCACCGAGGCCGCCATGGCGAAGAGCTCGTTGGCGATGTCGACCAGCCGGAAGAGGAAGCCCTGCTTGTTCGGCAGCTTGGCCTGGTGGACGACCATGCCGTGGAAGATCTGCCGCGCCAGCCGGCGCGAGCTGCGCTCGACGAAGCGCAGGTGCGGGGCGAGGTCGCCGAACTCCGTGTAGCGCGGCCAGAGCCCCCAGCCGAGCCAGCGGGAGGGATACCAGGAGCCATAGAAAGCCGCGATCCTGGGCAGCTCGGCGAGCTTGTCGGCGACCGGCTTCTCGGGATCGATCAGGGCGCCGGCGACCTGCAGGTGCTTGTCGACCGCCTCGCGGGCCATGAACAGGTGCATGATCTCGGCGGAGCCCTCGAAGATCTTGTTGATGCGGTAGTCGCGCATCATCCGCTCGACGCCGATGGGCGCCTCGCCGCGCGCCGCGAGCGAGCGCTCGGTCTCGTAGCCGCGGCCGCCGCGGATCTGCATGGTGTCGTCGATGATCTCCCAGGTGCGCTCGGTGTTCCACTCCTTGCAGGCCGCGGCCTCGAGGCGGATGTCGTAGCCGCCGCGGTCCGACATCTCGGTCGCCAGGTTGGCGATCGCCTCCATGGCGTAGGTGTGGGCCGCCATGTCGGCGAGCTTGTGGGTGATCGCCTCGTGCTTGCCGACCGGCTTGCCCCACTGCACCCGCTCGCTCGACCAGCTGCGGCAGATCTCCAGGCAGAGCTTGGCGGTGCCGACCGAGCCGTTGGGGATCATCAGGCGGCCCTCGTTGAGCGTCGTGAGAGCGATCTTCAGGCCCTTGCCCTCGGCGCCGATCAGGTTCTCGACCGGCACCCGCACGTTCTTGAAGCTGATCACCGCGTTGGCGAGCGCGCGCAGGCCCATGAAGTGGCAGCGGTGCTCGATCTTGACGCCCGGCCAGCCGGTCTCGACGACGAAGGCGCTGATCGCCTTGCTCTTGGGGTCGCGGGCCATCACCACCAGGAGCTTGGCGAGCGTGCCGTTGGTGCACCAGAGCTTCTCGCCGTTCAAGATGTAGGCGTCGCCCTGCGGGGTCTTCTCGGCCGAGGTCTGCAGGCGCGCCGGATCGGAGCCCACCTGCGGCTCGGTGAGCGCGAAGGCGGAGATGTCGCCGGCGGCGCAGCGCGGCAGGTACTTTTCCTTGAGGTAGGCGGAGCCGAAGAGCTTCAAGGGCTGCGGCACGCCGATCGACTGGTGTGCCGAGAGCAGGGCCGAGAGGTTGCCGTCGACGCTCCCCAGGAGCTGCATGATCTTCTGGTACTCGACGTTGGTGAAGCCGAGGCCGCCGTACTTCTGGGGGATCTTCATGCCGAAGGCGCCCAGCTTGCGCAGGCCGTCCAAGACGTGCTCCGGGTACTCGCCGGAGGCGTCGATCTCCACCGCGTCGACCTGATCCGCCACGAACTCCTTGAAGGCGCGATAGAAGGCCGTGAACTCCGGCCGCTCCTCCGCCTGGAACGGATAGGGATAGACGAGGTCGAGGCGGAAGTTGCCGAGGAACAGCTCGCGCAGGAAGCTCGGCTGCTTCCACTCCGTCTCGCGCGAAGCCTCCGCCACCCGCATCGACTCGGCTTCGCTCACCTGGTGCTGGTCCTTGGTCGCCATCGGTCTGTCTCCCATGGAATGGCTGCGTCTCGTCGCGGCGCTCGGAGTTATGCCGCAGTGCGACGTAAGTGTAGCACAGGGGGGTCAGGGACGAGCGGCGCCGGCGACCGCTGCGAAGAAGCGGCGCAGGGCGTCGGCCCCCTCCTGGAACTCGCGGTGAAGGCGGGCATGATCGACGTCGGCGTAGCCATGGGCGATCCGGTTGCGCAAGCCGATCGCCGCCCGCAGGCGCGCCGCGAGCTCGCGGTCGATCCCGCCGCGATCGGCGATCAGGTCGAAGGTCGAGCCCGCGTCGGTGGGCATCGGCCAACCGGCGTCGGAGACCCAGTGGGCCGCGAGGTCGACGGCTTCCTGGATGACCAGGAGCAGGTAGAAGCTCGCCAGGTCCCGGCCCTGCACGTCATCGACGAACTGCGCAACCGGGCGATCGAGGAGTGCTGCGGCCTGCTCGAGCCGTGCGTTGGCTCGGGCGAGGTGCCGCCGGGCGACGTCAGCCCTGACCATCGGCGACGCTCGCCCGCAGGCGCTCCAGGGCGGCCTCCTCCATCTTCCGCGCCGTGGGCGCCCAGTCCCACCAGTCGATCATGGCGTGCATCCGGAAGTCGGCCCAGGCGTGCGGCTGGCGCTCGACGAGGACGACCCCGTCGGTCGCGATCTCGAAGCGCAGGAGCGGCGGCGCCTCGTCCAGGAAGACGATGTCGAGCTCGCGGCCGGCGGCGCGCCCCAGCTCCACCTCGACCTCTTGCCGCAGTGCGGAAGAATCCGTATCGAGCCGGACGGCTACGTCGACGTCGCTCCCCGGCCGCTCGTCGCCGCGCGCGACCGATCCGAAGACGACGGCGAGGCGGACGGCGGGGAGACCGACGAGGCGGTCCTTCAGACGCTCGACGAGCGACATGCCGGCGGCTTCTTCCTGACGACGAGCAGCGCGAGGCCGACCAAGGGCTCGGCGAGCTCGGCGAGGCCGAGGAGAAGGACGAGGGCGAGAGAGAGGACCCCGGTCATGGCCCTGATCATACCCCTGACCGGAGCGCCGGGGAGCGCGGGTCGGCCTACGGGTAGATCTTGTACAGCATGCGCGGGTAGGGGATCGTCTCCCGCAGGTGGGAGAGGCCGCACATCCAGGCGACGAAGCGCTCGATCCCCATGCCGAAGCCGCTGTGGGGGAAGGCGCCGTACTTGCGCACGTCGAGGTACCACTGGAAGGCCTCGACCGGCAGGTCGTGCTGGCGGATGCGCGCGAGCAGCAGGTCGTGGTCGTGGATCCTCTGGCTGCCGCCGATGATCTCGCCGTAGCCCTCGGGCGCCAGCAGGTCGAGCCCGAGGACGGTCCGCGGGTCGTCCGGGTCGGGCTGCATGTAGAACGCCTTGAAGGCGGCCGGGAAGCGGGTGACCATCAGCGGGCGGTCGAAGCGGCTGGCGAGGATCGTCTCCTCGTCGCCGCCGAAGTCGTCGCCCCACGGGATGGGGTTGCCGGCCTGGTTGAGGATGCCGATCGCCTCGGTATAGGTGATGCGCGGGAAGGGGGGCAGGATCGCCGCGAGCTTCGCGGTGTCGCGCTCGAGGGCCTTCAGCTCCTCGCCGCAGCGCTCGAGCACCCGCCCGACGAGGCAAACGACGAAGTCCTCGGCGAGCTGGCAGAGGCCCTCGAACTCGAGGAACGCGACCTCGGGCTCGACCATCCAGAACTCCATGAGATGGCGGCGCGTCTTCGACTTCTCGGCGCGGAAGGTGGGGCCGAAGCAGTAGACCTTGCCGAGCGCCGCCGCCGCCGGCTCGAGGTAGAGCTGGCCGGACTGCGAGAGGTAGGCCTTGTCGCCGAAGTAATCGGTCTCGAAGAGCGTCGAGGTGCCCTCGCAGGCGGCGGGGGTCAGGATCGGCGAGTCGATGAGGGTGAAGTCGCGCTGGTAGAAGAAGTCGCGGATCGCCTGCTCGACCTCGCTCCGCACCCGCAGGGCGGAGCGCTGCCGGCTGGAGCGCAGCCACAGGTGCCGGTGCTCCATGAGGAAGGCGGTGCCGTGCTCCTTGGGGGTGATCGGGTAGTCCTGGGCGAGCGAGAGCACCTGGAAGCCCGTCGCCTGCACCTCGAACCCGCCCGGCGCCCGCCGGTCCTCCTTGACCCGCCCGGTCAAGGCGACCGTCGACTCCTGGGTGACCCGCTCGACCTCCGCCCAGCCCGCCGCCGGGAGGTCGGCCCGGCTGGCCACCACCTGCACCACGCCGCCGCCCGTGCGCACCTGGAGGAAGGCGATCTTGCCGCTCGATCGCTTGTTGTCGAGCCAGCCCCGGAGCTCGACCTCGGCGCCGACGTGCCGGGCCAGCTCGCGGCGGGAGGAGACGGCGACGGGAGCCGGAGAGGCGACGGCGGGGGCCGGGGGGTCAGAGTCGGTCACGGGGGCGGGATTGTAGCCTATTTGCCTTTCGTCGTCGGCGGCTGGAGGGTGGGGTCGAGGGGGACCGGGCTCGCCGCGGGGAGCCTGGCGAGGGCGTCGGTCGCCGCGCGCTGCTCGGCGATCTTCTTGCTCGGCCCCTCGCCCCGGCTGGCAGGGGCGCCGTCCACCCAGCACTCGACGGTGAAGCTCTTGCTGTGGTCGGGGCCGCTCTCGCCGATCAGGCGGTACTCGGGGAGCGGCCAGCCGCGCGCCTGCGCCAGCTCCTGGAGGCGGGTCTTCGAGTCCGCGCCGAACGTCCGCGACCGCGCGCTCGGGCCGCTGGCGAGCGTCGTCTCGAGCATCGGCTCGACGACTTCGCGGGCGGCGCGCAGGCCGCCGGCCAGGCCACCGTCGAGATAGACGGCGCCGAAGAGCGCCTCCATCGAGTCGGCGAGGAGCGAGATCTTGGTCCGCCCCCCCGACCGCTCCTCCCCCACCCCCAGCCGCAGAGCCGCCCCCAGCTCGAGGCGCTCGGCGTAGGGCGCGAGGGCGCTCTTGCTCACCAGGTGCGCCTTGAGCTTCGACAGCTCCCCCTCCGGCAGGTCGGGATAGCGCGCGTAGAGCCACTCGGAGGCGATGAGCCCGAGCACCGCGTCCCCCAGGAACTCCAGCCGCTCGTAATGGACGGCCGCGCCGCGCTCGTTGGCGTAGGAGCGGTGGGTGAGCGCGAGCTCCAGCAGCTCGGGCTTCTTGAACCGATGGCCTAGCCGCTTCTCGAGCGGCGTGGTGACCCGGCGGCCGAGGACCATGAGGGAATGGTAGCAGGGCCACCCCGCCATGGAGAGGCAAGCTGCTAGAATAAGGCGGTGGAATTCGGATCTGAATTCAGGTCCAGGGAGCCCCGATGAAAGCGATGCGTCTCGCGGAAGACATTCTACCGATCGGCGAATTCAAGACCCAGGCCTCAAGCGTCATCCGCAGGCTGCAGGAATCGAACCGTGCGGTCGTCATCACACAAAACGGCCGGCCGGCAGCGGTGCTGATCACACCGCAGGAGTTCGATCGACTCAGCGAGCAACAGCGATTCCTCGCCGCGGTCGACGAGGGATGGGCTGACTCCGAAGCCGGCCGGGTGATCGACGACGACGAGCTGGATCGCGAGCTTGCTGGGATGTTCGTCCGACCCGAGCCGTGAGCCGCGTTCGCTGGACTGCTCGATCGCTGCGCGACCTTCGCGAGATCGGCTCTTACATCGCCCGCGACAACCCGGAAGCCGCATACCGTTGGGTCGCGCGGCTGCGCGAAAGAGCGGGCAAAGCTGCCTTGAACCCGCTCGCCGGGCGCATGGTCCCCGAGCGCGAGCGTCCTGACCTGCGCGAGGTCTTCGTCGCCAGCTATCGGATCGTCTACAGAGTGCGCGCCGACCGAATCGACATCCTGGCGGTGTTCGAAGGGCATCGCAATTTTCCGCCGGACGTGGGCCTCGGCGAGTAACGTTCGCTTCGGCCGGACCTCGGAGAGCTTATCCGTCGCACAACTTCCCTATCGCCGCCCGAACCGGCGCTCGAGGTCGGCGTCGGTCATCTGGAGGACGATGGGGCGGCCGTGGGGGCAGGCGTAGGGCTGGTCGGCGGCGAAGAGCTCGGCGACCAGGGCCTCCATCTCGAGGGGGTCCAGGGGGTGGTGCATCTTGACTGCCGCCTTGCAGGCGAGGCTCGCCGCGAGGGCGTCCAGGATGCGGCGGGCGAGGTCGGCGGCGGCGCCGTCGCCCCCCTCGCGGTCCCCCGCCAGCTTGAGGAGGAGCGCCTCGGCCTCGGCGGTCGAGAGGACGGCGGGGACCGCGGTCAAGGCCAGGGCGTTGCCGGAGAGCGGCTCGATGCGGAAACCGCAGGCGTCCAGGGCGGGCGCCAGCTCGACGAGGCGCAGGCGCTCGGCCGGGGCGAGCTCGAGGAGGGGCGGCGTCAGGAGCGTCTGGACCGGCGTCCGCTCGGCGGCGAGGGCGCGGCGCAGGCGCTCGTAGAGGATGCGCTCGTGGGCCACGTGCTGGTCGACGAGATAGAGGCCGTCCGCTCCTTCGAGGAGTAGAAGCGTGCCCTTGTACTGGCCGAGCAGGCGGAAGGGGCGCACCTCTCCGCGGCGGCCGGAGAGCGGCACTGGCGCGCGGGCGCGCGGCGGCCGGTAGACCGGCGCCGGCATCGCTCGCTGGGCCGGATCGACCGCGACGACCTCTCCGGCGGGCGAGGGCGGCGCGGGCTCCGGCCCCGGCTCCGGGTCCCCATAGGCCGCCGGCTCCGGCTCGCGCACCTCGGCCGGCTGCCCGGCGCTCGCGGACCGCCTCCAGGCCGCCGGCTCCGGCTCGCCCAACCCCTGCCAGGCGAAGGGGACGAAGGCCTCGGGCGGCCCGGAGGCGGCGGGGGCACGCAGCGGCGCCGGCGCCTCGCCGCGGGCGCGGTCGAGACCGCGGATGAGGGCTCGCGACAGGCGATCGAGGAGGCGCGGGTCGCGGAAACGCACCTCCGACTTCTGCGGATGGACGTTGACGTCCACCTCCTCGGGCGGCAGGTCGAGGAAGAGGAAGAGGGCAGGGAAGTCCTCGCTCCGCCACACCTCGCGCACCGCCCGGTAGAAGGTCGCGAGGATGGCGCGGTCGCGCAGCAGCCGCCGGTTGACGAAGGTGAGCTGGCGGTAGCTCCGGGCGGTCTTCGGGTCCCCCAGGAAGCCGGCGATCGAGAGGCTGGCGTCCGGCCCGCTCTCGTCCGGCTCCGCCGGGATCTCCGCCAGCCGGCCGGCGAAGTCGTGGCCGAAGATCTGCCCGATCCGCTCGCGGGCCGCGCGCGGATCGCCCTCGGGGTGCCCCGAGGCGAGGGCGTCGAGGAGCGTCCGCCCCTCGTGGACCACGCGGAAGCGCACCTCCGGCCGCGCCAGGGCGTAGCCCTGCACCACCTCGAGGGCGCGCCGCAGCTCGGTCTCGTGGGTCTTCAGGAACTTGCGCCGGGCCGGCACGTTGAAGAAGAGCGAGCGCACCTCGAGGGTCGTGCCGCGCGGCCGCGCCAGCGGCTCGGCGGCGAGCACCCGGCTCCCCTCGATCAGCACCCGGCTGCCGTCGCCCGGCCGGTCGGCGGTGGTGAGCTCGACCCGCGCCACCGCGGCGATCGCCGCCAGCGCCTCGCCGCGGAAGCCCAAGGTCGCCACCCGCTCGAGGTCGGCGAAGCTGCCGATCTTGCTCGTCGCGTGGCGGTCGAAGGCGAGGAGGGCGTCGTCGCGCCCCATGCCGAGGCCGTCGTCGGCGACCGCGATCCGCGACCGGCCGCCCCCTTCGAGCTCGACCCGCACCTCGGTCGCCCCGGCGTCGAGGGCGTTCTCGACCAGCTCCTTGACCACCGAGGCGGGCCGCTCGACGACCTCCCCGGCGGCGATCTGGCTCACCAGGTGGTCGGGCAGGAGATGGATGCGGTGCACAGGGGAATTCTAGCGGCTGAAGGGAACCTCGCGCTGCCTGGTGATTCACGAGCGCGACGATCGCCGAACAGCGTGCCGAACCGCGGCGCGGCGAGGTCCCCGCTCGCGCGGAGCCCTTCCCGCGGCGCGGGAGCCCTTATTTTTTGCGCGGAGCGCTTCCCTCACGCGAGGAAGGCCAGAATCGCGTCGGGAAGGCCAGAATCGCGCGCGGAACGCTAGTTTTTACCCGGGACGGCTTGCATCCCGCCGGGAGCGCTTGTTTTCGCTCTGGAACGCTCGTTCTCGCCAGGGAGCCGTCCCGTCTTCAAGTCCCCTCTTCCCACGTGTCCAGATACCGCTCCTGCTCCGCGGTCAGCTCCGAGATCGTCACGCCCATCGAGACCAGCTTGAGGCGCGCCACCTCGCGGTCGACGTCCTCGGGGACGCGGTGGACGGCGATCGGGAGGCGCTCGGGCGCTTTGGCGATCATCTCGGCGGCGAGCGCCTGGTTGGCGAAGCTCATGTCCATGACCGCGGCGGGATGGCCCTCGGCGGCCGCCAGGTTGATCAGCCGGCCCTCGCCCAAGAGGTTGATCCGCCGGCCGTCGGCGAGGGTGTACTCCTCGACGAACGGCCGCACCGTGCGCTTGCCCTGCGCCAGGTCGGCGAGCGCCGGAATGTCGATCTCGACGTCGAAGTGGCCGCTGTTGCAGACGATGGCGCCGTCGTGCATCGCCGCGAAGTGCGGGCGCGCGAGGACGTGCTTGTTGCCGGTGACGGTGACGAAGATGTCGCCGATGGCGGCCGCCTCCTGGATCGACATCACCCGGTAGCCGTCCATCAGCGCCTCGAGAGCGCGCACCGGGTTGACCTCGATGACGATCACGTTGGCGCCCAGGCCGTCGGCGCGCGAGGCGATGCCGCGGCCGCACCAGCCGTAGCCGACGACGACGAGGGTGCGCCCGGCGAGCAGGACGTTGGTCGAGCGGATGATGCCGTCGAGCGTGCTCTGCCCGGTGCCGTAGCGGTTGTCGAAGAGGTGCTTGGTGTCGGACTCGTTGACCGCCACGATCGGCAGCTTCAGGGCGCCGTCGCGGGCCATGGCGCGCAGGCGGATGACCCCGGTGGTCGTCTCCTCGGTGCCGCCGCGGATGGTGCCCAGCAGGTCGGTGCGCTCCTTGTGGATCAGCGACACCAGGTCGGCGCCGTCGTCCATGGTGACGTGAGGCTCGGTGGCGAGCGCCGCGGCGAGGTGGGCGTAATAGGTCTTGTTGTCCTCGCCCTTCCGCGCATAGACCGAGATGCCGTAGTCCTCGGCGAGGCTCGCGGCCACCTCGTCCTGGGTCGACAGCGGGTTGCTGGCGCAGAGCACGACCTCGGCGCCGCCGGCTTTCAGGGTCCGCATCAGGTTGGCGGTCTCGCTGGTGACGTGGAGGCAGGCGGCGAGCCGCAGGCCCTTGAGCGGCTGCTCTTTGGCGAAGCGCTCGCGGATGAGGGCGAGCACGGGCATGTTCTGGTCAGCCCATTCGATGCGCAGGCGGCCGGCGCCGGCGAGCGCCAGGTCGGTGACGTCGGAGGGGACGATGGTCTGGGTGGCGGTCATGGGAGCTCCGTGGAGGTTGAGGGGGATTTAAACGGTCGAGGCCGCGATGGGGCTCGCCGCGGCGGCGCCGGCGGCCTCGCGCAGCTCTTCGGCGCGCCGCGTGCTCTCCCAGGTGAACTCGGGCTCGGCGCGGCCGAAATGGCCGTAGGCGGCGGTCTTCTTGTAGATCGGCCGCCGCAGGTCGAGATAGTCGATGATGCCTTTCGGAGAGAGCGGGAATCGTTCGCGGATCAGGTGCTCCATCTGGCTCTCCCGCAGGTGGCCGGAGCCGAAGGAGTCGACCCGCACCGAGACCGGCTCGGCGACGCCGATGGCATAGGCGAGCTGCACCTCGACGCGCTCGGCGAAGCCGGCGGCGACCAGGCTCTTGGCGATGTGGCGCGCCATGTAGCAGGCGGAGCGGTCGACCTTGGTCGGATCCTTGCCCGAGAAGGCGCCGCCGCCGTGGCGGCCGGAGCCGCCGTAGGTGTCGACGATGATCTTGCGCCCGGTCAGGCCGCAGTCGCCCTGCGGGCCGCCGATGACGAAGCGGCCGGTGGGATTGACGTGGAAGACGGTCCGCGCGTCGAGGAGCTCGGCGGGGACCTCGGCGCGGACGACGTGCTCGATCACCTCGCGGCGGATCTGCTCCTGGGCGATCTCGGGGTCGTGCTGGGTCGAGATCACCACGGTGTGGACGCGCACCGGCCGGGTGCCTTCGTACTCGACGGTCACCTGGCTCTTGCCGTCGGGCCGCAGCCAGGGCAGCTCGCCGCCCTTGCGCAGGGCGGCGAGGCGGCGGGTCAGGCGGTGGGCGAGGGTGATCGGCAGCGGCATCAGCTCCGGCGTCTCGCGGCAGGCGTAGCCGAACATCAACCCCTGGTCGCCGGCGCCGCCGGTGTCGACGCCCTGGGCGATGTCGGGCGACTGCGGATCCACCGCCGAGACCACGGCGCAGGTCTTCGCGTCGAAGCCGTAGTCGGCGCGGATGTAGCCGATCTCCTCGATCGTCCGCCGCGCGACGGCGGCGAAGTCGACGTAGGCGCGGGTGGTGATCTCGCCGGCGAGGAACGCCATGCCGGTCGTCACCAGGGTTTCGCAGGCGACGCGGCCGGTCGGATCGGCGCGCAGGACCTCGTCGAGGATGGCGTCCGAGATCTGGTCGGCCACCTTGTCCGGATGGCCCTCGGTCACCGACTCCGACGTGAACAGGTGGGCGTCTCGCTGGCTCATGTCATACCTCAAGCTCGGACGTTCTCGGATCCTGAAAAGTGCGGGGGAAGACCGGCCACGCGCCTCGGGCCGAAGGATGGAGGGAAAGCTCCGGTCGACCAGGGCGAAATGCTAACAGATGGCCGCGCGGCCCGCCACCGGCGATGCGATCGGTGATCGCCATCCGCGGTGGTGATCCGCGATGGTGATCCGAGTGACGGCTCGGTCTGGTCCCGAGGACGGCCGCCTGGAAGGGTGTGAGGGGAGGGGGGGCGCGAAGGCGGCCGCCCGCAGCGGACCAGACCGAGCCGTCACCTGCGATCGGGTTGCGCGCGCGACGGGCGGTCAGCGGACGGGGCGGCTGTCGAGGATGCCGTAGAACAGCGTCGACAGGGCGTGGACGGTCGACACCGCGATCGCCTTGCGGCGGGACTCGAGGCCGCCGGTGAGCGAGGAGATGATGCCGCCGCTGCGCCGCGTGCCGGGCACCGCGAGCGGGATCTGCTCGTCGGTCAGCCCCTCGACGATGCGGTCCGGAAGCTGGACCGAGCCGCTCGAGCCCCAGGCTTCGCCCAGCAGGCCGCGCACCACGGTCCAATAGCGGATGAAGTAGCGGCTGCGGCCGCCGAGCTCGATCGAGTGCAGGCCGGCCTCGGTGGCGATGTAGAGATGGTAGATCTGCCCCAGCGTGCGCTCGAGGTCGACGGCGCGCTCGCGGGTGAAGCGGATGACCTCCTCGTCCGAGACCAGGAGGCCGACGGCGGGCTCCTCGACCGGCTGCGGCACGACGGCGACCGACATCGTGCGGTCGAGGCCGTCGTGGAAGTAGCGCAGCAGGCCGTCGCGCACCCCCAGCAGCTTGTCGGGCGCGGGTCCCGCCACCGCCACCTCGACGCCGGTTTGGAGGCGCTGCCAGAAGTCCTTAAGATCGGTGATCATGATCGCGAGCCGTCAGAATCGGACGCTCAAGGATATGCGGCGCCTGAAGCGAAGTAAAGGCGAGCGCGCGCTCCTCGAGGGTCCGCACCTCATCGGCGAAGCCCTGGCGCTCGGGATGAAGATCGAGACGGTGCTCGCGACGCCCGCCTTCCTCGCCGGCTCCGAGGGGCGCGCGCTCGCCGGGGCTCTGCCGATGCCGGCGCTCGAGGTCGAGCCGCGGCTGCTCGACGAGATCGCCGACGCCGATTCGCCGCGCGGCGTCCTCGCCGTCGCGTGGCTGTCGCGCCCCGGCGCCGAAGGGCTGCCCGTGGTCGCGGGCGGGGTGTACGTCTGGGTCGAGGGGCTGCAGGACCCGGGGAACCTCGGCGCTCTGGCGCGGGTCGCCGAGGCGGCGGGGGCGGTGGGACTGGCCCTCTCCCCGGGAACAGTTCATCCCAATCATCCGCGGGCGCTCCGCGGCTCGGCGGGGAGCCTGCTGCGGCTGCCGGTGGCGGTCGACGTCGCGCCGGAAGCGCTCGCGAGCCATCTGGCGGGGGTGCGGCCGCGATGGGCGGCCCTGGTGCCTCGTGGGGGGGTCGATCTCTATGGAGAGGCGATGGGAGAGGGCGCCATGATCCTCGCCCTCGGCGCCGAGGGGCCGGGATTGTCCGTGAGCGTGGCGGCCGGCGCCGATCGGCGCCTCACGATCCCCATGGCGGCGGGGGTGGAATCGCTCAACGCGGCGGTCGCCGCGGCGGTGGTGCTGTTCGAGATCCGGCGGCAGCGCGCCGGGGGGCGGGCGCCCGCCGCGATCGTGGTCTAATAGCGCGCTTCGGGCCGAGGCATGGCGATCTTCCAGCAGAAAAGACTCCTGTGCTCGCTCGGGCTCGTCCTCCTGGCACCCGCGCTGGCGCTCGCCTGCAGGCAGCGTCCGGCCCCGCTGGCGGCACCTTCGTTGCCCGCCGGCAGCAACGTCGTCCTGATCACCGTCGATACGTTGCGGGCCGACCACCTCTCGTCGTATGGCTACGGCCGCCAGACGTCGCCGGCGATCGACCGCCTGGCCGCCGAGGGCGTGCGCTTCGACCAGGCATCGTCGCAGTGGCCGAAGACGACCCCGTCCTTCGCCTCGATGTTCACCTCGAGCTATGCGAAGGACAACGGCATCGTGCGCAAGGTGGGGCTCCCCCTCCCCTGCCGCTTCGAGACCGTGGCCGAGGCGTTGAAGCGCCAGGGGTATGGCACCTACGCCGTGGTCTCGAACGGGGCCGTGGGGAGCGACTTCTACTTCGACCAGGGCTTCGACACCTTCATCCAGTCCTGGAAGCTCCCCCACGGAGAAGGCGGCGCCGATCCCAACCGCGCCGAGGCGGTGACCCGGCTGGCGACCGGCGTCGCCGACCGCATCGACCGCCGGAAGCCGTTCTTCCTCTGGGTCCACTACATCGATCCGCACTGGCCCTACAGCCCGCCGCCGCCCTTCCGCGACCGCTTCCAGGGCGACCGCCTCGCCGACCCCGCGGTCGAGATCCCGGTCGCCAAGGGCAAGGCGCGGCAGGAGATGATGGGCATCGGCGAGGGGCAGGTGGTCGACGGCCACCGCGACCTCGCCTTCTACGTCGCCCGCTACGACGCCGAGATCGCCTACACCGACACCGAGATCGGCAGGCTCCTCGCCGCCCTCCGCGCCAAGGGGCTGATGGGCAGGACGCTCACCGTCTTGACCGCCGACCACGGCGAGTCGCTCGGCGACCACCACTACTTCTTCGACCACGGCCGCTTCGGCTTCCAGAGCTGCCTGCGCGTGCCGCTCGTCGTCCACTACCCCGGGGTGCTCAAGCCGCGCGTCGATCGCGACCCGGTGGAGCTCCTCGATCTCGCCCCCACCTTCGTCGAGACGGCGGGGGCGAGGCTCGCCGGCAGGCGCTGGAAGCAGGGGACCTCACTCGCCGCCCGCCTGCGCGGGCTTCCCCAGCCGCAGGAGGCGCCGGCGAAGGCCACGCCGCCCCACCCCGGCCTCGCCTACTCCGAGGCCGGCTACGAGCTCGACGACCACTGGATGAAGATCGTCCGCGACCGGCGGTTCAAGCTGATCTACGCCCAGATGCTCCCCGACCAGCGCTGGACGGGGGGCGACGGCGTGCGCTTCGTCCTCTACGACCTCGAGCGGGATCCGGGGGAGACCCACAACGCGGCGGCCGAGCATCCGGAGGACCTCGAGCGCTTGAAGCGCGCCCTCTGGCGGTGGGACCGCGCGCCGCGCTTCGACCTCGCGACCCAGCCGCCCTCGGCCGCCTGCCAGGGGGAGCGGCGGATGGACCCCGAGACCGAGAAGCTCCTCCACAGCCTGGGATATCTTTGAGATGAGCAGTAGGGCAATCAATCGGGCCCCGAGAGCCCACCCCCCTGTAGGGGCGGAGCTTGCCTCCGCCCAACGACCGCGGCCTGCCAATACGGGCGGAGACAAGCTCCGCCCCTACAGGAAAGATGCTCGCATGGCCATCGCGGCGAGCTCGATGGCGCCCGCAATCTGAGACCCAAGGAGACCTCATGACGATCGGCATCGGCTCCGACCACGCGGGCTTCCAGTACAAGGAGGCGATCAAGCGGTTCCTCGCCGCCGAGGGCCACGCGGTGCGCGACTTCGGCACCGACTCCGAGGCGCCGGTCGACTATCCGCTCTTCATCCACCCGGTGGCGGCGGCGGTGGCGGCGGGCGAGGTCGAGCGCGGCATCGTCCTCGGCGGCTCCGGCAACGGCGAGGCGATCGTCGCCAACCGGGTGCGCGGCGTGCGCTGCGCGCTGTGCTGGAACGAGGAGTCGGCGCGCCTGGGGCGCCAGCACAACGACGCCAACGCGATCTCGCTGGGGGCGCGCATGATGTCCGAGGAGACCGCCCTCGAGTTGGTGCGCATCTGGCTGGAGACCCCCTTCGAGGGGGGGCGCCACGTCCGCCGCATCGAGATGATCGACGAGCTCGGATGAGCGCCTACGACGCGCTCCGCGCCGCCCTGGGCGGCGCCCTGCGCGAGGGCGAGCCGCTCGCCCCCTACACTACCTTCCGCATCGGCGGCCCCGCCGACCTCTTCTGCGAGCCGGCGAGCGCCGGCGAGCTGGCGGCCGCCGTCGCCGCCGCCCGCCGCGCCGCCGTCCCCTGGTTCCTCCTCGGCCTGGGCGCCAACGTCCTCGTCGGCGACCGCGGCTTCCGCGGCCTGGTGATCCGCAACGACGCGCGGCGGATCGAGTTCGGGACCGGCGGCCGCGTCGTCGCCGAGAGCGGCGCCGTGGTCTACCCCGACCTCATCGACCGCTGCATCGAGCGCGGCCTCTCCGGCCTCGAGCACTTCGTCGGCATCCCCTCGACGGTCGGCGGCGCCCTCTGGCAGAACCTCCACTTCCTCTCCCCCGCCCCCGAGCGCGCGCGGACGATGTTCGTCGCCGAGGTGACCGAGAGCGCCGAGATCCTCGCCGCCGAGGGCGAGCGCCGGGAAGTCCCCGCCGCCTACTTCGAGTTCGGCTACGACACCTCGATCCTCCACCGCCGGGAGGACGTCGTCCTCAGCGCTACCTTCCGCCTCGCCCCCGGCGACCCGGAGCGCCTGCGCGAGATCGTGCGCGAGAACCTCGCCTGGCGCGCCGAGCGCCATCCGCCGCTCGCGACCGAGCCCTCGGCCGGCTCCATCTTCAAAAAGATCGAGGGGATCGGCGCCGGCCGATTGATCGACGAGTGCGGCTTGAAGGGCGCGGCGGTCGGCGGCGCCGCCGTCTCGCCCCGCCATGCCAACATCGTCATCAACCGCGGCGGCGCCACCGCCGCCGACGTGCGGGCGCTGATCGCCAGGATCCAGGACGCGGTCCAAGCCCGGACCGGCTACCGCCTGGAGCCGGAGATCTCGTTCGTCGGCGAGTTCTAGCTTTGGCTAGCCGCCCGCGGCGCGGGCCCGGCAACCCGACCGGCACAGCTCTTTCGTGCTACCTTGAGTGATCCCTTCTTCGGATCGGAAGGAACACCTTGGGGCACACCCCCGAAAGGAGCTGGAGATGAGGAAGCACTGGATCCACAGCACTGTCGTTCTCCTCGCTGTCACGACCACGATGGCCCTCGCTCTACCCGCGACCGTCTCCGCCCAGGTGCAGAGCTACTGGGAATGTCACCGCGCGGCCTGGTCCGCCTATACCACCTACCGCGGCATGGAGGGGGCCACCTTCTTCGAGTGCGGAGGCGGCCTCTGCGGCGACTCCAGCCACACCCAGCCGACCTCCTGGGTCGACTTCACCGGCGGCATCAGCCAGTCGCAGAACGATCATTCGGACTCCTTCTTCGGCCCGCTGTCCGGCGAGTGGAACGGCTGCGCTCCCAATGGCACCAGCCAGTCCTCGAGCGGCGGGCGCTGGATCGAGAGCATCAACCAGGCTTGGGATCGCTGGCCGACGCTCTGGGGCAACGGCCAGTACGGGGACACGGACATCAGCTTCCTCAACGAGAGCACCGACACGATGCACACTCCGTACGGGTCGATCTATGACCTGGACTGCGCTCCCGGATGGCTCAGCTGGCTGTGGGGCGGCTCGTGCCCAAAGGACATCGTGGGCACGATCTACTGGGACAACTTCCCGGTGACCGCCCATCTCGCCGCCGGCAACCCGGTCTTCAACGGGTTCGGTTACGGCTACGCGCGCTGGGACCTGGTGGGTGATACCGGCGTCTTCTGCTCGCAGCCGGACACCGGCTGCGAGAGCGTGGTCTGCTCAGACCTCCACGTGCGCAGCACCTACGAGTGCACGTGGACGACCTACAACCCCTGCGATCACCTCCTGCCGAGGATGGAGGTTCCAGTGGATTGCCTCGGCCAATATTGAAGGCAGCTATCCCGCGCCACCGCCCGACCCGCGATGGCGCGGGAAGCAGCGAGAGCGGGGCGTCGCGGGAACCCACCAGAGCCCCCTCGCGGTCGCTCGCGCTTTCCTGCGTCCTCCTGGCAGCCAGCCTTTCGTTTGGAGCTCGGGCCGAAAGACCGCCGGCGCCGCTCGCCGGAGTCACCCACGTCGGAGCCATCGCGCACTCCCCCTGCCGCCTAGCCGGCGTGTCCTTCG
>Ga0307470_10000340_pt1 | contig 26235 bp, 14 predicted proteins | sample atmos_gasesAM3C__FD_204565 | JGI IMG/M metagenome (GOLD analysis project Ga0307470, IMG submission 204565) | Hardwood forest soil microbial communities from Morgan-Monroe State Forest, Indiana, United States - atmos_gasesAM3C_05 | ecosystem: Environmental > Terrestrial > Soil > Temperate forest... | reverse complement strand
CGAAGGGAGAGGCCCATGGTGACCCTGCTCCAGGACCTGCGGTACGCGCTGCGCCAGCTCCTCAAGCACCCCCTGTTCTCCGCCATCGTCGTCCTCACGCTCGGCCTCGGGATCGGCGCCAACACGGCGATGTTCAGCATCCTCGACACGGTGCTGCTGCGCCCGCTGCCGTACGCGAACGGCGACCGCATGGTCCACCTCGGGGCGCGCCTCGCCCCCGGCCAGCAGAGCGTGCGCTTCTCGGTCCCCGAGCTCGTCGACTACCGGCGGCGGACGCGGACCATGTCGATCGTCGAGTACCACTCGATGACCTTCTCCCTCGTCGGCCACGGCGAGCCGGACCGGGTGCAGACGGCGGTCGTCTCGAACGAGTTCTTCCGCGTGCTGGGAGTGCGGGTGCGGCTCGGCCGCGACTTCGTCCCCGCCGACGAGCGCGCCGGGGCGCCCCACGTGCTGCTGCTCACCGACCAGTACTGGCGGCGCCGCTTCGGCGGCGACCCGCGGATCGTCGGCCAGGCTCTGCGCATGAACGGCCAGCCGATCACCGTCATCGGGGTGCTGCCGCCGCTCCCCCCGTACCCGGGGACCAACGACGTCTACATGCCGACCAGCAACTGCCCGTTCCGCTCCGACCCCGCGCTCATCGCCAACCGCGGGGCGTCGCTCATCCAGCTCTGGGGGCGGTTGGACCCGGGCGCCTCGGCGCGGCAGGCGCAGGTCGAGGCGACGACCATCCTCAACGGCCTGCGCCAGGAGTTCCCGCAGTTCTACCGCGACCCTCACCTCGACGTGCCGGTGGTGCCGATCCGCGAGGAGATCTCGTCCGGCTTCCGCGCCAGCCTGCTGGTGCTCTTCGGCGTCGTCGTCCTGGTGCTGGTGATCACCTGCGCCAACGTGGCGAACCTGACCCTCGCCCGGCTGATGAGCCGCGAGCGCGAGATCACGCTGCGCGCCGCGCTGGGGGCGGGCCGCGGCCGCATCCTGCGCCAGCTCTTGACCGAGAGCGCCATCGTCGGCCTGCTGGGCGGGGTGGTTGGGCTGCTCCTCGCCGCCGCCGGGATCGCCGGCCTGCGCCTGTGGGTGAGCCGGATCAACGCCCTCGGCGCCGCGGTCTCGATCGACGGCCAGGTGCTCGCCTTCACGCTCGGCGTCGCCCTGCTGACCGGCCTCGCCTTCGGGCTGCTCCCCGCCCTCCAGATGTCGCGCCACGACCTGGCGTCGGCCCTGAAGGAAGGGGGCACCAACGCCACCGCGGGAGCCGGCCGCCACCGGCTGCGCGGCGCCATGATCGTGGCGCAGGTGGCGATCTCGTTCGTCCTCCTGATCATGGCCGGCCTCACCCTGCAGAGCCTGCTCAACCTGCGCCGGGTGGACGCCGGGTTCAAGACCGGCAACGTGCTCACCGTGATCCTCGACCTGCCGTTCAACAAGTACCAGTCGAACGCCGACGTCCTGAACTTCTTCCGGCCGCTGCTCCGCGGCCTGGCCGAGCGGCCCTCGGTGGTCTCGGCCGCCCTGGTGAGCGACCTGCCGCTCGCCGGCGACCTGGCCAACCCGGGAATCGACGTCGAGGGCGCGGCGGACGATCCCAGCCGGCAGGCGAGCTTTCACCTCGCGAGCGAGGCCCTCTTCCAGACGCTCGGCATCCCCGTCCTCGCCGGCCGGGCGTTCGACGACCGCGATACCGAGACGATGCCCCCGGTCGTCGTCATCAACCGCTCGATGGCCCGGCGGTTCTGGCCGCTCGCCGATCCGATCAACGCCAAGATCCGCATCCGGCGCGGGGGCGGGGGCGGCGCCAAGGCGCCCTGGCTCACCGTCGTCGGCGTCGTCGGCGACGTCCGTCAGCGCGGCCTGGCGGAGGAGGCGGGGCCGGCCTTCTACCTGCCCTTCGCCCAGGTGCCGAACGGCACGATGGAGCTCGTGGTGCGCACGCAGGCGGATCCGCTGACCGTGCTGGGGGACGTCAAGTCGCTGGTCGCCCAGCTCGATCCCGAGCAGCCGATCGCCGGGATCCAGACCTTGGCCGAGGTGCGCAGCCAGGCGATGGCCTCGCCGCGGCTGACCGCCTCGCTCCTCGCCCTCTTCGCCGGCCTCGCCTTCGTCATCACCGCGATCGGCATCAGCGGCGTCATCTCCTACTCGGTCAGCGAGCGCACCCAGGAGATCGGCATCCGCTCGGCCCTGGGCGCCCAGCGCTCCGCCCTGGTGGGCCTGGTGATGCGCGGCGGCCTCCTGCTCGTCCTCTCCGGCCTCGCCCTGGGCGCCCTCGCGGCGGCCTTCTCCTCGCGGCTCCTCGCCAGCATCCTCTTCGGCATCCAGCCGACCGACGTCCTGACCTTCGTCCTGGTGGCGCTCTTCCTGCTCCTGGTCGGCGTCACCGCCTGTTTCCTCCCCGCCCGCCGCGCCGCGGGCATCGACCCGCTGGTCGCCCTGCGGAGCTGAAGGGGCGGCGGCGGTCAGTTGTTGGCCATGTTCGACCTCGACTTGACGATCGCCGCCTCGACGATCCCGCCGATCGGAGCCTTGCCGTCCGATTCCACGGAGATGCCGGCGGCATCGGTGGCTCGCGCCGTGGCCGCCGGATCGAGCGAGCGCTGCCGCTTCTGCTCGAAGTCCCAGCCCGTGCTGATCGGGCCTCCTCCCGCCGTTCCGTCGATGCTCACCCGGGCGAGCTTCACGTTGATCGCATTGAGGCCCTTCGCCCCCGCCACGGCCGCATCCGCCTTGGGCACCGCGGGAAGCTCGAGCGTCAGGACGTAGGAGCCCTTCGGCAAGACGCCGAAGCTGAACTTGCCCTCGCCGTCCGTCGTGGTGCGAGCGGCCGCGCCCCCGCCGGGATTGCGTCCCAGCTTGACGTCGACGCCTTTGAGGGGCGCCCCGGCCCGTGCGGCGACGGCTCCTGAGAGCAGACAGAGCGCCGCCAGCGCGAGAGTCGGAAGGATAGGGACCAGGTCGGCGGATCGCTTGGCCATGGGAGCCTCCTTGGCATGACGTTCGATTCTTTCGAGCGTACGCCCGGCTTCGGGGGGTCGTCAACGCGCTCGACGGGAACCGGGGTTCGGGTGAGGCGGAACACGCTCCGATCGAACGGGAGGATGCTGCGGTGCGATGGAACCGTCGAAGACGTCGCCGGGAGCGCGCTCCGGAGCGACGGAACCGTCGAGGGCATCGCCGCGAGACCTCTCCCGTTCACCGGAACCGCCGAAAGCATCACCGCGAGAGCTCTCCCGTTCACCGGGAGCGCTGATCGCATCACCGTGAGATCTCTCCCGTTCACCGCGAGCGCTGAGGCCGTCGTCGTGAGAGCTCTCCCGTTCAACGGGAGCGCTGAGGCCATCACCGTGAGAGCTCTCCCGTTTACCGCGAGCGCTGAGGGCATCACCGTGAGAGCACTCCCGTTCGCCGGGAGCGCTCATGTTTGCCGCGTGCCGGCAACTAACTTGCCACGCTCGGACGAGCGCGCGCCCCGAGTGGCCTCCGAAAGCTGGGCGATCGAGGGCCTCGTGCTGCCGCAGTGCGGCGAACCCGGGCCCCGCAAGTCTCCGGAGCTATGCTTCCCGACGACAGCGAGGACGACCATGCCGCGAGCCCTGCCCAATCCTCCACACGGCTCGATGTGGAACGCGGGACGGACCGCGAGAACAGCGAAGAAACGGGCAAGCGAGCTGGAGGCCACCTTTGCCGGGACGGAGGGCCGTGCGGCCACTCCGGGGCAGCTCGTCGAATGATCGCCCGAGCGAATCGGGCGACGGAGACTCTAATTCACGAACCGCGTTCCGTACGGGAAGCAGGTGGAGCTGACAGCCCAGACCTCGCTCCCGTTGTTCGCCGGATTCCAGTCGTCGCTCACCGGCGGCAGACTCGTCGGCGGATTGCCCACGATGTTGTACGTCTGCAGGTTGGACGTACCGACGGTGATGGGCGAACCGTAGGGTACCAATTCGCGGTCGACATTGCATCCGTAGGGCGAGGTTCCGCGCGAGTTGAAGGCTACGCGGAAGGCTTCGTTTGCGGCGATACCGTAGTGCGCTTGGGTGTAGTTGGGTGGGGCGAATCCGTTGACGGATTCGTTGAAGGTGCGGCGGGTGGTCCCGTTCACCACCTTGTTGTAGTACGCACCGATGTAGAGCTCACCATAAGGCGTGCTCGGCGCATTGGAGGGCAGTGCATTGAGGGTGGCCCATTTCATCGCCACGTTGGCACTGTCGAACGCGCCCAGCGTATAGGAAATGTTGCGCGCCGCGGTCTCGACCGCCGCGGGAGTCGTCAGGGAAGAGGTTTCGATCAACTTGGCGGCAAGCCCCGCCACATGGGGCGCCGCGAACGACGTCCCGGAGCCGAACCCGTACGTGGCATAGACCGTGTTGCCATTCTGGGGGCTCGTGGTGTCTGGGTTGGCAACGGGCATGTAGATCCCGTCGCCCGGAGCCCAGATGTCCACGCACGTTCCATAGTTCGATCCTCGGTCAAAGCCGAATTGAGCTGCCTGCTTCCAGAAACCGAACGAGCCGAACTGGGTCTGGAAGTACGTGAGCGGTACCACGGCCTGCCCGTGAGTGTTGAAGGCTCCGACGACCATGATGCCGTCGGTGGTGGAAGCCGCGGTCCAGGGGCTTGCGCCAGTCCCGGCATACGCGTGGGAACAGGCCGTCTGGAACTGGTTGCCGGCGGACTGGACGATGAGGGCGCCCGGCCTTGCCGATGCGAGAGTATGCATGTCCTGCTCCAGAAGGTTGGGTCCGCTGGAAGGACCCCAATTCACGGAGATGTTGACGACGCTGGTCAGCCCAGCCGCGTTGAAGGTCGAAATATCGCTCATCACCCAATCGACGCTGCTCTTCAAGGTGGAGATGTCGATACCGACAGGCAGGCACATGTTCGTCGTATCGGGAGCGGCCTCCGACGCGGCGACGGAAATGATCTTGACGCCGGGATCGATGCCCTGGGTTCCGCTGCTGTTCGTCTTGGCGCCGATGATGCCGGCCAAGGCCGTCGAATGCGTGTAGCAGCCGACGACGCTCGGCATCTGCGCGGGAGTGCAGGCGGAAACACCGGCACCCGGCCGCGTCCCGCATTTGAACCCCGTCCTCCCATTCACCCACTCCACGACGTTCAGGTCCTGGTGCTGGCCGACGCCCGCGTCGATCACGTAGACCAACGCCGTGCCGGTACTTGTCGTCGACGACGAATTGACGGCCATCTTTCCCCACGACTTGACCTCCGAACCCACCACCTGATCGTTCCAGACCGCGCCGGCGTCGCTCAGGGAATTGAAGCTGAAGACCAGATTGCGATTCGGGAGGATCCGCGCGACCCGCCAATCCCGCGCGAGGGCGGCCCGTTCCCGATCGTCCAAAAAGGCCGTGAAGCTGGTGCTGCTCCAACTGGTCATGTTATGGGCCTTGATCCCGTACGCCACCTCGAGATCCGCGACGACGTTGACCACTTGGGGCTTGTGGTGGGGCGCGAAATGGGTGAGGCGGATCAGACTCTTGGGATACGCCGCGGGGGCCTCCGGGTCGAGCTCCACGATGTAATCGATGCGACCGTCGGCGGAGCGAACGATACGATCGTCAGCTGGGGCTGATTTCGACGAGGTTCTAAAGGGTTCTTCCGCTCGAAGCGATGTACCGACGAGCGCGAGAAGGAACATTCCGAGGACGACTGCCGCCAGCATCGAACGATCTAGACGTCTTGTCATTGTGTATCTCCGTATCTACTGGTTGGTCATTACGTACGGAGGAGCCGGCTCTCCCTGGCTCCGCTTCCGAGGGATAGTGACGCGGAGGGCCCATTCCGTTTCAGGGTAAGGTTTCGCGCTGCCGCTGTCGGCCGAATCCGCGCCCGGCATCAGCAGGCGTACAACTAAGGCGACGGGAGCGGTCGTTTCGCCGGACTCACTCCCGTTGAGGAGCGTTGCTAGGGCACGCCCTCGGCAGCGGCCCCGCGCTCCTCTCTCCCGATCTCCGGTGTTACGGCGGTCCTGAGGTCAAAGCCGTAGGCCGGCAGGGCGCCCCGCGCTCGTAGCCGGCGAGGCGGGCGCGGAGCGGCGCCTGGCGGTCGGCGGGCGCGGAGTCCAGGGCGTCGATCGCGGCGCGCTCCCAGCGCGCCGCCTCGGCGCAGTGGCCGAGCTCGGCCTCGGCGAGGGCCAGCGTCTCGGCGTGCTCGGGGGTGGGCCGCGCCGCCCAGACCGTTGCGGCGAGGTCGCGGGCGCGGGCGCCGTCGCGGAGGGCGGGGTCCGGGCAGGCGGCGAGGAGCCGCGCCAGGCCGTGGGCGAGGAGGCCGCTCGCCGGGAGCGACCGCACGCCGTCCTCCAGCCGTTCCCACGCTGGACGGTAGCGCCCCAGCCGGACGAGGGTCTCTGCCTCTTCCAGGCGGGCGACATCGTCGGCGGGGTCGAGCTCCACCGCCCGCGCGTACTCGCCGAGCGCCGCCTCCAGCCGCCCGCTCTCGCGCAGGAGGTGGGCGTACGCCCGCCGCGCGGCGGCGTCGCGCGGCAGCGCCTCGACGGCGGCGGCGAGGTGGGCGCGCGCCTCGTCGGACGGCGCCGCCGCGGCGAGCAGGGTCCCGAGGTCGAGGTGGGCGGTGGCGTTCGCCGGATCGAGCGCGAGGGCGGCGCGGAGCTGGGCGGCCGCGCCGGCCGTATCGCCGAGCTGGACGAGGCACGCCGCGAGGTCGATCCGCGCCTCGACGCTCGCCGGCCGCGCGGCCAAGGCGAGGCGGAACTGCTGGGCCGCCTCGGCGAAGCGGCCGGCCTGGAAGGCGGTCTTGCCGCGCGCCAGGGGCACCCGCTCGCCGGTGCGCAGGGCGGCGAGGGCGTCGAGCAGGGGGTCCGCCGGCCGCACGCCGACCTGGCCGGCGCGCGCCAGGTGCTCCGCCGCCCGCCGCCCGTCCCCCAGGCCGCGGTAGGCCTGGGCGAGCAGGTAGTGCAGCCGGTCGGCCGCGGGCACCTGGGCGAGGGCCGCCTCGAGGAGGTCCGCCGCGGCGCGGAAGTCCCGGCGGTCGAGCGAGGTCTGGCCGAGGAGCGCCTTGGCGGCCGGGCTCGCCGGGTCGGCGGCGAGCGCCTGGCGGAGCACCGCCGCCGCCTCGTCCGGCCGCCCCTGGCGGCGGCGGATCTCGCCCAGATGAAGGAGCGCGGCGACGTCGCCCGGCGCCCGGGCGAGGGCGCGCTGGTAGGCCGCCGCGGCCTCGTCGAGCCGCCCGGCCTCCTGGAGGAGCGCGCCCAGGTAGTGTTCCCAGCGGGGGTCCGCGGGGGCGAGGCGGGCGGCGTTGGCGTAGCAGGCCTCGGCGGGCTCCGCCAGGCTGTAGGCGTGGTAGAGCATCCCCAGCTCGCCGTAGGCGTCGGCGAGCGCCGCCGGCGGCGCCGCGCCGCCGGCGAGGAGATCCGACAGCCGCCGGCGGCCCGCCGCGAGCTGCTCGGCCACCCCCGCCTCGAGGGGCGCCAGGTCGGGATGGTGGACGGGAGGATCCTCCACTGGTGGGGCGGCCGGCGCGGCGGCGCTGAGCGGCAGGACGAGGGCCGCGGCGAGGGCGAGGAGGCGGAGCGCGCGGCGCGGGCTCACCGCGGCGTTCCCCTGGAGAGCGGCTTCCCTGCGGGCAGCCTGGCTGCGGGCTTTGCGCTCGGCTCGAGCGGCCGGCCGGCGCCCTGGTGGAGGGTCGTGTAGGCGCCGAGCGGCGGCGGCGGGAAGGTCTCGGCGCGGCCGTCCGGCCAGTGGACCCGCACCTCGGTCACCGCCGCAGCGACCCGGTCACCTTCGCCCAGCCCGACCAGCACCCGCGGGTCGCTCGCCGAGGCGTAGCTGCCGTCGGTCGCCGCGCGCCGCCAGAGGGTCGCCGCACCCCGGCGCACGACCTCCACCCGCGCCCCCAGCATGTCGCGCTCGGCGCCGGCGTGGCTTTGGATGCCGGGGAGGCCGGGGACGCGGCCGACCAGGCGCAGGCCGAGCCACGGCCGGCGGCTCCCCACCTGGTTGACGAGCAGGCGCAGAGCGCCGTTGGCGTCGACCACCAGGACGTCGGTATCGCCGTCATTATCGATGTCGCCGAAGGCCGCTCCCCGGCTCACCCCGGCGCGCCGGAACGGCTCGCCCATCTCGCGGCTCACCTCGGCGAAGCGGCCGCCGCCCAGGTTGCGGAACATCTGCGGCGTCTGGGCGAAGGGGAACGGGTCGCCGCGGCGCGCCTGCTCGTCGAGCCGGCGGACGGCGCCGTCGACCGCCAGGAGGTCGAGCCGGCCGTCGTTGTCGTAGTCGATCCAGCCGGTCCCGAAGCCGGTCGAGGGGAGGCTGGGGGCGGTGAGCCCGGCCGCCGCCGTGCGGTCCTCGAAGGTGCCGTCGCCGAGGTTGACCCACAGGGTGTGGCCCTCGCCGGCCAGGTGGGTGACGAAGAGGTCGGTGTCGCCGTCGTCGTCGAAGTCGCCGGCGGCGATCCCCATGTTGGCGACCGCGCGGCCGTCGCCGTCGACCGCGACGCCGGCGGGGAGCGCGACCTCCTCGAAGGTGAAGCCGCCGCGGTTGCGCCACAGGAAGTTGGGGCCGCCGTCGTTGGCGACGAAGAGGTCCGGCCAGCCGTCGCCGTCGAAGTCCGCCGCCACCACCCCCATGCCGCGGCCGCGCGCCCGCGCGATGCCCGAGCGCAGCGAGGCGTCCTCGAAGGTGCCGTCGCCGCGGTTGCGCAGCAGGCGGTCGGGGGCCGGCGGGAAGGCGGTGGGGCCGCAGTAGTCGGGCTGGCTGCTGGCCGCCGTGCAGCGCACGTTCCCGGCGACCTCGAACTCGACGTAGTCGGCGACGTAGAGGTCGAGCCAGCCGTCGCGGTCGAGGTCGGCGAAGCTCGCGGAGAGGCTCATCCGCGGGTCGTCGGCCCCGGCGGCGCGGGCGACCTCGGTGAAGGTGCCGTCGCCGTTGTTGTGCCAGAGCTGGTTGGGGCCGAAGTTGAGGAGATAGAGGTCGGGCCGACCGTCGTTGTCGAAGTCGCCGACCGCGACGCCCATGCCGTAGCCGTCGGCGCGGATGCCCGACGCCGCGGTGACGTCGACGAAGCGGGGCTCCGCGTGGCGGACGCCGCCGGCGATCAAATCGTTGCGGAACAGGCGCCCGCCCGCCGGGACGATCGGGTGCGTCGCCGCCTGGCCGGGCTCGAGCACCTTCCCCTGGACGACGAACACGTCGAGGTCGCCGTCGCCGTCATAGTCGAAGAGGGCCGCCCCCCCGCCGACGATCTCGGGGTAGTACAGCTTGCCGGTGGCCCCGTTCGAATAACGGAACGCGAGCCCCCACTCGGCCGCCCGGTCGACGAACGCGCCGGCCGGCGGCACGGCCGCCGGGCCGACCGATACGGGCGGGGCGAGCGCGGCGAGCAGCAAGCCGCCGATCCACGGGTACGAGCGCATTTGTGGTCGATGTTACCCTGGGCCCGCTCTCTCGGCGTCTGAGCCCAGAGCAGGTCGAGGACGCTTCTCAAGCGTCGAAAAGCGCGAGAACCTCGTCCGGGAGCGGAGCGTCGAAGTCCTCGGGGACCTCGAAGAGCCCGTCGTCGCGACCGATCACCCGGCGCGGCTTGGGCTCGGTCGGGAGGTCCGGCTTGGCTTCGTGGAGAGGGGTCTCGGCCACTCCCCGATCGTGGACTTGCCCGCGGACTAAGTCAATCGGCGAGCGGCGAGTGATCGAACCCTGGCGGCGTCGCCCTCGCGGAGGTCTCCCGCAACCCAATGAGAGCCGAATCCGTACGGGTATACTCGTGGAGCTGCGCCCCGAGCGCGGGCGAGGAGGGCGTCTGTGAGCCAGGAGCGGGCGACGGGCCGGGACGTGATCCTGGCGGTCGCCGAGAACATGCGGGCGAGCCTGGAGCCGCTGGTCACCAAGACCCTGGCGCCCAGCCTCTATCAGGTCTACCTGCACGGCGAGGACTTCGAGCGGCTGCGCACGATCTTCGGCGACATCGAGGCCGACGCCAAGGAGCTGCTCGACCGCGAGCTGGCGCGGCTCAACCGCGGCGCCGCCCCCGTCCTCACCCGCCTCCTGCCGCGGCGCCGGAAGGGCGAGGACGGCAAGGCCGCCGCCCGCTTCGTCGCCGCCGAGGGGCGCTGGTTCCTCCGCTTCCAGGAGGACCCCAACGGGCTCCTCGCGCCGGGCGACGTCCAGGTGGTCTCCGAGTTCGCCCAGGCGCCCGCCGCCGGCTACGGCTCGGGGTCGCCCACCCAGCGGATCTCGACCACCCGGCGGCTCGGCCGCGCCACCAGCCAGCGCGAGAGCGCCGACCCCGCCGCGGCGTACGCCCGCATCACCTACAAGGACGACTCGGGGTCCAGGGAGTTCCTGGTGACCAAGGACGAGATCGTCGTCGGGCGCGAGGCGCCGGACGTCTGGGTCGACCTGCGCCTGGAGACCTCGCTCGACGTCTCGCGCGAGCACGCGCGCCTGCGGCGGGTCGACGGCGGCGCCTTCCGCATCAAGGACCTCTCGAAGCTCGGCACCACGATCAACGGCAGCCCCGTGCCGCAGAGCGTCGAGGGCGTCGGGCAGGCCATGCGCGATCTCGACCGCTGGGTCGACCTGCCCGACCGCGCCCGCATCGGCCTCGCCGGGATCGTCTTCCTCGATTTCGAGCGGACGGCGAAGCCTTGACCGCCCTCTTCTGGGCCCGCCTGCCGCTCCTCGCGGCCCTCGTCGCCGCGGTCGCCGTCCTCGCTCGGGCCGCCTGGGCCGAGATCCGGCGCGAGGCGCGGCGCAAGCCGTGAGCCGCGCGCGCCCCTCGCTGGCGGTCGCCGGGCCGGCCGCGGCCGCCGCCTCCGACCCCGGCCGCGAGCGGTCGAACAACGAGGACCGGGTGCTCTGCGAGCCCGCCCTGGGGATCTTCGCGGTGATCGACGGGGTGGGCGGCGAGTCGGGCGGCGAGGTGGCCGCCGGGACGGCGCTCGAGGTGCTGCGCGCCCGCCTCTCCCGCCGCACCACCGATGCCCCCCGGCTGGTGCGCGAGGCGATCGCCCTCGCCAACCGGCAGATCTACGAGCGCGCCAAAGCCGATCCCCAGCTCGCCGGCATGTCCTGCGTCCTGACCGTCGCCGTCCTCGACGGCCCGCGGGCGACCGTCGGCCACGTCGGCGACAGCCGCCTCTACGCCCTCGCGCCCGGCACGATCCGCAAGGTCACCCCGGACCACTCGCCGGTCGGGGCGCGGGAGGACGCCGGCGAGCTCTCCGAGCACGAGGCGATGCGCCACCCGCGGCGCAACGAGATCTTCCGCGACGTCGGCTCCGCCCCCCACGAGCCGGACGAGGAGGGCTGGATCGACGTGCTCGAGGTGCCCTTCGCGGCCGACGGCGCCTTCCTCCTCTGCAGCGACGGCCTCTCCGACATGATCCCGGCGGAGGAGATCCTCGCCGCCGTCGAGGCGAACGCCGCCTCGCCCCAGGCCGCGGTGCGCGCCCTGATCGAGCGGGCGAACGCCGCCGGGGGGAAGGACAACGTCTCGGCGGTGCTCGTCGTGGGCGACCGCTTCGCCGAGGGGGTGCGGCGGCGCCGGGGTGCCGGCCGGGGCGCCGGCCCAGGGGGCCGGGCCGGCGTGGCGCCGCTCCCGCGGCCGGCGGGCATGAGCGGCGCCGCGCGGGCCCGTCCCGGCGCCGCGGAGCGGGCGAAGGAGGCGATCCTGGGCCGGCTGGGCCGGCTGCTGCTGGGCGCGCTCCTGATCGCGGCCCTCGCCGCCCTGGTCCTCTTCCGCGAGCCGGTCCTGCGATGGGTCGGCGGCGTCTTCGCGGGCGGCGGCCTGGTGGACCGCGGCCGGCCGGCCGGCCCTGCCCTCGTCGTGGGGATCGGCGACGGCGGCGTGGCGACGATCGGCGAGGCGCTCCAGGCGGCGCGGCCGGGGCAGACGATCGAGGTGGCGCCGGGGGAGTACCGCGAACGGATCGTCCTGCGCAGCGGCGTCGCCCTGGTGAGCCGCACGCCGCGCGGGGCGGTCCTGGTGCCGCCGGCCGCCAGCGGGAGCGGATCCGCGGTCGAGGCCGTCGGCGTCCGCGGGGCGCGGCTCTCCGGCTTCCGCGTCGCGGGAGTCGCCGGCGCCCCCTGGAGCGTGGGGGTGCGGCTCGAGGGGTCGGAGGTCGAGCTCGACGCGATCGAGGTCACCCGCGCCGCGGGCGCCGGGATCGAGATCCGCGGCGCCGACCGCTCGACGGTGCGCTACTGCTACGTCCACCACAACGGCGGGCCGGGGATCGCCGTCGCCGGCGCCGCCGCGCCGCGGATCCTCGCCAACCTGATCGCCGCCAACGGCCTCCGCGCCGGCGCCCCGGCCCCCGGAGTCGACGTCCGCGAGGCGGCGGTCCCCCTCCTCACCGACAACCGGATCGAGGGCAACGGCGGCCCGGGCGTCTCGCTGCCGACCCCCGAGCGGGGCGACGAGATCTTCCGCTGGAACGCGTTCGGGGCCGTCCCTCGGGAGCAGGCGGTGCGAGTCGCCGGAGCCATCCCGCCGGCGGCTGTCGCGACGGCTCCTGGCGCGCCGGCGGCGAGACACCCTTAGGATCCGCTCCGAAAAGACCATGGCGCACGTGCCCCACCTCTTCGGTCTCCAGGCGGATCCGCCCGCCGGCCCGCCGGCCGGCCAGCAGACCATCGGCCGCTTCGAGATCCGCGACTTCCTGGGGCGCGGCGCGATCGGCGACGTCCTCCTCGCCTGGGATCCGCTGGCCGAGCGGCTGGTGGCGCTCAAGGTGATCCGGATCGCCAAGACCGACCCGGAGATGCTCGAGGCGGAGAAGAACGGGCTGGCGCTCCAGGCGCAGCTCGCGGCGGTGGCGCCGCCGGTCGCCGCGGTCTACGAGGAGGGGCAGGACGGCGACCTCTTCTGGGTTGCCATGGAGTACGTCGCCGGGGCGGATCTCTCGGAGCTCCTCGCCAAGGGGCCGGTCCCCGAGGTGCGGGCGGTCGAGATCGCCCTCGATCTCGTCGCCATGCTCGAGGTCTGCCACGAGTTCTCGGCCGAGGTCGGCGGGCGGCGGATCCTTGGCATCGTCCACGGCGACATCAAGCCGGAGAACATCCGCCTGCAGCACGTCCCCGGCGACGGCGACCGGGTGCGCGTCCTCGACTTCGGCATCGCCAAGCACCTCTCGCAGACCCGGCGCTTCACCGTCAACCTCTTCGGCAGCCTCCCCTACACGCCGCCCGAGCGGCTGGAGCGCGGGGTGGTCGACCGCCACTCGGACCTCTGGGCGGTCGGCGTCGTCCTCGCCGCCATGGTCGCGGGCCGCCGCCCGTTCCCCGGCAACACCGCCGAGGAGCTGGAGCAGGCGATCCGCCGCGGCGTGCCGCCGCTGCCGCTGCCCGCGGGCTGCTCGCCGGGGCTCGCCCGCGTCGTCGCCAGGTCGCTCGCCTTCGACGTCTCCCGGCGGTACCCGAGCGCCGCCGTGATGAAGGCCGACCTCGAGGCCCTGCGCGACGGCCGGCCGCTGCCGTCGCTCGCGGCGGAGGCGGAGGGCGGGGAGCCGGGAGCCGAATCCGATCTCCACGCCACCCGCCGCACCGCCCGCCCCCTCTCCGCCGAGGAGCTCCAGGCCGTCGAGGCCACCCGCCGCACCGAACGGGTCGGCGCGAGCGATGGCCTACCGGCGGTCGAGGCGACCCGCCGTACCGGCGACGGCGCTGCGGCCGAGGCGATCGCCGCGGGGTCCGTGGTCGCCGGGACTACGGCGGTCGGCGGTGCCGAGAGCGCCGCTCCCGTTCCGGCCGCGCCAGTGCCAGCCGAGCCGAGGCCCCGCCGCCGCCTCCGGCGCGTCGTCGCCTGGCTCGCGATTCTGTTCCTGATCTCGGCGGGGGTGGTCCAGCTCTGGGCGTGGGAGCAGTCGAAGCGCATCCGGCTCGACCTCGCCGAGCCCCATCCCGACCTCGGGGCGATCGCCCAGCGCTACGCGCAGGTGGCGCGCTGGAGCGTCCTCTCCCCCGACCTCTTCGGGCTGGGCGGCGATCTCCAATCCTCGCTCACCACCGCCGCGGCGCGCATCTTCGACAGCTACCACGGCGACGACCCGACGACCACCCAGCGGGGGTGGCAGACGGCCTACGACGACCTCCACGCCGCCTCTCTGATCGCCCCGCGCGACCGCAAGCTGCACGCGCGGCTGCTCTACGCCCGCGCCCACCTCGACCGCATCGCCTCGGTCGCGCTGCGCGGCCAGGGGGACCGCAAGAAGGCGGTCGCGGCGAGCCGGGAGGCGGCCGCCGAGTTCCAGGAGGCGACGCGCTGGGATCCCAAGTGGCCGGACCCCTACCTCGGCCTCGCCCGCATCTACGCCTACGACCTCTTCGACATCGACGCCCTGCAGGTGGCGCTGGGCGACCTCGGCCGCCTCGGCTACCCGCTCGGGCACCGCGAGACGGCGATGCTCGCCGACGGCTTCCGCATGCAGGGGCTGGGGCTCGAGGCGCGGGCCCAGAAGGCGCGCGGCACCACCAACGAGCCCGCCCTCCTCCAGCAGGCGCGGGCCTACCTCCAGCAGGCGGTCCGCTACTACGACGAGATCCCCGGCTACGCCGACTCGGCCGCCAACCGCGCCGAGACCGCCGCGCACCTCGCCGCGGTCGAGGCGCGGCTCGCACCGCCCCCTTCCTCCCTCCGCCCGCCCAGCTTCCTCGAGCGCCTCGGCCGCGCGCTCGCCCGCGAGTTCGGCAAGCCGGGTGAGCCGTGAGCCGACCGGTCTGCGCTCGACCGGCCGGAGCTCCTGTCCGACCGCTGGGGCTGAAACAGGCAATTCCTTTTCCGGTAGGGGCGGAGCTTGCCTCCGCCCGCAACCGCGGGGAGGCCACAGATCCGGCTACGCGCTCCGGACCAGGGCGGAGGCAAGCTCCGCCCCTACCCAAGGCTCGTAGCAGCACTGCGATCTGCGGTCGTCCGGCTGTGCCCTCTCGTCACAGAGCCTAGGAGACCGGATGGGCGTCACCATCAGCCGCGCCGCGGAGCGCAAGCCCTCGCCGGGCGCGCGCCTGCGGCGTCCGGGGGGCGGTTTCCCCGGCCTGCCGGGCGAGGGGAGCCGCAACCGCGAGGCCGGTCTCCTGGCCGTCGCCGGGGCGGTGGTCCTCTTCGCCATGGTGCTCACCTGGCTCGCCGTCGCGCGGCCGCTCGCCGACCTCCAGGCCCAGGTCGACCGCCGGGAGGTGATCGATCTCAACACCGTCGGGAGCGCCGGCGAGCTGCTCCCTCTCCTCGCCTTCCTGCCCAATCCGCAGGAGCGGTCGTTCGTCGCCGACCGCATCCGCCAGCGCCTGGTCGAGGGGCCGATCGAGAACGTCGGCGAGCTCGGGCGGCTGCGGATCCCGGCGGGCGAGGTCGCCGCCCGGCGCCTGCCGGGGCTGGCGGAGCGGCTCGCCGCCGGCGGCCGCGAGACCGTCGCTCTCCTCGCCGCCGGCGAGCTGCGGCAGATGAAGCCCCGCCTGGTGGTGCGCACCCGCGCCCAGTTCCGCACCTCGTTCCTGCTCGGGGCGGCGCTCCTCTTCGCCGGCTTCCTCGGCGCGCACCTGGCGCTCCGCTTCCGGCGCTCTCCCGGCGACGAGCTGCTCCTCCCGGTGCTCCTCCTGCTCTGCGGCCTGGGCTTCGTGCTGATGGCGAGCCTGCGCGATCCGCTGCGCGACCTGCCCCTCCACGCCCGTTTCGCTCAAGGGACGCTCGCCGGCTGCGCTCTCTTCCTCCTCGGGGCCGCGGTCGGCTCGCGGCGCGGTCTCGAGCGGCTGGCGCTCGCGCGGCGCAGCGTCTGGGCGCTCGCCCTCGCCGGCGGCCTCTCGGCGCTCCTCATCGTCTTCGGCGCCGGGCCGGGCGGCAGCGACGCCAAGGTCAATTTCCTCGGCTTCCAGCCGGTCGAGCTGATCAAGGTCCTCATCGCCCTCTTCCTCGCCGGCTACTTCGCCGACCGCTGGGAATTCCTCCGCGAGGTGCCCGAGCGGCGGGTGACCATCGGGGTGGCCGGCCGGCGCTTCGCCCTGCCGCGGCTGGAGTACGCCCTGCCGCCGCTCGTCGCGATCGGCCTCGTCGTCTTCTTCTTCTTCCTCCAGAAGGATCTCGGGCCGGCCCTCGTCCTCGCCTGCCTCTTCCTCATCCTCTTCTCCGTCGCCCGCGGCCGTGGCGGCATGGCGCTCTGCGGCCTGGGGCTCGTCGCCCTCGCCTTCTTCGCCGGCTACGAGCTCGGCTATCCGCGCACGGTCCACCAGCGGATCGGCATGTGGATCTCGCCGTGGTCGACCGAGTTTCGCGGCGGCGACCACCTCGCGCAGGCGATCTGGTCGCTCTCGGCCGGCGGGCCCGCCGGCACCGGCCTGGGTCTGGGCGACCCCGGCCTGGTGCCCGAGGCGCACACCGACATGGTCCTCGCCGCGGTGGGGGAGGAGCTGGGGCTCCTGGGTCTCCTCGCCGTCGCCGGGCTGTACGCGCTGCTCGTCCAGCGCGGCCTCCGCGCGGCGCTGCAGGCGGGCAGCGCCTACGGCTTCTTCCTCGGCCTCGGGCTCACCCTCCTCCTCGCCCTCGAGACGGCGCTCATCGCCGGGGGCGTCCTCGGCCTCCTGCCGCTCTCCGGCGTCGCCTCGCCTTTCCTCTCCTTCGGCCGCTCGGCGATGCTCGCCAACTTCCTCATCGCCGGCGTCCTCCTCGGCCTCTCCGCGCGGTCCTCACGGGAGGCGGTCGATTCCGCGGTGCGGCCCTTCCGCGGCGGCGCCCGCCGGGTCGCCCGCGGCCTCGGGCTCTTCGTCCTCGTGGCCCTCGTCCGCCTGATCGACCTCCAGCTCGTCCGTCCCGACGCCTACCTGACCCGCGGCGCCATCGCCCTCCAGGGGGACGGCGTGCGGCGCTTCCAGTACAACCCGCGGCTCGCGGCCATCGCCGCCACCATCCCCCGCGGCTCGATCGTCGACCGCAACGGGGTGATCCTGGCGACCAGCGACCCGGCGGAGCTGGCGGCGCACCGCGACGAGCTGGCGAGGCTGGGCGCCACCGAGGCGCCGGCGGCAGGGGCGGGCCCGCTGGCCGACCGCCGCGGTCGCTTCTACCCCTTCGGCGGGCGGACCTTTCACCTCCTGGGCGACCTGCGCAACCGGGTGAACTGGGGGGCGAAGAACACCTCGTTCGTCGAGCGCGACGCGCGCGTCCGGCTCCAGGGCTACGACGATTACGCGGGCGTCGTCCGCGTGCGCCAGCCGGACGGCACGGAGACGCCGCAGGTCGTCGTCGACTACCGCGAGCTGGTGCCCCTGCTGCGCCACCGCTACCAGCCGGAGCACCCGCAGGTGAAGGGGATCCTGGCGCGCGACCGCACGGTCCGGCTCACCGTCGACGTGCGGCTGCAGCTCGCCGCCGAGGAGATCCTCCGCAAGTACGCGGCGTTGGCGGCAGCGGCGGAGGCGGCCGCCGATGCCGGCGGCGCCGGCCCCGGAGCCGCCGCGGTGGTGCTCGACCCGGACACCGGCGACCTGCTGGCGTCGGCCTCCTACCCCTTCCCCGAGCGGCTGCCGGTCGAGCCCGAGAGCGCGGGCGCCGGAGCGGCGAAGACCGCCAACCCCCTCCTCGACCGCGCCCGCTACGGCGTCTACCCGCCCGGATCGAGCTTCAAGATCGTCACCGCGCTCGCCGCCCTGAAGAAAGACCCCGGCCTGGCGGCGAGGACCTTCGCCTGCACGCGTCTGCCCGAGGGCCGGGTGGGCAGCCGCGTGCGCGGGCGGCTGGTGCGCGACGACCCCACGGATACCGCGCCGCACGGCACGGTCGACCTCGAGCGCGGGATCCGCGTCTCCTGCAACGCCTACTTCGCCCAGCTCGCGACGTACGCCCTGGGGCCGCAGCCGCTCTTCGACATGGCGAAGGTCTTCGGCATCCCGGTGGCGCGGCCGAACACGCCGAAGCAGCTCGACCTCACCCTCCCCCAGGCCGCCTACGGACAGGGGCAGGTGATCGCGACGCCGTTCCAGATGGCGCGGGTGGCGGCGACCGTGGCCGCGTCCGGAAGGATGCCGGAGGGGCGGTGGATCGCCGGCGAGGGCAACCCGCGGACGGGGGCGCCGGTCCAGGTGCTCGACCCCGCCCCGACCGCGGTGGTCGCCCATGCTCTCCGCGGCGTGGTCACCGGGGGGACGGCGGCGTCCTTCCTCGCCGGCGTCCAGCCGCCGATCGCCGGCAAGACCGGGACCGCCGAGGTCCAGGACCAGAAGTCGCATGCCTGGTTCGTCGGCTACGCGCCCTTCGGCGGCAGCGGGCGGCGGATCGCCTTCGCGGTGATCGTCGAGCACGGCGGCTACGGTGGCCGGCTCGCCGCCCCGGCGGCGGGAGAGATCGTCCGCCGCGCCGCGGCGCTGGGCCTCCTCGGGCCGCGGGCGGAGTGACCCGGGGCGTGGCTCCCGTGGCTCCGTTGGGTCCACTGCGGGCGGGCCGCCTTCGTGTCCGCCCGCCCTCACCCCCTTCCAGGCGGCCCGTCCTCGGGACCCCACGGAGTACCCAACGGAGCCACGCTCAAGGCGAAAGGTTGAAGCGCGCGGCGCGGATCTTCGCCTCGACCTCGGCGGCGTGCCCGGCGCCCTCGGTCTCGATCACCACGTCGACCTCGGCATAGCCGAAGGAGGCGCGGTCGGTGTTGCGGGCGTGGCGCAGGTCGATGATGTTCAGCCGCAGGGCGGCGAGCAGGCTGGTGATCTCGGCGAGCTTCCCTGGCACGTCGGGCACGGTGATGTGGAAATGGGTGCGCCGCTGCTGCAGCTCGAGACCGCGCTGCAGGACCTTCGACAGGGCGGTGATGTCGAGGTTGCCGCCGCTGACGAGGAGGATGATGGACCGCCGGCGGAAGAGCTCCGGGTCGAGCGCCTGCCGCTGCATCACGCCGGCGAGCGGCAGCGCGCCCGCTCCCTCCGCCACCACCCGCACGTCCTCGACGCACTTCGCGATGGCGGCGGCGACGAGGTCCTCCGGAACCGTCCAGACGTCGCTCGCGTCGACGCGATCCGCGAGGATCGGGAACACTCGATCGCCCACCTCCGCGACGGCGACCCCGTCGGCGATCGTCGGCTTGCCCTCGATCGCCCGCGGGGCGCCCTGCCGGAAAGCCGCCGTCAGGCTGGGGATCTCCCGCGGCTCGACCGCGACGATGCGCGTCGCCGGCCAGCGCTCCTCGACGGCGATCGCGATGCCCGCGAGGAGGCCGCCGCCGCCGCAGGGAACGACCAGGAAATCGGGCGGATCCTCGCCCGCCTCGTCCATCTGGGCGATCAGCTCGAGACCGATCGTGCCCTGGCCGGCGACCACGTCGAGGTCGTTGAAGGGATGGACGTAGGTGTAGCCCCTCGCGGCGGCGAAATCCTTCGCGATCCGCTGCGTCGCGTCGAAGCCGTCGCCCTGGAGATGGATCTCGGTCGCGTACCTCTCGATCGCCAGCTTCTTGGTGAGGGGAGCGGTCGTCGGCATGAAGACGTGGCAACGATGGCCGCGGTTGGCGGCGGCGACCGCGAGGCCCAGCCCGTGATTGCCGGCCGACGAGGCGACGAAGACGCAGCGGCCGTCGCGCTGGTGGTGCCTCTCGACCGCATAGGTCGCGCCCCGCAGCTTGAACGATCCGGAGCTCTGGATGCATTCGAGCTTCAGACGGAGCCGCCGGCAGGCGAGCTCTCGCTCCAGCCGCGGCGAGCGGATCAGCGGCGTCGTGCGCACGCCCTCGGAGTCGCCGGCCGGAGCGCGGATCCGCCGATCGGCGTCGTCGATCGCCGAGCGCAAGGTCTGCCAGCGCGACGCCCGTGAGGTGGGCAGTGGCGGGTGAGGCTCGAGCTTCATGCGCGGTCTGGGCCGCAGCGCCGGGGCGGCGACCCTCCCCTTTGATATCGTGCGCGAGCGCCCGCTCGACGTGCCGCGCGCCGCTCTGGCTCGGCGCCGCACCACCGAGGCTCCCGGAACCAGGCTGGAGGACCACCCGATGACGCCGACCCCCATCGACCGCTTCGTCGACCGGCTGCGGCACTGGGGCAGGCCGTGGGCGGCCGGCAGCGAGCCGGTCGAGATCCATCGCGCGATCCTGGAGGACGTCGAGGCCCAGGTGGTCGCGGTGGGGGGCGGCCGCCGCATCTTTCCCTACGACCGGGTGGAGGTGAAGCTCCTCGCCGCCTCAGCCGAGGAGCGCGCGCGGCTCGAGGCGATCGCCGCCGCGGGCTGGGACCTCGTGCGCGAGGTGACCGAGCGCCTGCAGGCCGCGGGCGCCGGCGTGCCGGAAGGCCTCGCGGTTCCCCTGCAGGTGACCGAGACCGGCGGCCCCGAGTTCGGCGAGCGCCGCTACGCCCTCGCCTTCCGCAAGAGTGCGCAAGCCCCCCTCGGGGATGCCGCGGCGGGGTCCGGGCGCGGCCGGCCAGGCCTCCGCCTGACGGTCCAGAAGGGCAAAGCGGTGCGCGACGCCTACGACCTGGACGCCGACCGCGTCTATCTGGGAAGGCTCGAAGAGGTCCTCGACGCCGCCGGACGGGTCAAGCGCCGCAACGACGTGGCATTCCTAGAGGAGGGCGATCTCAACCAGACCGTCTCGCGCGAGCACGCCCGCATCGCCTGGGACCCCGAGAGCCGGGCCTTCTGGCTCCGCGACGAAGGGAGCGCCTCGGGCACCCTCCTCTTCCGCCAGGGCCGCTCGATCGAGGTGAGCCGCCACGACCGCCGCGGCGTGCGCCTGGAGAGCGGCGACGAGGTGTATCTCGGGCGGGCGGCGGTCAGGGTGGAGATCGGGGCCGCATAGAGCAGCTATCAGCTATCAGCTATCAGGTGCCAGGTACTTTTCAAGCCAGCCGAAGATCCTGCCAGGGATGGACATGGAAATTATCCCGGCACGAAGGGTGGCGCCGGCGGAAAGCTTCCGGCGGGAAAGACCGCGGTGAGGTCCTGGTGGCAGAACGTCTCGGCTGCCCGCCGAAACGCATCGACGAACCGCCGGTATGCCTCTCGAAACGCACGGCGAACGGCGGCGGTCGCGGCATGAACAAGAGGTGCCGCTGACTTCGCGAGCGTCGCCGGTCGGTGGTGCGGGTGCAAACCCAGCACGGCTCTGCGCCCCAGGACCTTGCTGCCCGTACGCGCTCTCTCGGTTGCAGCTTCTCGTTCGATCGCTTCGACGAGCTCCTCGATCCGCCGCCGGTACGCTTCCGGTGACAGATGCTGCCAGCAGGGCAACGAAGTGAGGGTCAACGTTTCCGGCATTGCGATCCGGAGGGGATCGAGCTCCTCGCCGCGACGTCGAGCGGCATGTTTCTCGGTGTGGTCGAACCAGTGGCCGACCAGGGGCTCGTGGTCAAGGAGGGCTCGGACGGAGTGGACACCCGGCCACTCACGAAGCCGTTCGACGAGGTTCTCCTTGCAACCCTGGGCCAAGAGATATCTCAGGCGCTCAACTTGGGCACCCTCCTCTTTCGTCACGACGATCATTGAGTAGCGGCCCTGGAAGACCGGCCCGCTCCAGCCAACAAGGCGATTGACCTCGCGGGCGAGCTTCGAGCCCACGTACTGCATGAAGCTTGAGACTTGCTCGGCGTGATCGGCGACGAGCAGTAGGTGGAGGTGGTTCGAGAGCACGACCAAACCGCAAACGCGGATTCTGTATAGCCGCTGGGCTCGTCCAAAGACGCCGAGGACGACGTCGTTGAGCTCACCGCTGGGGCGGAAGAGCAGACGTCCCTGAACCGCCCGCCAGGAAACGGCGACAAGGGTTTCCTTCCAAGGCAACCAACGCAGCCTTCGTCCCATAGTCCATGGGGATGGACGAGCGACCCCATGTCGCTCTCCTCCCCCTCCTCGAGCCGCGGGATCCGCCAGCCACACCTGGCGCACGCTTCCCGCGTCCCTTGATTAGGACGGGAATTGCCGCGCCGATCTGCCGCGGCTCATGACTTTGCCAGTCGAAAAAAGTACCTGCACCTTGAGCGCCCGAAAAGTACCTGGCACCTTCGAGTGTACTTGGAGCGGGCGGCGGTCAAGGTGGCGCTCTCGAAAAGTACCTGGCACTTTACGAGAGCGCCCGAGATAGGAGAAGCTCGCCGGTCCGAGCCCTGCGGGTTCGTGATCCGACACTCCCAGGATTGGGCAAGATCGCAGCCAGGAGGACGGCGGCCGGCTTCGGCCTGGAGGAGCTTCTACGACAGCAGGAGGTCGAGATCTTCGCGGGTCAGGTTGCGCAGCAGGCTCTGGTCGCCGCGGATGATGGCGTCGGCGAGGTCGCGCTTGGTGCCCTGGAGGGCGAGGATCTTCTCCTCGACCGTGTCGCGGGCGACGAGCCGGTAAGCGAACACCCGCTGGGTCTGGCCGATGCGGTGGGCGCGGTCGATCGCCTGCGCCTCGACGGCCGGGTTCCACCAGGGGTCGAGCAGGTAGACGTACTCGGCGGCGGTGAGGTTGAGGCCGAGCCCGCCGGCTTTGAGGCTGATGAGGAAGAGCCCGCAGCGGGGGTCCTTCTGGAAGCGCTCCACCCGCTGCTGCCGGTCGCGCGTGCGGCCGTCCAGATAGGCGTAGGGGATCCCCTCGCGGTCGAGATGCTGCTGGAGGAGGCCGAGGAAGCTGGTGAACTGCGAGAAGACCAGCGCCTTGTGCCCCTCCTCCAGCACCTCGCGGAGCTGGGGCAGCAGGAGATCGAGCTTGGCCGACGGGCCGTCGCTCGCCCCGCGATCGAGCAGGCCGGGGTGGCAGGCCGCCTGGCGCAGACGGAGGAGCGCCTCGAGCACCAGGATCTTGGTCCGCGCCAGGCCCTGCTCGCCGATCCGCGCTCCGAGGGCGACTCGGTAGTGCTCGCGCAGCTCGTCGTAGAGCCGGCGCTGGCGGGGCGGCAGCTCGCAGAAGAGGGTCTGCTCGGTCTTCGCGGGTAGCTCCTTGACCACCTGTTCCTTGGTGCGCCGCAGGAGGAAGGGCCGCAGGGCGCGCGAGAGCCGCGCCAACGTCTCGCGATCCGTACGCAGCCCGGCGGCCTTCGACCGCAGGAGCGGCGAGGAGCCCAGCAGGCCGGGATTCAAGAACTCGAGCAGGCTGCCGAGCTCGCCCAGGTGGTTCTCGACCGGGGTTCCGGTGAGCGCCAGGCGATGCCGGCCCTTGAGCAGGCGAGCCGCCTTGGCCGACTGGCTCTCGCGGTTCTTGATCGCCTGCGCCTCGTCGAGAACGACGTAGTCGAACCCGATCTTGCGGAGGAACTCGACGTCCCGCCTGAGGGTGCCGTAGGTCGTCAGCACGACGTCGTAGCCGGCGAGGGCGGCGCTGTCGCGGCCGCGGTCGATCCCGGTGTAGTCGAGGACGGAGAGCTCGGGGGTGAAGCGCGCCGCCTCGTCGAGCCAGTTGAAGGTGAGCGACCGCGGCGCCACCACCAGCGACGGGCCGTGCCCCTGGCCGCGGCGGGACTCGAGGAGCGCCAGCACCTGGATGGTTTTGCCGAGGCCCATGTCGTCGGCGAGGCAGCCGCCGAAGCCGAACTCGCGGAGGAAGTGGAGCCAGCCGAGGCCGACCCGCTGGTACTCCCGCAGCTCGCCGCGGAAGCCGGGGGGCGCCGCCGCCGGCTGGATCGCGGCGAAGCGGCCGAGCTGCTCGCGGGCGCGGGTGAACTCCTCGTCGCAGCTCGCCGCGGGCTCGGCGGCGACGAGCGCGTCGAGCAGCGAGGCCTGCGAGCGGCGGAAGCGCAGGCCCTCGCCCTCGATCCGGCCGCAGGCGGCGAGGGGGGAGAACCGCCGCAGCCACTCCTCCGGCAGGAGACCGAAGCTGCCGTCGCCGAGCGGCACGAAGGTCTCGCCGCGGCGCAGGGCGGCGAGCAGGGCGGGGAACCGCGCGATCTCGCCGCCGAAGTCGAGCCCGCCCTGGAGGTCGAACCAGTCGATGCCGGAGCTGACGCGCAGGTCGACCCGGTCGTGGAGGCGGTGCCGCTTGCCCTGCACCTCGACCAGCCAGCCCTCGGCGAGCAGGGCGCGCAGGGTGGGCGGGATGCGCGCCGGCTGGATGTCGAGCGTGCGGACGGGGCCCGCCTCGGTACGCTCGCGGAAGCCCAGCTCGAGCAGCCGCTCGTTCGCCCGCTCCTCGGCCGCGAGCGAGCGCTGGACCAGCCGGCGGTCGGCGGCGCGGTAGACGGCGCTCCCCGGCGTCCCGGCCGCCACCTCCGAGTCGCCGTAGACGAAGAAGGGCCGGGAGTGCAGCCACCCCTCCCGCCGGCCCCTCCCGGTGGGTCCCTCGATGCGCAGGCCCGGCCGGGGCTCCTCGCGCACCTCCTCGTACTGCATCTCCTCCGGCAGGTCGAGGGGGAGCCGGGCGGAGACCAGCAGGTGCTCGAGCAGGACGTCGCGGTCGGCGACCGGCACCTTGAGCTCGCCGATCCGCCGCAGCAGGTTGATCCAGCCGAAGGCCCCGCCGGCGTCGAGCCGCGCGGCGCGCTCGGCGGCGAACATCAGGCCGGCCGAGAGGAGGAGGTCGGGGCGCTCGAGCGCCATGGTCTCGTCCCCCCGGCGCAGCCATCCGCGCACGCGGTAGTACTCTCCCGGCTCGTCGCTGCGCACCGAGAGGGAGAGCTGCCAGGGCTCGTCGCCGTCCCAGGCGAGCGGAGCCTCGGCGAACTGGGGCGTCGAGCGGCGCAGCCGGCAGCGCTCCGTGGCGCAGAGCATGGGGACCAGGATCAGGGCGATCGCGCCCGTCACCCGGCAGCGGTTGGGAATGACCTCGTAGCCGTCGTACGACATCGACCAGGGCTGCGCCTGGCGGGCTCCGGCGAGGAGCCCCACGATCTGGCGGTCGGCGGGGTCGGGGAGCGAGGTGATCGAGCGGTGGCGGATGCTCGCCGGGCGGAGCTTGCGCCAGCTTCCGCCGGACCTCCGGCTCCGTTCGAGGAGCTCGATCGTGAGGTCGCCGCCCGCCATCGTCGCGGGGGCGTCGACGACGTAGAGGATCTCCATCTCCTCCCCCGGCGCGGGCCGCTCCCCGGTCGGCTCGTCCAGGCTCTCGACCAGCCGGCGCCAGTCGGGCCGTTGGTCGGGCCGCGACTCGGGGCGCGGGCCGTTCGGCCGGGCGGGCGCGACGAAGGTGCGGCGGCGGGACGGGTGCTGGTGCGGATGGGGGTGCCGCGCCGCCGATCCGTTGCCGTTTTTCTTGGCCCGCTCCTCGACCTCGATCCACCGCGGGGCGCCATCCGCCGAGCGCAGGTGACCCTTGGCGGCGGCGGCGAGGATCGTCGCCCAGACGTGCTTGCAGGGCTCGGCGCGGTCGGCGAAGTAGGGACAGGTGCAGGAGACGCGCAGGGCGGCCGCGTCGCGGCTCAGCCGCACGCTGTAGGGGTTGGTGCCGGCGACCGTCGCCTCGACCGCCTCCCCGTTGCCGGCAGTCAGCCGCACGTAGCCGTGGAGGAAGTACTCCGCGCCGCGGCGGCGGACCTTCGCCCCCACCTGCGCCGAGAGACCCGAGACGAGGCTCATCGAACCGTCGGCGCTACCAGATCGATCGAGCGTTTTGCGCGCATCGGCGCGTTCCGTGGGTTGGCGGCCATGGGACTCTCCCCGAGACAGGTTCGCGGCCGGCCGGTCGTCCGACCAGGCGCCCGGCGGCGCTCCACAGCAAGCTCAGTTGGGGCAGCCGTCGAAAGCGCCCGTCACGCGAGCGGCGAGCAGAGGACGCGGCTGCGCTCCACGACAAGGGCCGCGATCCAACGATCGTCCGTCGGATCGGCCTCCCCCGGCAGCCGCGACCGGCGAACAGACCGGCATGGAGCCGGGCGGTCACATCGCCGGGTTGGAAGCCCTCGATGCCCGCTTTCGCCAGGAGGCGCCGCCGGACGGCCTCGCTCTGGAGCCCATCTCCTCCATCGTGAAGCCGGCACTGGGCCGGCGAGCGCGACGAAAGGAGATACGTGCAGCGTAGGCGGGCTATGCCCGCATGTCAAGCCGGCGCGGCGGCCGACGGGGCCTCGATCTCCTAAGGATACTTGAGAGCGCAGCGCCCGGGAGAGACGTTCACCCAGTTCTCCGCAGCACGAAGTCGCGGTTGCAGAGGCGGACGTTGGCCTGCGAGCCGTTCGGCGTCGGGTAGAGCGCCCCGTAGCTGAAGGCGCGCCGCGAGCGCCAAAGCGGTGCACCCGGACGACGCGATGCAGAATATCCGCCCCCCGGGCCGGAACGCTTCGGCCTCGATCTGCCAGTCCTCGTGCATGCGGCCGAAGAGGAGCTCGGGCGGCCCCGGCCGGCCATCGAGCCGGCCGCGGCTCAAGGGGTGACGGCGTCGTCGGCGGCGCGTGCGGGC
>Ga0307470_10000339_pt1 | contig 26513 bp, 20 predicted proteins | sample atmos_gasesAM3C__FD_204565 | JGI IMG/M metagenome (GOLD analysis project Ga0307470, IMG submission 204565) | Hardwood forest soil microbial communities from Morgan-Monroe State Forest, Indiana, United States - atmos_gasesAM3C_05 | ecosystem: Environmental > Terrestrial > Soil > Temperate forest... | reverse complement strand
CCGGTCTCCTACCGCCGCCGCGTCGGCGTCTCGAAGATCACCGGCACCCTCGGCGGCACGCTGCGGGCCGGTTATAAGATCCTCTGGACGGTGCTGCGCTACGCCGTGGTCCGCCAGGGATCCATCCCGGATCCCCGCTCGGAGCGCCGGGGGAGCCCGCCGGGAGAGCCATGAGCGAGCCGGTACGTCACGTCACCGAGATCGAGGTCCGCTACGCCGAGACCGATCAGATGGGGATCGTCCATCACGCCAACTACCTGGTCTGGTTCGAGCTCGCGCGCACCCACCTCTGCCGTCTCTCCGGCTTCCCCTATGCCGAGATCGAGACCCTGGGCTACCTCCTCACCGTCACCGGCGTCGAGCTGCGCTACAGCCGGCCGGCGCGCTACGGCGAGACGGTCGCCGTCACCTGCTGGGGGGAGCGGCTGATGAGCCGCGGCGTGCGCTTCGCCTACGAGGTGCGCCGCGGCGAGGAGCTGCTGGCGACCGGCGCCACCGACCACGTCTGGATCGAGCGCGCGAGCGGCCGCCCCTGCCGCACTCCGGAGCTCGTCCGCGAGCCGTTCCGGCGCCTGGCCGGGCTCGCCGATCGGTAGGGTCCATCCGCCCGGTCCTCCCGACCGTATTGTCTGACGGAGTGGAAAGGAGAACGTCCATGAGATCCCACACCTTCCGCGCCGCGGCCTCCGTCGCGGCGCTCGTCCTCGCCCTCGCGACGGTGGTGGCCGCCGCACCCAAGCCCGCCGCCGTCGGGGCCGCGCCCCCGGCTCCCCGTGCCGCCGTCCCCGTCGTCTTGACCGACAAGGTGGTCAAGACCGACGCCGAGTGGCAGAAGGTCCTCACCCCGGAGCAGTACCGCATCCTCCGCCAGGCGGGGACGGAGATCCCCGGCACCGGCCCCTTCCTCAACAACCACGCCAAGGGGGTCTACGTCTGCGCCGCCTGCGGCCAGCTCCTCTACAGCTCCGACACCAAGTTCGAGTCCGGCACCGGCTGGCCGAGCTTCTGGCGGCCGTTCTCGCCCAAGAGCATCGTGGTCAGGAAGGACACCACCCTCGGCATGGAGCGCGACGAGGTCCTCTGCAGCCGCTGCGGCGGCCATCTCGGCCACGTCTTCGACGACGGCCCGCCGCCCACCGGCCTGCGCTACTGCATGAACGGCGCGGCGCTCAAGTTCATCCCGACGAAGTAGACCTCCGGCGCCCGGAACGTTTCGGCGCCGCGGCCTGTTAGGAGATCCATGAGCGAGAAAACCTCCGTACCGCAAGAGAAAGTCGTCAAGACCGACGCCGAGTGGCGCGCCCAGCTCACCCCCGAGCAGTACCGGGTGACGCGCCGGAAGGGCACCGAGCCGGCGTTCGGCAATGCCTACTTCGACAACCACGAGGCCGGCACCTACCGCTGCGTCTGCTGCGGCCAGCCGCTGTTCGCCTCCGCCGCCAAGTTCGAGTCCGGCACCGGCTGGCCGAGCTTCTGGCAGCCCATCGACGCGGACGCCGTGACGACCGAGGAGGACCGCAGCTTCTTCATGCGCCGCACCGAGGCCCTCTGCAGCCGCTGCGACGCCCACCTGGGCCACGTCTTCCCCGACGGCCCGCGGCCCACCGGCCAGCGCTACTGCATGAACTCGGCGTCGCTCGACTTCGTGCCGGCCGCGGTCCCAGGGGAGAAGAAGCAGCCGTAGCGCCGGGAGCCGGGGGCGAGCTTGCGCTAAGATCGCGCTCCTGATGACCGTCTCGATGCGCGCCGTCGTCCGGAGCGCCGTGGTCGCCGACCTCCTGACTCTCGCCGCGCTCCCTGCCGCAGCCCAGGTGACCCAGGGGGGCGCGCTCCCCGCGCCGCTGCCGCTCTTCCCGCCCGACAACTGGTGGAACGTCGACGTGAGCGCCGCGCCGGTCGACCTCAACAGCGCCAACTTCGTCAACTTCATCGGCGCCACCCGCGGCCTCCACCCCGACTTCGGCGGCGACGATCCGGACCACCCGCCCGACGGCATCTTCGGTTTTCCCTACGCCGTCGTCCCCGGCAATCAGCCGCTCGAGCCGGTGGCCTTCGTCGAGTTCGACCCGCAGAGCGACCACGCCGCGCCCGGCCGGCCGGCCGGTTACCCCATCCCCGTCGCGGCGCGCACGCAGCCCAAGTGGATCGAGGGGGGCGCGCCCGGCGGCGGCACCGCCGACGACCACCACATGCTGCTCGTCGACCGCGACGACCGGATCCTCTACGAGCTCTACCACGCGCACTGGAACGCCGATCACTGGGAGGCCGGCTCGGGCGCCATCTTCGCGCTCGACAGCGACGCCCGGCGCCCCGACACCTGGACCTCCGCCGACGCCGCCGGCCTCGCCATCCTGCCCGGCCTGGTGCGCTACGACGAGGCGTTCGGCAGCGCCCCCATCCGCCACGCGTTCCGCTGCACCGTGCGGTCGACCGACGGCTACGTCTATCCCGCCTCGCACGACGCCGGCTCGACCGCAGGCGCCCTGCCGATGGGCGCGCGGCTGCGCCTCAGAGCGGGCAAAGACGTCTCGGCCTTCGCCCCCGAGGTGCAGCGGATCTTCCAGGCGATGAAGACCTACGGCCTGATCGTCGCCGACAACGGCAGCGACATGTACGTCCAGGGGACCTACGACACGCGCTGGAACAACGACGTCCTGAACCCCGCCTTCTCGGCGCTCAAGGCCGCCGACTTCGAGGTCGTCCAGCTCGGCTGGAAGCCGCCGGTCGCGACCGCCACCGGCGCGCTCGATTTCTACACCGTCGCGCCCTGCCGGCTGCTCGACACCCGGAACGCCTCCGGCCCCGCCGGCGGCCCGGCCCTGCCTCCGGGCAGCCAGCGGGTGATCGCCGTCACCGGCCACTGCGGCGTGCCCGCCGACGCCAAGGCGGTGGCGGTCAACCTGACCGTGGTCGCCGCCGGCGCGGCCGGGGACCTGCGCTTCTTCCCCGGCAACGCCCAGCCGCCGAACAGCAGCACCATCAACTTCGGCCCTGGCCAGACGCGCGCCAACAACGCGGTCCTCATGCTCGCCTCGAGCGGCACCGGCACGCTCGCGGCGCAGAACGACGGGGGGGCCGCGACGCACCTCCTCGTCGACGTCACGGGATATTTCAAGTAGAGAGAACGGAGGCTGCATGGGAGCGCGACAGCACACGCGGTCGGATTTGCGGGCGATCGCCCACCAGGCCATGATCGACCGCGGCCTCGAGCCCGACTTTCCGCCCGCCGAGCTCGCCGAGCTGGCGAAGATCGCCGGCCCGGCCTCCCCCGACGGGACGGCCGGCATGCGCGACCTGCGCGCCCTGCCCTGGTCGTCGATCGACAACGACGACTCGCGCGACCTCGACCAGATCGAGGTCGCGGAGGCGCTCCCCGCCGGCGCGACCAGGGTGATGGTCGCCATCGCCGACGTCGACGCGCTGGTCGGCAAGGGGAGCGCGATCGACGGCCACGCGCGCCGCAACACCACCTCGGTCTATACCGCGGCGCAGATCTTCCCCATGCTCCCCGAGCGGCTGTCGACCGATTGGACCTCGCTCGCCGACGGGCAAGACCGGCTCGCGGTGGTCATGGACATGACGGTCGAGGCGGACGGCGCGGTCTCCGGCGCGGCGGTCTACCGCGCCTTCGTCCACAACCACGCCCAGCTCGCCTACCCCTCGGTGGGCGCCTGGCTCGAGGGCCACGGGCCGCTCCCGGACGCGGCGCAGGCACCGGAGATCGAGGCGCAGCTCAAGCTCCAGGATGCCGCCGCCCAGCGCCTGCGCGCCCTGCGCCACGAGCGCGGCGCCCTCGGCCTCGAGACCATCCAGGCGCGCGCCACCTTCGCGGGCGAGCTGATCACCGGCCTCGAGGAGGACCGGCCCAACCGCGCCAAGCAGCTCATCGAGGACTTCATGATCGCCGCCAACGGCGTCATCGCGAGCTTCCTCGAGGGCAAGGGGTTTCCATCGCTGCGCCGCGTGGTGCGCACGCCCGAGCGCTGGGACCGCATCGTCGAGCTCGCGACGCGCTATCGCGAGCACCTGCCGGTCGAGGCCGACTCCAAGGCGCTCGCCGAGTTCCTCGAGCGGCGGCGCCGCGCCGACCCCGAGCGCTTCCCCGACCTCTCGCTCGCGATCGTCAAGCTGATGGGCGCCGGCGAGTACGTGGTCGATCCGCCGGGCGGCGAGGCGCCCGGGCACTTCGGGCTCGCGGTGCGCGACTACACCCACTCGACCGCCCCCAACCGCCGCTACCCGGACGTCATCACCCAGCGGCTGGTCAAGGCCGCGCTCGCCGCGGCGCCGCCGCCCTATGCAGTGGGCGAGCTCGGCGGGCTCGCCGCGCACTGCACCGAGCAGGAGGACGCCGCCAACAAGGTCGAGCGCCGGGTGCAGAAGTCGGCGGCGGCGCTGCTCCTCGAGAAGCGCATCGGCCAGTACTACGACGGCATCGTCACCGGCGCCTCCGAGAAAGGCACCTGGGTGCGCATCGTCGAGCCGCCGGTCGAGGGCAAGGTGGTCCACGGGGAGCACGGTCTGGACGTCGGCGACCACGTGCGCGTCAAGCTCGTCGGCGCCGACGTCGAGCAGGGCTTCATCGACTTCGCGCGGGCGCAGTAGCCAGAGCCGGAGCCGTCCGCCATGCCCCGCCTCACCCTGACCACCGGCGGCGAGAGCCACGGCCCAGGTCTGACCGCCGTCTTGACCGGCATGCCCGCCGGCCTGGCGGTCGACTTCGAGTTCCTCGCCCGCGAGATGGCCCGCCGCCAGCACGGTTTCGGCCGCGGCCGGCGGATGGCGATCGAGAGCGACCGCGCGGAGGTCCGCGGCGGGGTGCGGGGGGGCGAGACGCTCGGCTCCCCGATCGTCCTCTGGATCGAAAACCGCGACTACGCGAGCTGGCGCGGGGTGATGGCGCCGGAGGAGGTCGATCCGCGCGCCGCCGAGAGCCGCCGCCTGAAGGCGCCGCGCCCCGGCCACGCCGACCTGGCGGGGGGGATCAAGTACCTGCGCCGCGACCTGCGCGACGTCCTCGAGCGCGCCTCGGCGCGGGAGACCGCGGCGCGGGTGGCGGCGGGGGCCTTGGCCAAGCTCCTCCTGCGCGAGCTCGGCGTCGAGATCCGGAGCGGCGTGCGCTCGCTCGGCGCGGTCGGTCTCGACCGGCCCGTCCCCACGTGGGAGGAGCTGCTGCGCGTCGACGACGCCTCGCCGCTGCGCGCCGTCGACCGCGAGCGGGAGGCGGAGATGGTGGCGCTCGTCGAGCGGGCGCAGCGCGACGGCGACACCCTGGGCGGCGCCGTCACGGTGATCGCCCACGGGGTGCCCGCGGGGCTCGGCTCGCACGTCCAGTGGAACGAGAAGCTCGACGGGCGGCTCGCCCAGGCGGTGATGTCGGTGCCGGCGGTCAAGGCGGTCGAGATCGGCGCCGGGATCGCGGCGAGCGGCGGCCCGGGGAGCGCCGCCCACGATCCGATCGACTACCGGGACGGAGCATTCAGCCGCCCGAGCAACCGCGCCGGCGGCCTGGAGGGAGGGATCACCAACGGCGAGGACCTCGTGGTCACCGCCTACAAGAAGCCGATCGCCACCCTCCGCCAGGGCCTGCCGAGCGTCGACCTCGACACCCTCGAGCCCCACGCCTCGCAGTACGAGCGGAGCGACGTCACCGCGCTGCCTGCCGCCGGCGTAATCGCCGAGGCGATGGTCGCCCTGGTGCTCGCCGACGCCCTCTTGGAGAAGCTGGGGGGCGACTCGCTCGCCGAGGTCAAAGCCCACTGGGAGGCGACTTGCGCCCTCCAGCGCGCCTGGCCAAGATAGCGCCTGGCACGCCGGGCGAGCCGGCGCGTTTCGAAGGAGGCGTGATGCGACGTCGTTGGCCTGTTCCCCTGCTGCTGTGGCCGCTCCTCGCCGGAGCCGCTCTCCCGGCTGCCGCGCGGCCGCTCCAACCGCCGGAGCAGGCGCCCACACCGCCCGCCCCCGAGGCCCCGCTCACCCTGGCGGAGGCCGGCCACCTCCTCGCGCTCGACGCCCGCACGGTCCTCCTCGCGCCCCTCCGCTGGGACGCCCGCGGCTGGGAGCGCGCGGGGCTGGTGACGCTGGGCATCGGCGCGGTGGCGCTCGCCGACCGGTCGGTCCGCGACCGCGAGCTCCGAGACCACAGCAGGACGGCGGACGACGTCGCCCGCATCGCCGAGCCGTTGGGCTCGCAGGACACGTTCGCCGTCCTCGGCGGCTTCTACCTGGGGGGCCTCCTGTCGGGCGACGCGCGGGCTCGCGACGTCGGCTTCGACGGCGCCGTCTCGATCCTCCTCGCGGGCGGCGTCGTCAGCCCGATCCTCAAGGAGATCGCCGGCCGCAGCCGCCCGCGGCAGACCGCGAAGACCTTCGACTTCCACCCCTTCTCCGGCAGCGCCTCGTTCTCCTCCGGGCATGCCACCCAGGCCTTCGCCGCCGCCTCGGTGATCGCGACCTCCTACGATTCGAAGTGGGTGGGCGCCGCGAGCTATGGGGTCGCGACCCTGGTGGGCTTCGCGCGCGTCCATCATCAGGCCCACTTCGCCTCGGACGTGGCGGCGGGCGCGGCGATCGGCACGGCGGTCGGACGGACGGTGGTGCTGACCAACCGCCGGGAGCGGCGCGGCCACGCCATGGCGATCGTCCCCACGCGCGGACCGCGCGACCAGCCCGGCTTTCTCCTCGTCGCCAGCTTCTGAGGCGCGGCGCAGACCGGACCTGCTAGCGGCGAGTCGCGTGCTGGGCGTCGCCCGACGTTACGGCAATGGGCAGGGATTCCACCGACGGCTGGTGGAGGAGGTTGTCGTTGGGCGTTCCGTCGGTGTGCGTCCGCAGGTACTCGCCCGCGGGGCCCGAGGCGATGAAGACGTAGGACCGTATCGCCCCGTCCTGGGTGTAGAAGTGATGGCCCGACACCATCGAGTCGATCACCCGCTGCCGCGACGCCCGCCACCGCGCGCCCTTGCCGTTGTCGGGGCCACCGAGCTCTTGGATTGCGTAGTGTGTATCGGTGCCGTCGGGGAGCTTGACGATGCAATCGACCAGATATTCCACGAGGCCGACCTCCTGAGCCACGCGGAAACGACGTTCGCCGCGGGTTGTGAGTCAACTTACCACGGAAGGCGGGCGAGGAATCGGGAGGGAGGCTTGAGACCCCGAAGCCCGCAAGGCGCGGCCGGTCGCAATGCGTTGCTCAGCGGCGGTCGGCGGCGGCCTTGGGCTCCGCGCGGCGCCAGCCGGGCTGGGCACGCTCGAGCTCCTGCTGGCGCGAGCGGGCGCGGAGAACGTCCGTCCGCGTGCAGATGCCGACCAAGCGGCCGGCGGCGACCACCGGCAGGTGCTCGACTTCCTCGTCGAGCATGCGGTGGAGAGCCGAGAAGAGGGTGTCGCCCGGGGCGACGGCGACGACGTCGGGGCTGGCGACCTCCAAGACCGGGGCGGTCTCCGCGGCCGCGCGCTCGAGCAGGTCGCCCCGCGCCACGATCCCCACCGGCCGGCTGTTCCCGTCGACGATCGGATAGGCGCTGTGCAGGCCCGCCGCCAGGCGCTCGCGCGCCTCGCCGACGGTCGCCGTCACCGGCAGCGTCGCGACCCGCGTCGTCATGACGTCCTGGACCAGGGTCGTGCGCAGCACGTCGACCTCGTACTCGGTCTGCACCTTCAAGCCGCGGCGGGCGAGCTTCTCGGTCATCAGCGACTCGGAGAGGAGCGCCGCCGCGACGAGGTCGGCGACCACCGCCGCCAGCATCAGCGGCAGGATGATCTGGTAGTCGCTCGTCAGCTCGAAGAGGAAGACGATCGAGGTGAAGGTGGCGCGGGTGGCGGCGCCGAAGGTGGCGGCCATCGCCACCATGGCGAAGGCGCCGGGGGTGAGCCCCCCCGCCAGGTGGAGCCGGGGATCGAGGGCGTTGGCGGCGAAGCCGACCAGGCTGCCGAAGGAGCCGCCGATCAGGAGCAATGGCGCCAGCGTGCCGCCCGACGTCCCGGAGCCCAGGGCGATCCACCAGGCGGCGAGCTTGGCCAAGGCGAGGACGGCGATGGCGGTCCACGCCAGCCGGTCGTTCAGGACGTCGCCGATGGCGTCGTAGCCGACCCCGAGGGCCCGCGGCACCAGGAGCCCGACCGCGGCGAAGCCCAGGGCGCCGATCACCGGGTGCCAGAGCTCGTCGATCGGCAGCCGGCGGAAGCCCGCCTCGACGAGGAAGAGACCCTTGCTGACCACCACGGCGAGCAGACCGCAGGCGATGCCCAGCACCACGAACCAGGGGAGCAGGCCGAGCCCCGCATAGTCGTGGGCCGGCACCGCGAAGAGGGGTCCCGAGCCGAAGAGGGCCGAGTGCACGCCGGCGGCGACGCTCGCCGCCACCACCAGCGGCACGAAGGCGCGGGTCGAGAACTCGAAGAGCAGCAGCTCGATCGCCAGCATCACCGCGGCGAGCGGCGCGCCGAAGGTCGCCGACATGCCGGCGGCGGCGCCGCAGGCGAGGAGGATCTTGCGCTCCGCCGGCGAGACGCGGACGACCTGGCCGATGAGCGAGCCCAGCGCCCCGCCGGTGACGATGATCGGCCCCTCGGCGCCGAACGGCCCGCCGGTGCCGATGGCGAGCGCCGCCGAGAGCGGCTTGGCGAGCGCGGCGCGCGGCGAGATGCGGCTCTGGCGCAGCAGGATCGCCTCCATCGCCTCGGGGATGCCGTGGCCGCGGATGACCGGCGACCAGCGGGCGAGACACGACACCAGGAGCCCGCCCAGCGCCGCGGCGACGAAGAGGCCGGGGCCGGGGTGAAAGTTGGCGAAGGACGGGAGCTGGGTGCCGAAGCGATGGAAGAGCGCGGCGTTGGTGAGGATCGCGATCAGGCGCAACAGGATCCACGCCGCGCCGCCGCCGAGCAGGCCGAGCAGGGCGGCCAGAACCGAGAGCAAGAGGAGGCGGCGGGGTGAGGTCTGGGCGTGCATGGCGGCGATCTATCTAGATCGTAACACGATAGAGATCGCCGCCCGCCCACGATAGGATGTAGCCGTGCCCAAGCGCACCGCCGGACAGCGCGACCTCGACGACGCCGACTACCAGCGGCTGTTGCACTTCCGCACCGGCCTGCGGCGGTTCCTCCACTGGAGCCAGGAGCAGGCGACGGCTGCCGGCCTGACCACGTCGCAACACCAGCTCCTGCTGGCGATCCGCGGCCACTCCGACCCCCGCGGTCCGACCGTCGGCGAGGCCGCGGGCTACCTGTTGCTGCGCCATCACAGCGCGGTCGGCCTGGTCGACCGCGCCGCCGAGGCCGGCCTGGTGGTACGCCATCAGGATCAGGACGACCATCGCGTCGTCCGCCTGCGTCTCACCCCGCGCGGCTCGCAGCTCCTGCGCCAGCTCACCACCCTGCACTTCGAGGAGCTCTCCCGCCTGGGCCCGCAGATGCGGCCGATCTGGGATGGGCTGGAGGAGTGAGAGCGGCCTCCGCCCGTCGCCTCGCCGGCCGCCTGATGTTTCCCCCGCCGGGCGCGGCTCATCGCCTCTTCGGCACCGCCTTCGCCGCTTCCCGGATGCGCGCCACGAGCTCCTTGGCGAGGGCATTCGGCATCGGGACGGCCAGGTTGTACTGGACGATCCTCCACCCGTCGCCGGTCCGCTGGAGAACCCCGCTGCCGCGGCACTCGCCGTAGCTCGCGTTGTCCAGCAGCTCGTCGAACCAGGCGACGCGCCCGTCGGGCGAGAGGTCGACGTGGCGGTCGCGCGGCGTGTAGGTCCAACCCTTGCCCGCCGCGAAGTAGGGGTGCGCAAATGCCCGGAACGCAGCTTTGTTCCAGCGCTCCGTGGCGTCGGTGCCGAGGAACACGGCATTCGGCGCCAGCAGGGCGAAGTAGGCTCCCTCATCGGCCCGCGCGGCGGCGGCATGGAAGGCGTCGAGGACCGCGGCGACGGCGGCGGTCTCGGTGGACGGCGGAGCTGGAGCGATCCGGGCCGGTAGAGCGCCGCGCGCCTGAGTCGAGACGTTGGCAAGGACGAGGACGGCGACGATAGCGGCGAATCGGCGCATAGGACCTCCTCGAGTGGGAGGGATTTCTCGCTCTTCCAATTCTCCCCCTCGTTACCGGCCGACCACCAGGATCACGAAGCTCCCCGGCACCATGCTCGGGCGCGGGCGGGGCTGCTCCGGCGTCGGCGCGGGCGCCGGACCGAACTGGGCGGTGGCGAGGAAGATCGTGTGGGTCTTCTCGTCGAGGGCCATGGTGCGGGCGCCGCGGCGGGTGGGGACGTTCTCCACCACCCGGAAGCGGTCGGGGGCGTCCTCACGGATGACGGTCAGGGTAGCGTCGCCGCCGTTCGAGCTGAAGCCGAGGCCGGTCGCGGGATCGAAGGCGTTGGCGTCGACCCCCTTGCCGATGGGGACGGTGGCGACGACCTTGCCGGAATCGGCGTCGACCGCCGCGGCCATCTGGTTGCCGCAGCCGACGAGCAGGCGCCGGCCCTTGCGGTCGATCGCCATGCCGGACGGCTCCTCGCAGGGCGCGAGCGGCCAGTGCGCCTTGACCGTGAGCTCGCGCGCGTCGATCGCCACCACCTCGCTCTTGTCCTCGAGGTTGACGAAGACTCTCCCCAGCAGGTCCGTGGTGGCGAACTCGGGCTTGCCGCCGAGCGCGATCGTGCCGGCGACCTTGCCGGTCGCGGCGTCGAGGACGGTGGCGTTGCCGGAGCGGCCGTTGAAGGCGAAGACCCGGTGCGTGGGCGGGTCGTAGAGGATGGCGTCCGGGTTGTCCCCGGTCGTCTTGACGTCGCCGAGCTTGGCCAGAGTCTTGAGATCGAAGATCGTCACCGTCGAGCTCCGTCCGTTGCTGATGAAGCCGCGGCCGAGATCCCCCGCCAGGGCGACGCCGTGAATCCCGGAGAGGCCCGCGATCTCGCCGACCACCTTGCCGCTGTCGGCGTCGACCACCACGACGCGCGTCGCATGCGTGACGTAGAGCCGCCGCGCCGCCGCGTCCACGGTGAGGTAGTCCCAGCCCCCCTCGCCGCCGAGCGGGATCTCCTTGACGACGTGATAGCCCGAGGCGGCCGGCGCGGCCGCGGCCGGCGCGGTCGCGGGAGGCGCGGCCGGGGGGGCCGGCGGAGGTGCCGCGAAGGTCGAGATCGCCGCCAGCATGAGGGAGGCTGCCAGGCAGGAGCACATTGCGTTCGATCGGGTCATGAATCCTCCTCGAGGGGCGCGCGCCGCGACGGCTAGCGCGCGACGGCCGGCTTCGCCGGCCCGCTGCGGTCGGAGATCCCCCGGCCCTCGGTGACGGTCAGGAACTGGTCGGCGGGGACGTCGTGGAGCACCTGCTTGGCGCCGCCCGGCCAGTCGATCTCGAGGGTGGCCACGCGCGGCTCCCGGCCGAGGCCGAAGGTGACCGCGAGGTCGCTCTGCGAGCAGTAGGAGGAGCCGCTCCTCACCATCTGCCACTGCGTGCCCGTGGCGGTGGTCACCCGGACGACGGCGCCGATGCCGTCGCGGTTCGACTTGGTCCCCACCGTGCGCACGGTCAGCCAGCGGTTGCGGTTGCCGCCGTCGTTGCGGAAGAGGTGGGCGGGGCCGTCGTTGGTGGTGACCAGGACGTCCAGGTCGCCGTCGCGGTCGAAGTCGCCGTAGGCGGCGCCGCGCGCCACCATCGGCCGGGCGAGGTCGGGACCGACGGCCTGCGAGACGTCGGCGAAGGAGCCGCGGCCGAGGTTGCGGAAGAGGAGAGGCGGCTCCTCGTAGTGGATGCGCGGCTGGACGCGGTTGATCTCCTGCTCGAGGTGGCCGTTGGCGGCGAAGATGTCGGGATAGCCGTCGAGGTCGTAGTCGAAGAAGAAGACGCCGAAGGTGAGGGTCAGCAGGCTCGCCTTCCCCACCGCCGAGCGCGGCGCCTCGTCGACGAACACCCCCGAGCCCTCGTTGTGGTAGAGGCCGAGCATCTCGTTCGAGAAGTTGCCGACCAGCAGGTGGGGCCGCCCCGAGCGGTCGTAGTCGGCGGCGTCGACGCCCATCGCGCCGCGCGCCGCGCCGTCCTCGCCGAAGGCGACGCCGGCCTCGAGGCCGACGTCCTTGAAGGTGCCGTTGCGCTGGTTGCGGTAGAGCTTGTTGGGCTGCGTGTCGTCGGCGACGAAGAGGTCGGGCCAGCCGTCGCCGTCGTAGTCGAGGACGGTCACCCCCAGCGACTTCGAGGTCGGGTCGTCGACCCCAGCCTGGTGCGAGACGTCGGCGAAGCGGCCGTTCCCCAGGTTGCGGTAGAGCTTCGAGGAGGTCCCCTTGTACGACTCCGGCGTGCAGTAGGACTTGGTGACGCCGTCGAGCGAGCACCAGAGGTCGCCCGCCGGCGTCCACTGCACGTAGTTGGCGACGAAGAGGTCGAGCTTGCCGTCGCGGTCGTAGTCGAGCCAGGCGGCGCTGGTGCCGAAGCTCGCGTTCTTGATCCCCGACGCCGCGGTCACGTCCTTGAACTTGCCGCGCCCCTCGTTGTGGAACAGCCGGTCGCCGTCGAGCGCGGTCACGTAGACGTCCTCGCGCCCGTCGTTGTCGTAGTCGGCGACCGCGACCCCCATGCCGTGCATCTCGACGTCGAGGCCGCTGCCGCGGGTGACGTCGGTGAAGGTGCCGTCGTGGTTGTTGCGGTAGAGGGCGGGCAGCGTCCGGCGCCCCCTGGGGCTCCAGTCCCTGCCGTTGACGAAGAGGACGTCGAGCCAGCCGTCGCCGTCGGCGTCGAAGAAGGCGGCGCCCGAGCCGAGCGTCTCGGGGAGGAGCTTCCTGCCGGTGCGGCCGGCGTTGTGGACGAAGCGGATCCCGGCCTTGGCGGTGACGTCGGTGAAGCGGATCGCGGGCTGACTGGATCCCCCGGCGGCCGCCGCGGGTTGGCCGGAGCCCGCGGCCCCGGCCAGGATCGTCGCCACGAGAACGGCGGTCGTCGCCAAGAGCGCCGCGGCGAGACGCCGCCGGCTCAAGGCATCCCTCCGGCGGCGGCGGTCACCGCCTCCTTGGCAGGCGCCGCCGGAGGCGGCAGCGGCGCGCTCTCGTGCTCGTGGATGAGCTGCCGCTCGTTGTTGTCCTCCGGGCTCGCGCGCCGGCGCACGGCGGTGATCGCCTGCGACGACTCCTCGGCCTTGAAGCGGCGGAAGAGGGCCGCCTCGCGCTCGGCGCCCGCGGCGTCCCCCAGACCGCGGTAGCAGAGCATCCGGGTGTAGTGCATCTGGACGTCCTCCGGGTCGACGCGGCAGACCTCGTCGAGCGCCTGGAGTGCCAGGCGATAGTCGCGCTTGAGGAACAGGATGCGGCCGATCTGGTTCCACACCACGCGGTCGCGCGGGTAGGCGGCCGCGGCGCGGCGCAGCGAGGCGAGCGCGCGGTCGTAGGCGCCGTCGTTCTTCTCGATCGTCGCCTGGAAGAAGTGGGCGCTGGCGAGCTTGGGGTTGAGCGCGAGGGCGCGCGCGAGGTAGGGCTTGGCGCGCTCGGTCTCCCCCTCGCGGATTAAGGCGCGGCCGACGTTGACCCAGCCGTCGGCGTAGCCCGGCTCGGCCTCGATGGCGCGCTCGAAGCCGTACTCGGCGCCCTTGAGGTCGCCCTGGAGCAGGAGCCCGATCCCCCAGTCGTTCCAGCGCTCGCGGTCAGCCTTGCGGACGACCGGCTTCCAGGCCGTCGGGAGCGCGCTCCCCACCGCCAGCCGGGCGCTCGCCGCGGCGACGGTGACGATCGGCAGGTCGGGGATCCGCCCCTTGATCTCGCCCGAGACGTTGGCCGGGACGTCCGCCGGATCGAAGCTGTACTCGAGGCTGTTCTGGTGCGGCGACAACAGGGCAGGGTCCTGCCCCGGCCTGGGTTTCCCGGCGTAGACGAACTGGGTGTAGTAGTGGGAGAACTTGCGGTAGTTGAGCCGCGCCTCGAGGGCGATCGGACCCTTGACGTCCGGCGGCACCCGCAGGCGGAAGTGGACGACGTCGGCGGCTCCCGGCGGGATCAGGCGGGTGTAGAGGACGCTGCGCGACTGCCAGGCGTTCCGCTTGTTGATCGGATTGCCCGCGGCGTCGAGCTGGTACGAGCGGTAGAAGTGGGCGCCGGTCTCGACCGGTCCCTTGCCGCCGTCCCCGACGTTGCCGCTCCAGAAGATCACCTTGCCCTCGGCGTCGGTCGCCTTCATCTCCAGCCAGACGTCGAAGGCATCGACCGTGCCGCCGGGGAAGAAGTGGCCGATCTTGCGCGTCCTGACGACGGCGTCGACGCGCACGGTCGAGCCGGGGGCGACGGCCGCCCCGGCGACGTCGATCGGCGCCGTCATCCTCCCCACCTCGCGGAGCACCGCCGGCCCGCCCTGCTCGGCCTCCTCGCCCACCGCGAAGCCGGTCATCGCCTGCGGGCCGGCGTCGGCGGGGGCGCGGCGCACCATCGCCGGCTGGCCGGGGCGGTCGCCGTCCTCCGGCGAGACGGCGAAGAGGTCGACCGTGATGAAGCCGGACTGCAGGAACTTCTCCGTCCGTTCGAGCTGCGCGCGGTCCTGGTTGACGAAGGGGACGGCGGTGTTGGCGCCGGGGAAGAAGTGCGAGTGGACCTTGCCGTCGCGGTTGCCGGGATCGTTCGAGTCGACCTCCGGCATGTGGCAGGAGATGCAGTCCTGCGACGCCTTGGGATAGTAGAACGAGCGCGCCCCCTGCCCGGAGACGCCGGAGGCCTGCCAGGCGTCGTACTCGTTGAAGCCGCGGAACCACCGGTAGTGGTTGACCGGGACGTCGAGGTGCACCTTGTGGCAGCTCGAGCAGAACTCCGCCCCCTGGGCGGTCATGAAGGGTTTGAGGAACGTGCGCCGGTGGGGCTCGGGGTTCAGGTAGGTCATGAAGTGGTCGAGCTGCCGGACCACCGGGTTCTTGCTCGTCGCCAGCTCGTGGAGCGGCGGATACTCGATGGTGAAGCCGCCGTTGCCCATCGAGCTGTCGACGTGGACGATGGCGTGGCAGGAGGTGCAGGCGAGGCCGGCGCGCGCTTCCGGGGTGTCGATCTGCTCCCTGATCGGGCGGTCGAAGCGGCCGTTGAAGAAGACCGCATGGTCGTGGCAGCCGGCGCACCACTTGCTCGGCTGCGGGCCGATGGTGTCCTGCATGTACTCGATCGATTTGCGGTAGAACTGATTGTTGAACGAGGCGAAGTGGTGGACCGAGGACCGCCACTGCTCGTAGATGTCCTTGTGGCACTCGCCACAGGTCGCCGAGTCCATGAAGAAGTTGGACGGGATGATGCCGCCGACGTTGGTCTTCGCCGACGAGGGGAAGAACGGCGAGCGCGGGCCGCCCCCCTCCGCCGCCATCGAGGCGGGGACGACCATCGGGTTCTCGATCCGGTTCGCCGGGTCGGGATGGTGCCGGCGGTAGAGATGGGTGGCGAGCGGCAGGGCGACCAGCAGGGCGAGCGCCGCGGGCAGGAGCCGCCGGAAGCGCAGCCATCCGGGGCTCAAAGTCTCCGCCGCGCGCCGGTAGGTCCAGGGCAGGAGGAGCGCGAGCCCCAGCGCCGCCGCCGCCACGTGGGCGACGAGCACATTGTGGTTGGCGCGGACGTTGCCGGCCACGGCGAGGTAGATCCCCGCGACCGCCGCCACCGCGAAGGCGAGGCCGGCGAGGCCGAAGCCGCGCCGCAGCTCCGGCCGCTGGACGAGGAGCGCGACGGCGCCCGCCGCCACCAGCACCCCGAGGACGAGGTGGAGGAGCACGTTCGCCATGTAGAAGACGGTCGGCGAGGCGAACGCCGCGACGTAGGCGGTGTTGATGAGCAGCAGGAGCGCTCCGGCGGCAACGGGGACGGCGAGTCGGGATCGGTTCATGGCGGGACGCCTGTCGATCGGCCCGCGGGCGCTCCCTCCCCTCCCGGAGCGAGGGGACGGATCAGCCGCAGGGCCGGCCGGGTGTTGTAGCTCTCGCGATAACGGACGTGCTCGGGGTCGTCGGGAAAGCGCTCCGGCTCGGGGTAAGGATAGCGCGACATCCCGTGGAACGGGAGCGGCTCGACGCTCTGCGAGAAGGCGGTGTTCGCGTCGGCGTCCTTGGCCCAGCCATCGACCAGGAGGAGGAAATCGCGGCGGTCGCCGGGAGCGAGCGCCGGGAGCGAGTCGGCGCGGAAGCGCAGCCGCACCTCGTCCCCCGAGCCCATGATCACCAGCCGGTCGTCGACGGCGGCGAGGAGCGGCGCCACCTCCCCGTAGCGGGTGTAGAGGCCGGGGGTCGGGTTCCACATCGAGAGCGGCATGAGGCGGGCGTAGTCGAAACCCTCAGGCTGCAGGCGCTCGGGGTGGATGACCGGGGTCGAGAAGCCGCGGAAGTGGAGATCGGCCGACCCCGCGAGGAGCGGCGTCAGGCGGACCGGCGGCGGGCCGTCCTCCTCCGACAGGTAGATCTCGTCCCAGTAGACGCAGAGGTTGGTGGTGATCCGCACCTCGCGCGAGGGGGAGCGGAACTTGCCGGTCAGGTCGACGGCGATCGTCTTCGGCTTGCCCGAAGGGATCCCCATGTCCTCGACCGCCGTCACCCAGCGCCCGTCGCGGTCCCGGACCTCGAGCCGCGGCATCTGGAGGCCGCCGCCGCGGCCCTGCGCCGCCCCCAGGAACGTGCTGCCGTCCGCCCAGTCGACCCAGCCCGAGAGGACGAGCACGGCGCGCCCGTCGGGGGCGGCCGCGGGGCCGAAGTCGAGGGTCAGGGCGTGCGGCTCGGCGACCCCGGTGAAGTCGCGGCGGAAGGCGTCCGGATAGGTGCCGTCGCGGGCGAGGAGCCGCGCGCGGACGTCGCGCCCGGCATCGTCCCGCGCGCTGGCGGGGTGGATCTTGCGGCGGACGCCGAAAAGCCGGAACTCGGGGAAGGGGGGACCCTTGAACTTGTCGTTGGTGACGATCTCGACCCCCTGCGGATGGTCGACGGCGATCAGCTTCACGTGGTCCAGGTAGGAGACCTCGCGCAGCTCCTCGGTGATCCTCACCTCGAAGAAGCGGTCCCCGGCTGGAGACGGCAGCGGGGCGAGCGCCTCGCCGGGGAACTGAACGTACTCGTCGTGGTCGACGGGGAAGTACTCGCCGTCCCCGGAGCTCGCGCCGAGGGGCGCCACCCCGAGGACGTCGGTGATGAACCGGAAGCGCGTCCCGTCCCAGGTGAAGATCATCGGACAGGAGCCGGAGAGGCGCTGCGCCTCCTTGAAGACCTTGGCCGGCGAGCCCACCTGGGGCACGACCTGGTGGGGCTCGTTCTGGATGAGGCCGTTCGGCCAGGTGATGCGCACGGTGTCCGCCTCCGTGCGGCGGCCGAGCCCGAAGACGAGCGGCACGCCGCGGTAGGCGAGCTTCTGGTAGCTCGCCCCGGCCTTGACCTCAACCTCGGCCCCGGAGGCGAGCTTCAGGTTCTTGACCCCTAGAAGGGCGACGGCGAGCGGGCGGTCAGCGGTCGCCGTCTCGTTGCGCAGGAGCCGGAGGACTCCGTCCTCGCTCACCGCCGCGAGGTCGGTCCGCCCGTCGCCGTCGAAGTCGCCGGCGGCAACAGCCACCGGCGCGAGCCTTCCCTCCGATAAAAATCGGCTGGCACCTTCTCCCCAAGAAAATCGGCTGGCACCTTTTCGGGTGCGCAGGTAGGCGGCGGGGCCGGCCACCAGGTCGAGCCCGCCGCGGTTCTCGAGGTCGGCGAAGGCGAAGGGCGCGACGGCACCGGCCGGGACGGGCAGCGGCTCCCAGACGGTCTGCCGGTAGCTGGCCTCCCCCTTGGCGCTCGCCGAGCGGTTGCGCAGCGCGACGAGCCCGCTGGGGCCGGCCGTCGCGAGATCGTTCCAGCCGTCGCCGTCTAGATCGTAGGCGGCGAGCTGCCGCGCCCCGCGCGGCACGAGCGGCAGCGGCTCGGCCTCGTAGCGCCCGCCCAGCCGGTCGCGGTAGAGCACCGCCTCGCGATCGGCGTAGGCGACGGCGACGTCCACCCCCTGGGTGTCGGAGATGGCGTGGAAGGCGACCGCCGCAAGCGCCCGGCCGGGGGCGAACGGGAAGCGGGTGGTCTCGTCGCTCCAGGTGCCGTCGCCATGGTTGCGGACGAGGGCCTGACGCTCGCCGAGGAGCAGCAGGTCGAGGTCGTAGTCGTGGTCGATGTCGACCCAGACGGCGGCAGCGAACGGCCCCGCGGGCAGGGCGACGGGGAGGGCGCGGTAGGTCCCCTTCTCGTCGTGGAAGAGGCGGGCGGCCGGCGTGCCGGGAGGTGCCTTACCGGGATCGACCAGCACGCAGAGGTCGGGCAGGCCGTCGTTGTCGAAGTCGCCGGGGACCATGGCGACGATCCCCGTCAGCCCCTCGAGGCCGCTCGGGACGACCTTCTTCACGCCGCTCTTCCAGAGCGTCGCCCCCGCCGCCGACCAGGTGAGGACGTCGGGGCGGCCGTCGCCGTCAGCGTCGAGGACGGCGAGGCCGGCGGTCGCCGGATCGAGCCCGTGCGCCAGCTCGCGCGCCGTGAGCGTCAGGGGAACGGTCGCGTCCGCCGCCGGGTCGCGCGGCTCGCCGGGGTCGTAGAGCTCGGCGTAGAAGCTCCAGTCGAGGTCCTCGGGGACGGCGGCGCCGGCCTGCCGCTTTTTGAGCGCCTGGAAGCTCGCCAGCTCGCGGGCGGCATCGTCGGCCCGGCCGGCCTGCCTGTCGGCGTTGTAGAGCTGGAAGTGGGGGGCGGCGAGAGCGGGATTCAGGCGCTCGGCGGCCTCGATCTCCCGGCGCCCTTCGTCTTTCCGGCCGGCGCCGTTCCACAGCACCCCCAGGTTGTAGTGGCCGGCCGGCTCGTCGGGCGCCAGGGCCACGAAGCGCTCGAGCTGCGCGATGGCGCGATCGTAGTCCGCCGCCTTCTTGTAGGCGACCCCGAGGTTGAACCAGGGGTGCGGCAGCTTGGGATCCTGCGCCTCGACCTTCAGCAGCTCGGCGATCCCGTCGTCCAGCTTGCCGGCGCGCAGGAGCGCGAGGCCGTAGTTCAGCCGCTCGCGCGCCGAGCCGGGGGCGAGGTCGAGGGCCTTCTTGAGCTCGTCGACCGCCTGGAGCTGAGTGGTGGGATTCTCGTAGAAAGCCTTGCCCAGGTTGCGGTGGTGCCAGAGGGCGTCCATGCCCCCAGGCTCCGGCAGGGGCGGTGGTGCCGCGGCCCAGAGGAGCGGCAGGAGGAGCCCGAGCGCCGCGGCCCTCATCGCACCGCCACCCCGCTCCCCTCCCTCACCGTCGTGATGCGATCGACCGGGGCCGTCACCCGCTCGACCAGGCCGCTCGGCCAGCGCACCTCGATGGCGTCGACAGCGGTCGCCTTCCCCAGCCCGAAGTGGAGACGATGGCTGCTCTGACTGGCGTAGCCGTTGCCGCCGTCGACCTCGCGCAGGAGCTTCGCCCCGCCCACGGCGACCGTCACCCGCGCCCCGATCGCGTCGCGGTTGGAGCGGGTGCCGACGAGCTTCACCTCGATCCAGTGCCCGGCGTCGCTGCGGTTCCAGTAGAGGAGGCTCGGCTGGGCGGCGTTCGTCTGGTAGAGGTCGAGCCGGCCGTCGTTGTCGAGGTCGCCGACGCCGATGCCGCGGCCGTCGCGGTCGTTGTCCACCCCCGCCGCCGCCGCCATCTCCCGAAAGGTGCCGTCGCCCAGGTTGCGGAAGAGCTTCTTCTTCTGGTACCCGCTCCAGCTCATGTCGCCGATCGGGGGCCAGCTCGCCAGGTCGGTGAAGTCGACCCCCGGCTTGACGATCATCTCGACCAGCACCGGAATGTAATTCTTGGGCCCCGCCGAGCGCAGGCCGTCGACGGCAAAGAGGTCGAGCCAGCCGTCGTCGTCGAAGTCGCCCCACTTGGCGCCCCAGCCCCACAGCGTCGAGCAGGTGCCGGTCTCCTTCGAGACGTCGGTGAAGGTGAGCTGGCCGGCGGCGTCGACGCCGTTGTTGTGCCAGAGCATGTTGCACTCTTTCATGTACTCGTCGGTGATGTTGGTGACGTAGACGTCGAGCCAGCCGTCGCGGTCGTAGTCGCCGAAGTCGACGTTCATCCCCTTCTTGGTGTCGATGCCGATCGCCTTCTCGGTCACCTCGACGAAGGTGCCGTCGCGGTGGTTGAGGAAGAGCCGGTCGGTGCCGTAGTCGCACGCGAGGTAGACGTCCTGCCAGCCGTCGTTGTCGAGGTCGGCGTGCCCGACGTCGAGCGTCCAGCCGGTGTGGCGGGCGAGGCCGGCCTTGGCGGTGGTCTCGACGAAGGTGACGCCGCCCTTGGCGTTCGGCCCCTCGTTGTGCCAGAGGGTCACTCCCCCGCCGTTCGCCGCCTGGTCGAGATTGTCGGGGAGCACGTGGCGGTCCTTCCCCGCCAGCAGGTTGACCGGCTGGAAGTAGTTGCCGAAGAGGAGATCCAGCCGGCCATCGTTGTCGTAGTCGAAGGCGACGGCGGCGATCGTATTGCCGAACTTGGTGAGCCCCGAGGCGGTGGAGACGTCGGCGAACCTGCCGTTGCCCAGGTTGCGGTAGAGGATCGGCGTCCCGAAGCGGGCGACCAGGAGGTCCTCGCGGCCGTCGTTGTCGGCGTCGAACCAGAGCGCGTCGGAGACGATCGAAAGGGAGTCGTTGCCGCCGGCGACGCCGGCCGACTCGGCGACGTCGGTGAAAGTGACGCGACCGCTCTTGTCCGGCCCGTTGTTATGGAAGAGGTGGCTGCGGGCCCCCAGGGCGGAGTCGGTGACGAAGAGGTCCTCCCAGCCGTCGCCATCGTAGTCGCCCACGGCGACCGCTGCGCCGCCTGCGGTGAACATGGCGAGCACGTCGGCGTACTTGCCCGGAAAGGCGCGGGTGTGATGGACGGCGCGGGCGCCGGCCGCCGCGGCGCCCTCGACGAAGCGGATCGGCGCCGGCCGGGCAGGGAGCGGCGAGCTTGGCTGGCTCGCGGCCGGACCGGCGGTCGACCCGGCGATGGACAAGAGGAGGACGGCCATCCAGGCGGCGATCTTCAGGGCTTGTCCCCCCAGATCGACCGCAGGTCGGTGTCGACCCGCTTGTTGGGGTCGAGGTCGCCCTCGATCAGCTCCTTGAGCTCGTCGCCCTGCTTGGCCAACCGGAGCTTCAGGGGCTCGTTGTCGGGGAAGAGGTGCGCTCCCGTGGCCCAGGTGGCCTTGGCCCTATCGAGCTCGTCGAGCTTCCAGTACCCGTCGCCCAGGGCGACGTAGGCGCGGACGTGGTAAGGGCGCGGGGGCGCGGCCTGCGACAGCTTGACCGCCGCCTCGAGGTCGGCCACCCCCAGGGGCGTGCGGCCGAAGATCTTGGGCCAGTAGAGATAGCTGTTGCCGCGGGTGAAGAGCGCGAGCCACGAGCGCTCGAGCTCGAGCGCGCGGGTGAAGAGGCCGACCGCGGTGTTGGCGAGGATCACCTGGGTGATCGAGCCCGCCGCGGGGATCTTGTCGACGTAGGCGTAGCCCCAGTTGAGCACCGCGTTGGCCGAGCCGGGATGGGCGGCGACCAGCCTCTCGAAGCAGGCGATCGCCCGGTCGTAGTCCTTGGCGGCGATCGCCGCCATGCGGTACTCGCTCGCATAGCGCCGGCTGTCGGGATCGGCCGCGACGGCGGCCTCGAAGCGCGGCAGCGCCGCCGCCCAGTCCCTGGCGGCGGCGGCTCTCTCGGCGGCCGCGAAGTCCTTCTCGGGATCGACGCGTGCGGGCTCGGGGGTGTCGGCGGGTCTGGGAGCCGACCGGGAGGGACTCGGCGGGGAGGACGCCTGGCCCGTCGCCACGACGGGCAGGGCGAGGAGGGCGAGCAGGAGGGCGGCTGGAGCTCTCATCGCTTGTGGGCCTCGGCATGGAAGGGCAGGAGGTCGGGGCGCCCCTCGAGGAGGCGGTGGATGCGGTCGATCGGCACGCCGGCGTAGACGGTCCTGGCGCCCGACGGCCAGCGCACTTCGACGCGGTCGATCGCCGTCGCGCCGCCCAACCCGAAGTGTACGCGCTCCGTGCTCTGGCCGGCGAAGCCGTTGCCGCCGTCGACGAAGCGCAGGAGCGTGCGGCCGCCGGCGGTCAGCCGGACCTGCGCCCCCACCGCGGCGCGGTTCGAGCGCGCGCCCATCACGCCTTTCGCCGCGCCCTGCGCTGATCCCTGCGCTGGTCCCTGCGCTTCTCCCTGGAGAACCAGCTCGACCCAGTGATTCGCCAGCGGCAGAACGTTGTGGTAGAGGTACGGCTCGGCGCCGGCGTTGGTGACGAAGAGGTCCATGCGGCCGTCGTTGTCGAAGTCGGCGACCGCGACGCCGCGCCCGTCGCGGACCGAGTCGAGGCCGTGGCGCGCCGCCTCGTCGCGGAACTGGCCGCCCAGGTTGTGGAAGAGCCGCTTCTTCTGGTAGCCAGAGAGCGACTTCTTCCCCATCGGCGGCCAGTTGCGGGCGTCCGCGAGGTCGATCCCCGGCTTGATCGCCATGGCGAAGATGTCCGGCACGTAGCTCTCCGGACCGGCCGAGACCCAGCCGTCGACCACGTAGAGGTCGAGCCAGCCGTCGTTGTCGTAGTCGAAGAACTTCCCCCCCCACCCCCAGCCGCTGTCGTAGACGCCGGCTTCGCGCGCCACGTCGGTGAAGGTCACCTCGCCCTGGGCGTCGGGTCCGTTGTTGTGCCAGAGGAAGTTGCCCTCGCGCATGTAGTCGTCGGTGATGTTGGTGACGAAGACGTCCAGGCGGCCGTCGCCGTCGTAGTCGCCCCATTCGGCGTTCATCCCCTTCTTGGTGTCGAAGCCGCCCAACGCCCTCTCCGTCGCGTCGCGAAAGGTACCGTCGCCGCGGTTGACGAAGAGGTGGTCGGTGCCGAAGTCGCAGGCGACGTAGAGGTCGTCGTAGCCGTCGCCGTCGGCGTCGCCGTGCCCGACGGCGAGGGTCCAGCCGGTCATCGCGGCGAGACCGGCGCGGGCGGTGCGGTCGCTGAAGGTCCAATGGCCGGCGGCGTCGGGGCCATCGTTGTGCCAGAGGGTCAACCCGCCGCCGTTCCTCGCCGTCTCGAAGCTCTCCGGGAAGAAGCGCGGCGTGGCGGGGTGGAAGAGGTCGACCGGCTGGAAGTAGTTGCCCACCAGGATGTCGACGCGGCCGTCGCGGTCGTAGTCGAAGGCGATGGCGCAGATCGCGTTGGCGTAGCGGTCGAGCCCGGCGGCGCGGGTGACGTCGGCGAACCGGCCGCTGCCCAGGTTCTCGTAGAGCCGGTTGTGGCCGAAGCGCACCACCAGGAGGTCCGGGCGGCCGTCGTTGTTGAAGTCGAGCCAGAGGGCGCCGGCGGAGGCGTTGCTGGCGTCGTTGCCGTCGGCCACCCCGGCCTCCGCCGCCACGTCGGTGAAGGTGAGGTCGCCGTTGTTGTGGTAGAGGTGGTTCCTGCCGGCGATCGAGGAGTCGGTGACGAAGAGGTCCTCGAAGCCGTCGCCGTCGTAGTCGGCGACGGCGGCCGCGGCGCCCAGGGCCGTGTAGCCGGCCATGATCTCGGCGTAAGGGTTGTCGAACCTGCGGGTGGTGTGCTTCTTCGCGACACCCGCCGTCGCCGTCACGTCCTCGAACCAGCGGCCCGCCGCCGCAGCCTCTGGCGCGACAGCCCGCGGCGGCGCGGCACCGGCGAGGACGAGAACGGCGAGCGCCGCGCCGGCCCCGAGGGGGAACCGCCGGCGCTGGCGCGAGAGAGGGATCGATCGTTCCGCGTGGATGCCCATTGTCCCCTCTCGCCAGCTCTCTCGCCCCGGCCACGCACGGCCTCGAATCCGCATGCTAACGTTCCGCCGCCCGAGACGCCAGCGAGCCGTACGGCTCGCGCGCCCACCGCCACCTCTCCAGAGGAGGAACCATGGAATCGACCGACCGGCTCCGCTACGCCGCCGCGGCGTGCCAGACCGACTTCCCGAGCCCGCCCGACCGCCGGGGCATCGCCCGCCACGTCGACCGGATGCTCGCGATGATCGACCATGCCGTCGTCGGCTACTCCCCCTTCCTGCCGGTCAAGCTCGTCGTCTTCCCCGAGTTCGCCCACGCCGCACCGGTCTATCCGACCGCCGCCGAGCTGCTCGAGAAGCTCGCCATCCCCATCCCCAACGAGCACACCGAGCGCTACGTCGCCAAGGCCAAAGAGCACGGGATCTACATCCAGACTGGCACTTTCCTCGAATGCGACGACCGCTGGCCGGGAGTCGTGTTCAACGCCACCTGCCTGATCGGCCCCGAGGGGATCCTCTCCAGGTTCCGCAAGGTCAACCCGTGGATCCCCTGGGAGGTGCACGCGAGCCCGCACGACTTGCCGGGCTACGAGGAGGAGATGTTCCCCGTCGCCGACACCGCGATCGGCAAGCTCGGCTGCGCCATCTGCTACGACTGGCTCTTCCCGGAGGCGCTGCGGCAGCTCACCGCCAACGGCGCCGAGGTGCTGATCCGCGTCTCCGCCTACATGGACCCCTGGGGAGCGACGGCGCCGATGGACTGGTGGACGGTCGTCAACCGCTGCCGCGCCCTCGAGAACATCGCCTACGTGGTGGCGGCGAACCAGGGAGCGAGCCTCGCCCACTATCCTCCCTTCTCCTGGCCGGGAGGCAGCATGGTGGTCGACTTCGAGGGACGGATCCTCGCCCAGGCCGACCCCGGCCCCGGCGAGAAGATCGTCGTCGCCCCCATCGACATCGCCGCCCTGCGCCACGAGCGCGCCATCCGCCGCGGCCACCAGACCCTGGCCCACCTCCGCGCCGAGGCCTATCCGATGTACCGCGAGAACTTCTATCCCCCGGGCCGAGGCGCGGATCGCGAGAACCTGGCGCTCGAGCCCCTGAACCGCGCGATCGACCAGGCCAAGACGAAGCTAGGGTACTGAGCTTCGGGTGCCAGTCCATTTTGTCGGCTGCGCTGCCTGCCGCCCAGAAGTGCCAGCCGATTTTCTGCCGATTCTGCGCCGAGATCCGTTGCCACCAGCTCCGATCACCTTCGATAGAGGCGGGAAGAACCAAGGTAGCGCACGGAAGCCGGATCACCGCCCGAAAACGGATCGCTAGGCCACCCAATCCAACTCGCGGGACGTAGTCCGGCTGCAGCCGAGCTGGCCGGCCGTGCGGAGGGGAGACTTTAGGCGGGATACGTCGGGCACGGATTATGTGGGGTGAGCGACATCCACGAAGGGCAGCGCGGGTGGGAAGGAACCTGGTGGGAAGCTCGCTGACCGATCGCCGGCGCGGAGGTTCGCTGCCGCTTCGCGAAACGCGTCGACGAACCGCGCGTAAGCCTCACGCAACTGGCGCCGGACGGTCTCGGTCACGGCATGGAAGCTTGGAGCAGGCGATGTCTTGGACTGGACCGGGGCACTGTGGGGATCCTGTCTCAAGATGGCCTCGACTCCCAACGGTTTGGCTCCCTGCCGCTCGGTGGCAATCTCCGTTTCGATCTCACCGAGGAGGCCCACGATCCGCTCTCGGATCTCTTGTGCCGGCAGATTCCGCCAGCAAGGGAGCGGTTCGAGACTCAGGGTTTCCGCCGTGGCGAACTGCAGGCGCGTAACACTTCCTCTCCTCCCGCGCGCAGCACTCTCCTGCGTTCGGTCGAACCAGTAGCCCGTGAGCGGCTCTCCTTCGAGCAAGGCGCGAATACCGTGGACTCCCGGCCAGTCCCCAGGTCGCCCAACCAGCCCCTCCTTGCAGCCATGGGAAAGCAGGTACTTGAGGCGCCCGATCTGGGCTCCCTCCTCCTCGCTCACGACGATGGCTTGATAACGTCGAGCCCAGAACTTGTCACGCCACCGGACCAGGCGGCCCACCTCGCGGGCCAGGTTCGAGTTCACGTAGCCCATGAAGTGGGCGAGCCTTTGGGCGTCTTGCACGACCAGCAGGAGGTGAAAGTGATTCGATAGGAAGACGAGACCGCAGATCTCGACGGGATAGAGACGCTGCGCTCGCGCCAGAACACCGACGACGATTTCGCATACCTCAGAGCTGGGCGATAGGAGAAGGCGGCTTTGGATGGTCCGGCAGGTGATTTCTACGAGGGCTCCGCCCTCTTGGATGCAGCGTAGCTTGCGTGCCATGCAAGGAAGGACGGAAAAGGACCCCCGGATCTCGCGGGGGGAAAAAGTCCGTCGGGCTACACCGCGAGCACCGATTGGATGCGTTCGTTTCAAAAATCGGCTGGCACCTCCATTGGCGTCCGCCCTAGCAGCTGGCCGCAGGCCCCTTGCACGTCGCGGCTGCGGCTCCTGCGCACCGAGACGAAGCAGCCGTGCTCGCGCAGGCGCCGGGCGAAGGCCTGGAGGCTCGGCTCGGAGGGCTCCGCGAAGGGGGCCTGGTCGTGCTCGTTCATGGGGATGAGGTTGACGTTGTGGCGGCGGCGGAGGTCACCCAGCCAGGTGGCGAGGCGGTCGGCGTCCGCGAGCGAGTCGTTGACCCCCGCGAGCAGCACGTACTCGAAGAGGAGGCGCTCGCCGCGCTTCAGGCCCCAACCGTCGAGCGCCTGGCGGAGCCGGGCCAGGTTCCAGGCGCGGTTGACCGGCATGGTGGCCGAGCGCGCGGCGTCGGTGGTGGCGTTGATCGAGACG
>Ga0307470_10000338_pt1 | contig 26581 bp, 1 predicted proteins | sample atmos_gasesAM3C__FD_204565 | JGI IMG/M metagenome (GOLD analysis project Ga0307470, IMG submission 204565) | Hardwood forest soil microbial communities from Morgan-Monroe State Forest, Indiana, United States - atmos_gasesAM3C_05 | ecosystem: Environmental > Terrestrial > Soil > Temperate forest... | reverse complement strand
GCCGAGGGGACGGAAGAGGGTCAGGCGATCGGCGCCGCGCGGCGGCCGGTAGGCGTCGGCCGCCCGCACGTCGCCGCGGTAGACGTCGAGCAGCGGCCGTACCTGCTCCGAGCGCAGGTTGGCCTTCGCCAGGCCGACCTCCCGCGAGCGGGCGAGGAGCCATTCCACCGCCGCGGCGTCGTCCGCCACCGGCGGCTCCGCGTCGAGCCAGGCGGCGTCGAGGCCCTGGATGCCGGCCTGATCGAGGAGGAAGAGGCGGAGGACGTCCGCCTCGCCGAGGCCCCCGACGCCGGGCCCCAGGGCCATCTCCCGCGCCAGCTCCGGCGCCCAGCTGTCGAGGAGCGCCACCAGGGCCACCTGCCGGCCGCGGGCGCGCATCTGGCGCGCCATCTCGAACGCCACGACGCCGCCGAACGACCAGCCGCCGAGCAGGTACGGGCCGTCGGGAGCGGCGGCCTCGACGGCGGCGGCGTACTCGGCGGCCATGGCCGGGAGGTCGTCGCGCGCCGGGGCGCCCGTGAGGCCCGCCGCCTGGACGCCGTAGAACGGCTGCTGCGGACCTAAGGAGGCGGCGAGGGCGCGATAGGAGAGCACCGCGCCGCCGATGGCGTGGACGCAGAAGAAGGGCGGCCGCTCCCCGGCCGAGGAGGGGAGCCGGGGGCCGAGAGCGGGCTGCAGGTCGACGAGGAGCGACGACGGCTTCGTCCGCTGCCGCGCGGCGCCGGCGGCGGACGAGACCTCGCCGCGGATGCGCCGCTCGAGCAGCTTGCGCTTGGCCGGCGAGAGCTGCTCGCGGCGCCGCGCCTGCTCGTCGAGCCGCTGCGCCAGGCTCGCCGCCTCCGCTGCCGCTTCGACCGCCGCCTCCGGAGGCGCTTCCCGGGCTCCGGGCGCCGCGTCGGCGGGCCGGCCGGCGACCTCGCCGGAATCGAGCGAGCCGTCGGCGCGGCGGCGGACGCGCCGGCTCCGCAGCTCGCCCCAGATCCCGATCGGCGCCGGGCCGCCGCTCGACGTCACCACCTCGCCGCCCTCGCCCCACTCGACCAGCACCTGATGGCGCTCGCCCTCGCCGAGGAGCGGCAGCGCGTCGAGCCGCCGCTCCGGGTCCTCGGCCGCGGCCGCCAGCAGGGTCAGGAAGTGCCCTTTCCAGCGCTCGGCGGTCGACGGGTCGAGGAGCGATTGGTTGTAAGTGAGCGGTCCCATCACGCGGCCGTCGACCTCGACCAGGTCGACCGCGAGCGTGAGGCTGGTGTGGTGGGTGGTCGCCTCGCGCTGCCGCGACTCGACCTCGATGCCGGGGATGGCGATCGCCGGCATCGGGTGGTTCTGCCAGAGAAACAGAACCTCGAGGAGCGTCGCCGTGGGTCCGCGCTCCGGGCGCAGGGCCTCCACCAGCTTGGAGAAGGGGAGGCTCTGGTGGTCGTAGGCCTCGAGCGTCGTCGCCCGCGAGCGCGCCAGCAGCTCGCCGAAGCTGGGGTTGCCACCGGCCTGGGCGCGCAGGATCAGGGTGTTGATGAAATAGCCGATGAGCGGCTCGACCTCCGGCTGGCCGCGGCCGGCGACCGGCGTGCCGATCGCGAAGTCGTCCTGGCCGGAATGGCGGTAGAGGAACGCCTGCAGGGCGGCCAGCAGTGTCATGAAGAGGCTCGCTCCACGCCGGCGGGAGAGGGCGTGGAGCGCCGCGGTCTGCGCCTCCTCGAGGACCAGCGGCAGGATGCCGGAGACGAAGTACCGTCCCGCGTCCCGCGGCCGGTCGGTGGGCAGCTCGAGGCCCGGCAGACCGGCGAGCCCGGCGGTGACGTGGCGGAGCTCGCGCGCCAGCACCTCGCCGCGCAGCCAGTCGCGCTGCCAGACGGCGAAGTCGGCGTACTGGATCGCCAGCTCGGGGAGCGGCGACGGCTCGCCGCGGACCGCGGCGGCGTAGAGCACCGTCAGCTCGCTCACCAGGAGGCCCATCGTCCAGCCGTCGGAGACGATGTGGTGGAGGGTGAGGAGGAGGACGCAGTCGTCCTCGGCGGCGAGCACCAGGGTGCAGCGCAGGACCGGGCCACGGGCGAGGTCGAAGGGCAGCTTCGCCTCCCTCGCCGCGCGCCGCTCGAGCTCGGCCGCCGCGGCCGCGGCCGGCAGCCCGGCGAGATCGACGACCGGCATGCGCGGCCGCCAGGCGGGGTCGATCCGCTGCACCGGCCGCCCGGCCGCGGCGCCGAAGCGGGTGCGCAGCGCCTCGTGCCGGCGCACCACCTCGCGCAGGGCCGCGGCGAGAGCCGGCACCGACAGCCGGCCGCGCAGCCCCAGCGCCAGCGGCACGTTGTAGACCGTGTTGCCGGGAGCGAGCTGGTCGAAGAGCCACATGCGCTCCTGGGCGAACGACATCGGCGGGTCGCCGTCGCGGGGCAGCGCCCGGATGGGGGGCATCTCCGCCAGCACGCCCGCCGGCTCCCCGCTGCGCCGCGAGCGCTCGACCTCGACGGCGAGCCGCGCGATGGTCGGGCGCTCGAAGAGGACGCGCAGCGGCAGGTCCACCCCCAGCGTGCGGAGGATCCGCGAGGTCACCTGCGTCGCCAGCAGCGAGTGCCCGCCGAGGGCGAAGAAGTCGTCCTCCACCCCCACCCGCTCGCGCTGCAGCACCTCCTCCCAGATCCCCGCCAGCACCTCCTCGACCGGGCCGCGCGGCGCCAGGTGGCCCGCCGGCCTCCCCTCCGGCCCGAGCTCGGCCGCGAGGGCGAGGAGGGCGCGGCGGTCGACCTTGCCGTTGGGGGTGAGCGGCAGCGCCGGCAGCGGGTTCAGGGTGGGGATCATCGCCGCCGGCAGGCGGCGGGCGAGGGCGGCGCGCAGCGCCGCCGGGCTCGGGGCGCCGTCCGCGGCGACGGTGTAGTAGGCGGCGAGCGAGCGCTCGTCCGCGGCGCCGCCGCGCGCCACCACCACCGCCTCGCGCACCCCGGGCTCGGCGGCGAGCGCCGCCTCGACCTCGCGCAGCTCGACCCGCACCCCGCGCACCTTGACCTGGTCGTCGACGCGGCCGAGGAACTCGACGTCGCCGTCGGCCGCCTGGCGCACCAGGTCGCCGGTGCGGTAGAGCCTGCCGCCGGGGCGCTCGGCGTAGGGATCGGGGACGAAGCTCGCCGCGGTGAGCTCGGGGCGGCCGAGGTAGCCGCGGGCGAGGAGCGGATCGCTCAGGTGGAGCTCGCCCGGCGCGCCGGCCGGCAGCAGGCGCCCGGTGCGATCCCTGCGGTCGAGCGCGAGGACGGCGCGGCCGGCGAGCGGCCGCCCGATCGGGATCGAGCCGGCGCGGGCCGCCGCCGGGCGGTCGCCCGTCCGCCAGACGGCGGACACCACGGCCTCGGTGGGGCCGTAGCCGTTGAGCAGCTCCACGGCGGCGAGCGGCGAGCCCCACCAGCGGCGCGCCGCCTCGCCCGACATCGCCTCGCCGCCGACCACCACGGCGCGGAACGAGGAGGGCGGGGCGAGCGGCGCGGCGCCCGCGATCTCGCTCACCCAGGCATGCCAGAACGCGGTCGGCAGGCTGAGGATCGTGAGCTGAAGGCGGGCGATCTCCGCCAGCAGGCGCGCCGGCTCCCGCAGGTCGGGGCCGGCGACGACCACGGCCCCGCCGGCGATCCAGGGCGCCAGCAGCTCCTCGATCGAGACGTCGAAGCCCGGCGAGCTGAAGAAGGGCAGGCGGTCGTCGGCCCGCATCCCCCAGCGCTCCGCGATGGCCGCCATCTGGGCGACCACCGCCCCGTTCGGCGTCGCGACCCCTTTCGGCCGGCCGGTCGATCCCGAGGTGTAGAGGACGTACGAGAGGCTCGCCGCGAGGACCTCGCAGGCGTCCGCAGCCGGCGCGAGCTCGGTCTCCGGCAGCTCGGCGACGGCCGCGAGATCGGCGCGGAGGATCCGGCGCGCGGAGCCGGCCCCAGGCTCAGCGAAAACCTCAGCGGAGACCTCGGCGGCGAGCTCGGCCCAGGGCTCGGCGGTGACGACCAGGGAAGCGGCGGCATCCGCGAGCTGGTAGGCCAGGCGGTCGGCGGGCTGGCCGGGATCGAGCGGCAGGTAGACGCCGCCCGCGAGCTGGACGGCGAGGAAGCCGCAGACGAGGGCCGCCGAGCGGTCGGCGACCACCGCCACCGGCACCTCGGGGCCGGCCCCCGCCCGGCGCAGCTCGCCCGCCAGGCGCCGCGCCAGGCGATCGAGCTCGGCGTAGGTCCAGCGCGCCTCGGGCGCCTCGAGGGCGACGGCGCCGGGCGTGCGCGCGACCTGCCGCGCCCAGAGGGCGGCGACGGTGGGTGGGTGCGCCGCCGGTGCCGGCCCGCGGTGGTTCCACTCGTGGACGAGCTGCTGGCGCTCGGCCGGGCCCAGCAGGCCGACGGCCGCCAGGCGCCCCGCCCCGTCCGCGAGCGCCGCGGCCAGCCCGGCGAGGAGGCTCCGCAGGTGCTCGAGCCGGCGCAGCGCGGTCGTCGGGTCGAAGCGGGTGCGGTCGTAGCCGAGGGAGAGGAGCAGCCGGTCGCCCCCCGGCACCACGGCGAGGGTGAGCGGGTAGTGGGTCTGCTCGATGGCCTCGATCTCGGCGATCCGGCGGCCGAGGGCGCTGCCGCGGATGGCGGCCTCCTGCGGATAGTTCTCGAACACCAGGAGGCTCTCGAAGAGGGCGGTCCCCCGCGGCACCTCGCTCGCCCCCTGGATGCGGACGAGCGGCGTCGCCTCGTGCTGGCGCAGCTCCGCCTGGGCGGCCTGGAGGCCGGCGAGCCAGGCGGCGGCCGTCGCCTCCTCGTCGAGGCGGACCCGCACCGGCAGGGTGTTGATGAAGAGGCCGATCATCGACTCGACGCCCGGCAGCTCCGGCGGCCGGCCCGAGACGGTGGCGCCGAAGACGACGTCGTCCTCGCCGGCGAGACGGCCGAGGAGGAGGGCCCAGGCACCCTGGGCGAGGGTGTTGACGGTGAGCCCGCGGCTGCGGGTGGCCGCCTGGAGGGCCGCGGTCTCCGCCGCGGCGAGGTGGAGCGTGGCGGCGGCCGGGGCGAGCGCGGCGGGGGAAACGTCCGCGGCGGCGGCCGGGCGGTCCGCGGCGAGCGGCGTCGGCGCCGTGGAGCCCGCTCCGAAGCCGGTCTCGGCTCCGGCCCCGAAGCCGCACAGGTAGGCGCGGAAGTACTCGTCGTCCGCCGCTGGGTCGCGGCGCGCCAGCCAGGCGATGAAGTCGCGGTACGGCGGCCGCGCGCGGAGCGCCGGCTCGCGGCCGGCGGCGAGGGCCTCGTAGCAGGCGGCGAAGTCGCCGATCAGCGCGGCGTAGGACCAGCCGTCGAGGAGGGCATGGTGGTGGCTCCACAGGAAGCGCCAGACGCGCTCGCCGGCGCGCACCAGCGTCCAGCGCATGAGCGGCGGCCGCGCCAGGTCGAAGCCGCGCGCGCGGTCGCGCTCGACCAGCGCGGCCAAGCGGCGCTCCGCCTCCGGCGCGGGCTCGGCCAGCCCGCGCCAGTCCACCTCGGCGACCGCGACCGCGACCGCCCGGTGGACGACCTGGAGCGGCCGGTCGAGGCCGTCGCCGTGGAACGAGGTGCGCAGCACCGGCGTGCGGGCGACGACCCGCCGCCAGGCCGCGCCGAAGGCGGCGACGTCCAAGTCCCCCTCGAAGGTGGCGCGGAGCTGCTCGACGTACTCCCCCGTGCCCGGCGCGTAGAGGCTGTGGAAGAGGAACCCCTCCTGCAGCGGCGCCAGCGGGTAGACGTCCTCGCGGCCGGCCGGCAGGCGGGCGAGGACCTCGGGGTCGAGGGCCGCGAGAGGCGGGAGGAAATCGGCTGGCACCTCGATCGGAGAAAAATCGGCTGGCGCCTCGATCGGAGCTGGCACCTCAATCGGCTCGATGCGCGGCTCGCGCCCCTCGGCGACGCCGCGGGCGTGGGCGGCGAGCGCGCGCAGGTGGGCGAGGAAGCGGTCGGCGAGGAAGCGGACGACCGCCCCGTCGAGGCGGGAGCCGTGGCTCCAGCTCACCTGCAGGCGCCCGGCGGCGACGAAGGCGCCGACCGCGAGCGGGTGGCTGCGCCGGGCGCGCGGGCTCTGCGCCGGCCCCACCGGCTCGGCGGCGGGAGCGAGCGGCGAGCCGCCGGCGAGGGTCGCGTCGAGCTGGCCGAGGTAGTTGAAGCTGACCGCCGCCGGCGGCCGCTCGCCGAGGACCGCCGCCGCCGGCTGGTCGCTCAGGAAGCGGAGGAGCCCGTAGCCGAGGCCGCGCCCCGGCACGGCGGCGAGCTGCCGGCGGACGGCGGCGAGGACGGCGCCGGGGCGCGGATCGCCGCCGGGGGCGAGGCGCACGGGGTAGAGGCTGGTGAACCAGCCGACGGTGCGCGAGAGGTCGAGGGCCTCGCCGACGTCCTCGCGGCCGTGCCCCTCGAGGTCGATGCACACGGCGGATTCGGCGCCGGAGCCGGATCCGGGGCCGGCGAGGGTCGCCGCGAGCGCGGCGAGGAGCGCGTCGGCGAGCGCGGCGCCGTAGGCCGCGGGCAGCGCCGCCAGGAGGTCGGCGGTCTCCTCCTCGCCGAGCTCGACGACCACCGACGCGGCCGACGCCACGGCGTCCTCGGTGTCCAGCAGGGGGAGAAGGGTTTCGGCTGCCGACGTCTGCGCCAGCCAGAAGGACAGCTCGGGCTCGACCGCCATCGTCCGCGCCCGCTCGGCGAGGGTCTCGGCCCAGCGCCGGAACGAGGTCGTCTTCGCCGGCAGGAGGACCGGCTCCCCGCGGCCGAGCTGCCGGCAGGCGGCCGCCAGGTCTTCCAGGATGACCCGCCAGGAGACCGCGTCGACCGCCAGGTGATGGACGGCGAGGAAGAGGCGGGCCTCGCCCGCCGGCAGGTCGAGCCAGAGGGCGCGCAGCAGGGGGCCGGCCGCGAGGTCGAGGCTCCCCTGGGCGGCGGCCGCCGCCGCGGTGAGCGCCGCCGGCGCCCGGTCCTCCGGCAGCGCCGAGAGGTCGATCCAGGCGCACGGCGACGGCTCCGACCCTGACGGCGACCCGGGCGGCTCCGGCGCAGCGCTCCACTGCCGCCAGCGCCCGCCCTCGCGCCGGAAGCGCAGGCGCAGGGCGTCGTGGTGGGCGAGCAGGGCGGCGATCGCCCGCCCCACCGTGCCGGGCGCGAGCGGCTGCGGCGCCCGCCGCACGGCGAGCAGGAGCGCCTGGTTGAAGTGCTGGGGATCGGCGGGCTCCGCGTCGAGGAACCAGCGCTGGATCGGCGTCAGGGGAACGTCGCCGGTGACGGCCTCCTGGGACGCGGCCATCGCCGCGGGATCCGGCGCCGACTCGGCGACGGCGGCGAGCCCGGCGACGGTGGGGTTCTCGAAGAGCTGGCGCGGGGTGATGCGGCAGCCCGCCTGGCCCGCCCGCGCCACCACCTGGAGGGAGAGGATCGAGTCGCCGCCCAAGGCGAAGAAGTTGTCGTGGATCCCCACCCGCGGCACCCGCAGCACCTCCTGCCAGAGGCCGGCGAGGAGCGCCTCGCGCGGGCTCCGCGGCGCCGCGTGCTCGCCGGCCGCGCGCTCCTCGGCCGCCTCGCCGGGCTCGAGGGCGGCGAGCGCCCGGCGGTCGATCTTGCCGCCGGGCGTCAGCGGCATGGCCGGCAGCCGCACGAAGGCGGCGGGGAGCATCGGCTCGGGCAGCGTCTGCGCGAGGTGGGCGCGCAGCTCGCCCGCCGTCACCGCGGCGGGCGCCTCGAGGAAGGCGATCATCCGCGGCGCGCCCCCGCGCTCGCGCACCTCCACCGCCGCCGCGCGCACGCCGGGATGGGCGGCGAGCACCGCCTCGACCTCCCCCAGCTCGATGCGGAAGCCGCGGATCTTGACCTGGCGGTCGACGCGGCCCAAGAACTCGAGCTCGCCGTCCGGCTGCCGCCGCGCCAGGTCGCCGGTGCGATAAAGGCGGGCGCCCAGCCCGCCGTTGTCGAAACCCGGGGCGCCGGCGAAGGGGTCGGGCCGGAAGCGCTCGGCGGTCAGCTCGGGGCGGCCGAGGTAGCCGCGGGCGAGGCCCGCCCCGCCGACCCAGATCTCCCCCGCGACCCCGACCGGGACCAGCCGTCCCGCGGCGTCGAAGAGGTGGATCTGGAGGTCGGCGAGCGGCCGCCCGAGCGGGCTCCCCGGCCGCTCGAGGTCGGCGCGGCCGAGCGGCCGAGCGGTGATGAGGACGCTCCCCTCGGTCGGGCCGTAGAGGTTGACCAGCCGCGGCCGCGCCGCGCCGTGGCGCTCGATCCAGCCGGCGAGGAGAGCCGGGTCGAGCGCCTCGCCGCCGAGCATCGCCAGGCGCAGGGCCGGCAGCGCCGCACCCCGGCGCAGCGCCAGCGGCGCGAGCTGGCCGAAGCTCGGCGGCGTCTGGTTGAGGACGGTCACCCCCTCGGCCGCGAGGAGCGCGAGGAAGTCCTCCGGGGAGCGGCTGACCGCGTACGGCACCACCACCAGGCGGCCGCCGTGGGCGAGCGCTCCCCACATCTCCCACACCGTGAAGTCGAAGGCGTAGGAGTGGAAGAGCGTCCAGACGTCGCCGGGGCCGAAGCCGAGCCCGGGCGCCGTCGCGCCGAGCAGGCGGGCGACGTTGGCGTGGGTGACCGCGACGCCCTTCGGCTGCCCGGTCGAGCCCGACGTGTACATCACGTAGGCGAGGTTCTCGGGCACGCCCGCGATCTCTTCGGAGCCGCCCGAGGCAGCGGCCCCGATCCCCTCCTCCGCCCCGTCCTCCGGGATCGCCAGCGTGACGTCCCGCGCCGGCAGCCGCGCGGCGAGGGCGGGCCGGGAGAGGAGGACGCGCGCCCCCGAGTCGTCGAGGAGGAACGCCAGCCGCTCCGGCGGGTAGGCGGGATCGAGCGGCAGGTAGGCGCCGCCGGCCTCGAGCACCGCGAGGAGCGCGATCACCAGCTCGAGCGAGCGCTCGAGGCAGACCGCCACCAGCGACTCCGGCCCCACCCCCCGCCGCCGCAGCGCCGCGGCCAGCCGCCGGGCGCGCGCCGCCAGCTCGCCGTAGGTGAGCGCCCGCCCGCCCTCCCCGCCCTCGCCCGGCAGGGTGAGAGCGACGGCGTCCGGCCTCCGCGCCGCGACGGCGGCGAAGCGCTCGTCGAGGCGGAAGGGGGCGAGCCCGGCGGCCCGCCAGCCCGGCGGGAGGAGCGCGAGCGGCGGCAGCGGCGGGTTCCACTCGATGGCGAGCTGCTGGCGCTCCGCCGGCGACAGCATGGCGAGCTCGCCGAGGCGCGGGCCGCCGGGCTCGAGGCCGTCGCCGAGGGACTCGAGGAGGCTCGCCCAGTGGGCGAGCAGGCGCGCCGCCGTCGCCCCGTCGTGGCGCGCGGGATCGGCGGCGATGCGCAGCCTGAGGTCCTCCTCCCCCACCGGCGAGGCGATCGCCGCCAGCGGAAAGCTCGTCCGCTCGCTGAAGCTCACCTCGCCGAGGGCGAGGCCCTGGCGCGGCACCGCCAGCGCCGCCGGGTAGTTCTCGAAGACGAAGAGGCTGGCGAGGAGCGGCGTGCCCGCCGGCACCTGGCTCCAGGCCTGGATGCGCGCCAGCGGCGTCGGCTCGAAGGGCTGCAGCGCGAGCTGGTGCTCCTGGATCCCGGCGAGCCAGGCTCCCGCCTCCGCCCGCGGCGCCAGCCGCGCCCGCACCGGCAGCGTGTTGATGAAGAGGCCGATCATCGACTCGACGCCGGGCAGCGGGATGCCGCGCCCGGAGACCGTCGTGCCGAAGACCACGTCGTCGGCTCTCCCCCGCTCGCCGGCATAGCGCCCGAGGAGCGCCGCCCAGGCCCCCTGGGCGAGCGTGCTCGGGGTGAGCCGATGCCGCCGCGCGAGCGCCGCCAGCCGGGCGTAGCGGTCGCGGCCGAGGAACAGCCGGCGGTCGTGCGGCTCGGGGTCGACGGCGGGCTGGGGTGCTGGGCTGGCAGCGGGATCGGCGGCGGGGCGCGGCGTGCCGATCTCGGTGGGCTCGGTCACCCCGGCGAGCTCGCGGCGGAAGAAGGCCTCGGCGGCGGCGAAGTCCTGGCGCCCGATCCAGGCGATGTAGTCCCGGTAGGGGCGCGGAGCGGGCAGCGCGAGGTCGCGGCCGGCGGCGAAGGCGGCATAGAAGCCCAGCACCTCGGTGAGGAGGAGCGGCAGCGACCAGCCGTCGAGGAGGAGGTGGTGCGAGGTCCAGACCAGCCGGTGGCTCGCGGCGCCGAGGCGCAGGAGGGCGAGGCGCATGAGCGGCGCCCGCGCCGGCTCGAACCCCTGGCGCCGGTCGTCGGCGAGGAAGGCCGCCAGGCGCGCCTCGCGCTCGGGCGCCGGCAGCCCGCTCCAGTCCTCGCTGCGCAGCGGCAGCTCGACGCGGCGCTGCACCGTCTGCAGGGGCCGCTTCTGGCTCTTCCAGACGAACGCCGTGCGGAGCACCGCGTGCCGCTCGACGACCCTCTCCCAGGCGCGCGCGAAGGCCGCCGCGTCGAGCGGCCCGTCGAGCGCGCAGCTCAGCTGCTCGACGTAGACCCCGGACTCCGGAGCGTAGACGCTGTGAAACAGGATCCCCTCCTGCAGAGGGGACAGCGGATAGACGTCCTCTAGGTTCCGCGCGCTCACCGTCTACCAAAGGTGTTCGTCGGACGCAAAACGGGCATGTCACGATCCGGTTTCAATCGGCGTCCGCAATCCTCCTCATCTCTTCGGTCGAGCAGTAAGCGCTGCGTTCCATTGACCGATTGGAGAGCGCCCGATCTCCGGCCGCCCGATGGCGGGGGTTGGGGAGCAGGCGGTCGAGCCGGGTCTCGGGGCCGCCGGCGGTCTGGAGGATCAGCTCCTCGTAGTCCTGGCAGAGGGCGGCGAGGGTCGGCGGATCGAAGAGGTCGGCGGCGCCGGTCAGGTGGCAGACGATGCGGTCCGCCTCCTCGCGGCCGTCGACGAGGAGGTCGTACTTGGCCGGCGCCTCCGCCTCGCCGAAGCTGACGGCGGCGAGGCCGGAAAAGCCCTTGGCTTCTCTCGGATTGTCTCCGCTCGGATCCACACCGCCCGGATCCGATGCCGCCGCCGAGAAGTTCTGCATGTTGAAGGCGGTCCTGAACATCAGGGTCCGGTGGAGCGCCCGGCCCGCCCGATCCGGAAACAGCGCGGCGAGGAGGGCGGGGAAGGGCACGTCCTGGTGGCGGTAGGCGTCGAGCACCGCGGCGCGCACCCGCTGCATCATCCCGGTGAACGAAGGATTGCCCGCGAGATCGGTGCGCACCGTGACCGAGTTCATGAACATGCCGAGGAGCGGCGCGAGCTCGCGCCGGTGCCGCCCGGAGACGATCGTCCCGACGAGGACGTCCTCGGCCCCGGTGTAGCGGTGCAGGAGGGCCTCGAGCGCGGCCAAAAGGGCCATCGAGACGGTGCAGCCCGCCGCCCGCGCCGCGATCCGCAGCGCAGCGAGCGCCGGCCCGCGCAGCGCGAAGCCGCCGCGGACCGTCGCCGGCCCGAGGACCGCGGGCCGCGGCCGGTCGGCGGGGAGGTCGACGACCGGCGGGCGGTCGGCGAGGAGACGGTGCCAGTACGCGAGCTGGGCGGCGAGCGCCGGCCCGGCGAACGTGCGCCGCTGCCACCAGGCGAAGTCGCCGAACTGGAGCGGCAGGGGCGGCAGCGGCGACGGCTCGCCGCGGCGGAAGGCGCCGTAGAGCGCCGCGAGCTCGCCCTGGAAGACCTCGATCGACCAGCCGTCGCCGATCGCGTGGTGCATGTTGAAGAGGATGGCGTGCTCCTCGGCGCCCAGGCGGACGACGCAGAGCGAGAGGAGCGGGCCGCGGAGAACGTCGAACGGCCGGCGCGCATCCGCGGCGGCGAGCTCGCGGACGAGGGTCTCCCGCCGCGCCGCGGGGAGGCCCGCGAGGTCGACCGCCGGCAGGATCGGGGCGGCGGCCCCGGCGGCTGGCCCGATCACCTGCACCAGCTCGCCGCGCTCGACGCGGAAGGTGGTGCGGAGGACCTCGTGACGGCGCCAGATCTCGGCCACGGCGCGGCGGAGGGCGGCGACGTCGAGCGCCCCGGTGAGGCGCAGGGCGAGCGGCATGTTCATCGCCGCCGAGACCGGCCCGCCCTGGAGCTCGAGCGCCCACTCCTGGAGGAAGCTCGCCGGAATCGGCTCGCCGCGCGGCGCGGGCGCGATCGGCGGCGCCGGCGGCAACCCGTCCCTGCCCTCCCCCGCCGCGTCGATCTCCGCCGCCAGCTCGCCCAGGGTGACGCGCTCGAAGAGGCGGACGAGCGGCAGCTCGACGCCGAAGGCCTCCCGCACCCGGAACGCCACCTGGGTGGCGAGGAGCGAGTGGCCGGAGAGGGCGAAGAAATCGTCCTCGACGCCGATCGTCTCCACCCCCAGCACCTCGCTCCAGATCGCCGCCAGCAGCTCCTCGGTGGGGTTGCGCGGCGGTGTGCGCAGCGGTGTATGTAGCCCCATGGCGGCCGCGGGCAAGGGCTCCGCGAGGGGGCGCCCCGCGAGGGCGGCGCGGTCGAGCTTGCCGTTGGCGGTGAGCGGCAGCTCGGCGAGGACGACGATGTGCGCCGGCACCATGAACTCCGGCAGGCGGCGGCGAAGGTGGGCACGCAGCTCCGCCGGGCCGGGTAGCAGGCCCTCGCCCTCCCCGCGGACCTCGACGTAGGCGGCGAGGCGGAGGTCGCCGCGCTCGCGGCGCGCCAGGACCGCCGCCTGGCGCACGCCGGAGCAGGCGGCGAGGGCCTCCTCGATCTCCCCCGGCTCGACGCGGAAGCCGCGCAGCTTCACCTGCCGGTCGGCGCGGCCGAGGAACTCGAGCCGGCCGTCGGCCAGGTGGCGGGCGAGGTCGCCGGTGCGGTAGAGCCGGGCGCCCGGCGTGCCGAGGGCGCCGGACTCCGGGTCCGGCACGAACGCCGCGGCGGTCAGCTCGGGGCGGCCGACGTAGCCGCGGGCGAGGCCGGCGCCGCCGGCATAGAGCTCGCCCACGGCGCCGATCGGCGCCGGACCGCCGCCGGCGAGCGCGAGGAGGACCGCCCGACTGCCGGCGATCGGCCGCCCCAGGGGAACCGTGCCGCCGACGTCGGAGGGCGCCGCGAGCGGAGCGACGGAGATGAGGACGGTGTTCTCGGTCGGCCCGTAGGCGGCGACGACGAGCGTGCCGGGGAGCGCGGCGACGGCGCGGGAGGTGAGGGCCGGCGAGAGGACGTCGCCGCCGGCCAGCAGCCGCACCAGGCTCGCGAGGCGCCGCGGCGACCCCCGCTCGATCGCCTGCTCGATCGTCTGATGGAAGAGCCCGGCGGTGAGCCAGAGCACGGACACGCCGTGCCGCGCGACGAGGTCGGCGATCTCGTCCGGCGAGAGGACGCCCGGCCGCGGCACCACCAGCCGCGAGCCGTTGGCGAGCGCGCCCCAGATCTCGGCGGTCGAGGCGTCGAAGGAGAACGGCGCCAGCACGAGCCCCACCTGGAGGGGCCCGAAGTCGAGGGCGCCGGCGGCCAGCCGCACCACGCCGCGATGGGTGACGGCGACGCCCTTCGGCCGTCCGGTCGAGCCCGAGGTGTACATGACGTAGGCCAGGTGGTCGGGATCGAGATCCGCCGGCGGGGACGCCTCGGCAGCGACGGCGCCCTCCCCCTCCAGGGCGAGCGCCGCGAGGGTGAGGAGCGGGAAGCGCCCGGCGGGGAGGGCCGCCGCGAGGCGCCCGCGGGAGGCCTCGTCGGTGAGCACCGCCACCGCCCCCGCGTCGCCGGCCATGAACGCCAGCCGCGCGGGCGGCAGCTCGGCGTCGAGCGGCAGGTAGGCGCCGCCGGCGAGGAGCACGGCGAGCGCCGCGACGACGAGCTCGGCCGAGCGCGGCAGGCTGAGGCCGACGACGACGTCGGGGCCGACGCCGGCGCCGCGGAGCGCCCGCGCCAGGCCGCCGGCGCGCGCGGCGAGCGCCCCGTAGGTGAGGGCGCCGCCCGCCGTCTCGAGGGCGACCGCCTCCGGCCGGCGGGCGGCCTGGCGGGCGAAGAGGCCGGCGACGGTCGCCCGCGGCGCCGGCTCCTCGTCCCCCGCGCTCCACTCGAAGAGCGCCTGCTGCCGCTCGCCCTCGCTGAGGAGCGGCAGGTCGTCCAAGGGCCGCTCCGGGGCGGCGGCCGCCGCGGTGAGGAGCACCGCGAAGCGCGCCAGGAGGCGCGCCGCCGTCGTCCCGTCGAAGAGGTCGGTGCTGTAGGTCAGCACGCCCCCGAGCTCCCGGTCCCTCTCGAAGACGTTCGCCTCCAGGTCGAACTTCGCCGTCTCCGCCGTCATCCCGACCGGCCGCAGCTCGAGGCCCGGCAGCGACAGCCGCGGCGGCGGCGCGTTCTGCATCTGGAGCACCGCCTGGACGAGCGGCGAGCGCGACGCGTCGCGCGGCAGGCGCAGCTCCTCGACCAGCATCTCGAACGGCAGGTCCTGGTGGCCGAAGGCGCCCAGCGCCGACTCCCGGACCCGCGCCAGGAGGGCCGCGAAGCTCGGCTGCTCCTCGAGCCCGACCCGCAGCGCCAGGGTGTTGACGAAGAAGCCGATCAGACCCTCGAGGTCCGCCCGGTTGCGGCCCGCGATCATCGAGCCCACCACCAGGTCCCGCTGGCCCGAGAGCCGCGACAGGAGCGCCGCGAAGCCCGCGAGGAGCGTCATGTAGAGCGTCGTTCCCCGCGAGAGAGAGATCGCGCGCAGGTCCGCCGCGAGCGGTGCCGGCAGGGTGAACGGGAGGCTCGCGCCGCGGTGGCGCTGGACCGCCGGCCGCGGGCGGTCGGTCGCGAGGTCGAGGGCGGCGGGAGCGCCGGCGAGACGCTCGCGCCAGAAGCCGAGCTGGCGCTCGAGCTCCGCGCCGGCGAGCCAGCCGCGCTGCCAGACGGCGAAGTCGGCGTACTGGATCGCCGGCTCGGCAAGCGGCGACGGACGGCCGGCCGCCGCCGCCGCGTAGAGCGCTCCCACCTCCCGCGCCAGCACCCCCATCGACCACCCGTCGGCGACGATGTGGTGGAGGGCGAAGAGCACTGCGTGACGGCTGGCCTCCAGGCGCACCAGGGTCGCGCGCACCAGCGGACCGCAGGCGAGATCGAACGGCCGCCGCGCCGCGTCGCCGGCGAGACTCTGCCCTTCGGCGTCCCGCGCGCTGGGCGGCAGGCCGGAGAGGTCGACGAGCGGCAGCGCGAGCTCCCCGTCCGGCGCGATCACCTGCGCCGGCCGGCCCCCGGTGCCCCCAGTGACGGCGAAGGTCGTGCGCAGCACCGCGTGGCGGCGGACGATCTCGGCGAGGCTCGCCGCCAGCGCCGCCGTCTCCAGGTGCCCGGCGAGCTCGACGGCGAGCGCGATGTTGTAGGTCGGGCTCCCCGGCTCGAGCTGGTCGAGGAACCAGAGGCGCTCCTGGGCGAAGGACAGCGGCACCGGCTCGCCCTCGGCCCACCCCGCCGCCGGGATGCGCCTCAGCTCGTCGCGACGGTAGCCCAGAGCGCTCGCCACCCGCCAGGTGGCGTCGCCGAGAAAATCCTCCGCCAGCTCGCCGCGCCACCGCTCGGCCGCCCGCCGCTCGACGCCGCGGTGCTGGTGGAACTTGACGTCGCCCAGCATCCGCGAGGCGGCATGGATCCCGTCGGTCATCCGCGCCGCCGGATCCTCGTAGGGCGCCGCCATGGCCGGGTCGTAGGGCAGGCCGAGGAAGCCGCAGAGATCCGCCAGCACCTCCTCCGGCCGTGTCACCAGCTCCTCGAAGACCACCCGCCGCTGCCGCGAGGCCGGCACGCCGGCGAGGAAGTCGAGGACGTTGCGGTGCGCGGCGAGCCAGACCAGCTCGGCGAATTCGCGCCGCGTCCATGGGCCCCCCGGCCGCCCCTCCTCCTCGACAGGATGGAGGAGGGGCGCGAAGAGCTGGTCGAGCTTGGCCTCCTCGAAGGAACGGATCATGCCGTACGGATGGCGCAGCAGGTGGAGGTAGAGCGGCTCGGTGAACGCCTCCTCGGCGCGGGCGAGGACCGCCGGATCGAGGGCATAGGACGGCGTCTTGTCCACCAGCAGCCGGTCCCCGAGCCAGGACTGCAGCCGCCGGTAGAGCGCCTGCGTGCTCCAGCCCTCCCGCTCGCCCTCGGCGAGGATCGCCTGCGCCGCCTCCACCCCACAGCCGCGCGCCGCCATCACCGCCCGCACCGCGCCCTCGAGCCAGAAGCTGTTGCGGCCCCCCGCGGCACCGGAGAACGCCGCCCGCCGCTCGGCCAGCGTGTGGAACGACAGCAGCTCGAGCTCGGGCGGCGCGAAGAGACCCGGGTGGCCGCCGAGCATCACCCGCAAGAGCGTCGTGCCCGATCGCGGCGGCGCCAGCACGAAGACCGCCCGCGGGTTCCTCGGCTCGCCGCCCGCCCGCGGCGCCAGCCGCCGCACCCACTGCCGGAACTCGCCGAGCCTCGCCTCGTCGACCACCGGGACCGAGTCGGTCGACCCACCCTCCCCGGCCGAGCCTGCCGCCGCCCCGCCCCAGGACCGCGCCACCGCCCGCGGGTGCTCGCGGCGCAGGTGGGCCGCGAGCTGGGCGACGCTCGGCGCGTCGAAGATGACCACCACCTGCACGATCTCGCCCAGCCTCTGCTGCAGACGGTTGACCAGGATCGCCCCGGCGATCGAGTTGCCCCCCAGCGCGAAGAAGCCGTCGTGGATCCCCACCCGCTCCACCTGGAGCGACTCCGCGAAGAGATCCGCCAGGTAGCGCTCCAGCGCATCGCGCGGCGCCGCGTACGGCGATCCCGCCCGCGCCGCGATGCCCCCGGCTCCAAGCGCACCGAGCGCTTCGAGCGCCCGGCGGTCGACCTTGCCGTGCGCCGTCAGCGGCAGCTCGGGGAGGACCACGTACGCCGCCGGCAGCATGTGCTCCGGCAGCCGCGCGGCGAGGAAGCTGCGCAGCTCCGCCGCGCTCGGCGCCCGCTCGCGATCCGCCGCCACGTAGGCCACCAGACGCGGCTCGCCGGCTTCGCCCGCTGTGCCCGCGTCTCGCCGCGCCATCACCACCGCCTCCCGCACCGCCGGGTGCTCTCCGAGCGCCGCCTGGATCTCCCCCAGCTCGACCCGGAACCCCCGCACCTTCACCTGCTGGTCGATCCGACCCAGATACAGCAGGTCGCCGGGCCCCATCCACCGTGCCAGATCGCCCGAGCGATACAGCCTGCCTCCCGCTTCCCCGGAGAATGGATCGGGCACGAACCGCTCGGCGGTCAGCTCCGGCCGGCCGAGGTAGCCTCGCGCCACCCCCGCGCCGCCGACGAAGATCTCCCCCAGCACCCCGATCGGCACCGCCTCCAGCTCCCGGTCCCGGAGGTGGACCGACAGGTCCGGCAGCGGGCGTCCGACCGGGCTCGCCGCCGAGCCCACGTCCGCTCGCCGGATCCGCCGCAGCGTCGCATGGACCGTCGTCTCGGTGATGCCGTAGAGGTTCGCGAGGCCCGGCCGCTCGTCGCCGTGGCGCGCCATCCACGGCACCAGCGCCGCGGGCTCCAGCGCCTCGCCGCCGAAGACCACCCAGCGGAGCGGCGCGAGCCCGAGCCCTCCGTCGCCCGCAGTCTTCTCCGCCTCTGCCTCCGCCCACAGGAGCTGCCGGAACGCCGATGGCGTCTGCGACAGCACCGTCACCCCCTCCTCTACCAGCAGCCCGTGGAGCTCGACCGGCGAGCGCGACACCGCGTACGGCACCACCACCAGCCGGCCTCCGTGCAGCAGGGCACCCCACAGCTCCCAGACCGAAAAGTCGAAGGCAATGGAGTGAAACAGCGTCCACACGTCTGCACCGCTCGCGTCCAGCCAATCCTCGGTCGCCGCGAACAGCCGCAGCACCTGGCCGTGCTCGACCAGAACCCCCTTCGGCCGGCCCGTCGATCCCGACGTGTAGATCGCGTAGGCGAGGTCCCGCGGCGTCGAGACGACTCCCGGCGGCGCCCCGCTCGCCTCCGCGATCGCCTCCCCCTCCTCGTCGAGCCGCACCTGGAGACCATCGAGCCGGGCGACGAGCGGGCCGCGGGTCACCAGCGCCGTCATCCCGCTGTCCGCCAGCAGCCAGGAGAGCCGCGCGGGCGGATAGGCGGGATCGAGCGGCACGTAGGCGCACCCTGCCTTGAGCACGCCGACGACCGCCACCACCAGCTCGAGGGAGCGCTCCAGGCAGAGCCCGGCGAGCTCCCCCGGGGCCAGCCCGCGCGCCAGCAGGTGGTTGGCCAGGCGGTTCGACCGCGCCTCGAGCTCGCCGTAGGACAGCCATTCGCCGCCGCAGAGGACCGCCATCGCCTCCGGCGTTGCCGCCGCCCGCGCCGCGAACCGCTCGTGCAGGCTCCGCCCTCCCCCCTCGCCGAGGGCGAAGCTCGCCCTCCGCCCGCCCCATTCGACGCCGAGCAGGTGCTCCTCGGCCGCCGAGAGGAGCGGCAGCCCGGCGACCCTCGACTCCGGCGCCGCCGCCGCCGCGGAGAGCAGGCGGACGAAGCCAGCGGCCAGCCGCTCGACCGTCGTCCCGTCGAAGAGATCGGCGTTGTACAGGCACCTGCCGGCGAGCCCTTCGCCCGCCGCGAAGAGGTTCACCACCAGGTCGAACTTGGCGCTCTCCGTCCCGCTGTCGAGCGGCGTGAGCGTCAGGCCCGGGACCTCGTACGCGGCCTGCGACTCGCCGTGCACCTGGAAGACGACCTGCACGAGCGGCGGCCGCGACGGGTCGCGCGCCGGCGCCAGGGCCTCGACGAGCTTCTCGAACGGCACGTCCTGGTGGGCGTAGGCGGCGAGGGCGCGCTCCCGCGTGCGGGCGAGGAGCGCGCCGAAGCTCTCGCCGTCCGCGAGGTCCGAGCGCAGGACGAGCGTGTTGACGAAGAAGCCGATCAGACCCTCGAGCTCGGTGCGCGTGCGGTTGGCCATCGTCGAGCCGACGAGGAGCGAGGTCTGCCCCGTGATCCGGCCCGTGATCCGATGCAGCAGCGCCGCGAAGCCCGCGAGACCGACCATGAAGAGCGTCGTCCCGCTCCGCCGGGCGAGCTCCCGCACGCCGGCCGCCGCCGCCGCCGGAAAGGCGAAGGCGCGGCTGGCGCCGCGGGTGGTGAAGAGGGCCGGCCGCGGTCGATCCGCGGGCAGCTCGAGGACGGTCGGCGCCCCGGCCAGGACCTCGCGCCAGTGGCGGAGCTCGGCCTCCAGCGCCTCGCCCGCCAGACGGCCGCGCTGCCAGGCCGCGAAGTCGCCGTACTGCACCGGCAGCTCGGGGAGCGGCGACGGCCGGCCGGCGCGGAAGGCCGCGTAGAGGCGCATGAGCTCGCCCACCAGCACGCCCATCGACCAGCCGTCCGCCACGATGTGGTGCATGGTGAGGAGCACCGCGTGGTCGTCGTCGCTGCCGGCCTCCCCGATCGCGGCGAGGGTCACCCGCAGCACGGGACCGGACTCGAGGTCGAAGGGGCGGGCCGCCTCGGCCGCGGCGAGTGCCGAGGCCTCGGCCGCGCGCCGCGGGGTCGGAAGCGCGCGGAGGTCGGCGAGCGGCAGCGGCAGCGGCGCCGGGTCGCCGATCGCCTGGAGCGGGCCGGCGGGGCCGGCGGCGAAACGGGTGCGCAGGCTCTCGTGCCGGCGGACGATCTCGTCCAGGGCCGCAGCGAGGATCGGGATCGCGAGCCGACCGCGGAGCCGCACGGCCGCCGCCACGCTGTAGGCGACGCTGCCGGGCGCCAGGCGATCGAGGAACCAGAGCCGCTCCTGGGCGAAGGAGAGCCGCAGCGCGCCGAGCGGCCGCGGCAGGCGGGGGATCTCCCGCGCCGCGGCCGGGCGCCGCGTCTCCTTCAGACGCTCCGCGACGGCGCTCAGGCGGTCCTCCACCAGCTTCGTGACCCGGCTCGCTCGCTCGCTCATTGGGCTCCCTTCGGCTCGCTCCCGCTGCGCGGCCTACCTGGCCTCCAGCGCCGCCAGACGCCTCGCCAGCAGCTCGCGCTGGGCTGGAGAGAGGCCGTCGCAACGCTTCGAGAGCTCGGACCGCGCGCGAGCCAGACGGTCGGACAGCTCGGTCGCGGCCGGCGGCGTTGCGGGGATCGCCGCCCCGGCTGTCTCGTCGCTGGGATCGGATGCCGGCAACGCCGCGCCCGCCAGCTCGAGCCGCCCGCCGGCGCGGCGCCGGGCGCGCCGGCCGGTCCGTTCCAGGGCGCCGTCCGGGCCGCGCCGGCAGAGCTCGCCCCAGACGCCCAGGGCGGCCGGGAGATCACCCTGGAGGACGACCTCGCCGCCCTCCCCCCATTCGACGAGCACCTGATGACGCTCGCTCTCGCCGAGCAGCGGCAGCTCGTCGATCCGCCGCTCGGGTTCCGCGACCGCCGCCGCCAGCAGGCTCAGCCAGTGGTCCCGCCAGCGCGCCGCGGTCGCGCGATCGATCGGGCCGGAGTCGTAGCCGAGCATGCCGCGGAGCCCGCCCTGCGACTCCGAGAGAGCCATCACCAGGAGCGACTGGGCGCGCAGATCGGCGCCCTCGGAGCGCGACAGCGGCGCGAGCTCCAGGCCGGGAAGCTCGATCCGGGGCAGCGGGTGGTTCTGCAGGACGAACATGGCGTCGACGAGCGGCATGGCCCCGTGCCGGCGGTCGGGGCGCAGCGCCTCCACGACGAGGGCGAACGGGAGGTCCTGATGGTCGTAGGCCGCGAGCGTCGTCTCCAGCACCCGCGCGAGCTGCTGGCGGAAGGAGAGCCCGGCGTCGAAGCGGCTGCGCAGCACCAGCTGGTTGACGAAGAAACCGATCAGCGGCTCGAGCTCCGCCCGGTTCCGGTTGGCGATCGGCGTGCCCACCGCGACGTCGTCCTGGCCGGAAAGACGATGAAGCAGGGTCTGGAAGACGGCGAGGAGGACCATGAAGAGGGTGGCTCCCTGCCGGCGCGCCAGGGCCCGGACGCGCTCGTGGAGCTCCGCGGGCACGGCCAGCGGGTGCGAGCCGGCCCCGCCCAGACCGGACCGGCGGCGGTCGGTCGGCAGGTCGAGGGCCGTGAGGTCGGCGAGCTGGCGGGTCCAGTAGCCGAGCTGCTCCTCGAGCGCTCCGCCCTGCAGCCACTCGCGCTGCCAGACGGCGAAATCGGCATACTGCAGCGGCAGCTCCGGCAGCGGCGAGGGCTCGCCGCGCGCCAGCGCCGGATAGATCGCCGCCAGCTCGCCGAGCAGCAGGCCCATCGACCAGCCATCCGAGATGATGTGGTGCATGGTGAAGAGGAGGACGGCGTCCTCGGCCCCCAGCCGCAGCAGGGTGACGCGCACCAGCGGCCCGGTCCCGAGGTCGAACGGCAGGCCCTGCTCGCCGGTCGCCAGGTCCTGGAGCCGAGCGGCGGCGAGGCCGGGCGGCAGGCCGCCGAGGTCGACCAGCGGCAGCTCCGGGCGCCAGCCGGCGTCGATCTCCTGAAGCGGCCGCCCGGCGACCGCCACGAAGCGGGTGCGCAGCGTCTCGTGGCGACGCACGATCTCCGCGAGCGTCGCCGCCAGCACCTCGGGACGGAGGGCGCCGCGCAGCCGGAGGGCGACCGGCAGGTCGTAGGGGAGCTCGTCCCGCGCCAGCTGGTCGACCAGCCAGAGGCGCTCCTGCGCATAGGAGAGCGGCGGCCGCGCGGCCCGCGGCAGCGGCCGGATGGGCGGCGCGGTCGCGCTCATCCGACCCTGCCTCGCGGCCCCGATGGCGGCGGCGAGACCCGCCACCGTCGGCGCTGCGAAGAGCTGCCGCAGCGAGAGCTCGACCCCGAGCGCCGACCGCACCCGCCCCACCACCTGCGTCGCCAGGAGCGAGTGCCCCCCCAGCTCGAAGAAGCTGTCGTCGACCCCCACCCGGGCGCGGCCCAGCAGGCCGGCCCACATCTCGGCGAGCAGCTCCTCGAGCGGCGTCCGCGGCGCCAGATAGCTCGTCTCGCCCTCCTGCCCAGCCTCACACATCTCGGGCAGCGCCCGGCGATCGACCTTGCCGCTGGCGCTGAGCGGCAGCGCGGCGAGCGCCACGAAGGCCGCGGGCACCATGTACTCCGGCAGCGTCTGCAGCAGGGAGGCGCGCAGGGCGGCGGAGGTCGGCATCGTGCCGTCCCGCGCCACCAGGTAGGCCACCAGCCGCCGCTCGGCGTCGGCGCCCCGCGCCATCACCACCGCCTGGCCGACCTGGGGATGGCGCAGGAGCGCCGCCTCGATCTCGCCCAGCTCGATGCGGAAACCGCGCACCTTGACCTGGTGATCGAACCGGCCGAGGAACTCGAGACCGCCGTCCGGCCGGCGGCGCGCCAGGTCGCCGGTCCGATAGAGCCTCCCCCCGCGAGGGCTCCAGGGATCGGGGACGAACCGCTCCGCGGTCAGGTCCGGCCGGCCGCTGTAGCCGCGCGCTAATCCAGCCCCGCCGATCAGCAGCTCGCCGGCGACCCCGGGGGCTACCGGGAACAGCTGGCGGTCGGCGACGTAGATCCTGGTGTTGAGGATGGGGCGGCCCAGCCCCACGGCGCCGTGGTCCGGAAGATCCGCGAGCCGCGAGACGTGCTGCACCGCCGACCACACCGCGGTCTCCGTCGGCCCGTACATGTTCCACAGCTCGACGCCCCGCCCGATGAGCGCCGCCGCCAGCTCGCGCGGCAGCGCCTCGCCGCCCGAGAGCGCTCGGAGCCCCCGCCGGCCCTCCCAGCCCGAGCTCAGCAGCAGGTGCCAGGTGGCCGGCGTCGCCTGCATGGCGGAGACCCCGGCGTCGACGATCCGTGACGCCAGCCGGCGGCCGTCGGCGCCCTCCTCGCGGGCCACCACCTCCACCCGGCCGCCGACCGCCAGCGGCAGGAAGATCTCGAGGCCCGCGATGTCGAACGTCAGCGTGGTGAGCGCCGGCACCACGTCGCCTTCGCCGAGCCCCGGGCTCTCGGCCATGGCACGCAGGAAGTTGACCACCGCCCGGTGGGACAGCTCGACGCCCTTCGGCCGGCCGGTGGAGCCCGAGGTGAAGATGACGTAGGCCAGGTTCTCCGGCTGCGCCGCGCAGGCGATCCGGGATGCCGCTTCCGCGGCGATCCTCGCCGCCTCGCCGTCGAGGCAGACGACCAGCGGCCCGGCGCGGCCGTCGCCCGCCGCGAACCGCTCCCGCTGCTCCCGCTCGGTGAGCAGAACCGCGATCCCGCCGTCCGCGAGCGCCGCAGCCAGCCGGTCGCGCGGGTGCGCCGGGTCGAGCGGCACGTAGGCGCCTCCCGCCTTGAGGACGCCGAGGAGGGCCGCCACCATCGCGGGCGAGCGCTCGACGCACAGGCCCACCCGCACCTCGGGACCCACGCCCAGCCGCCGCAGGTGCCGCGCCAGGCGGTTGGCCCGCGCCTCGAGCTCGCCGTAGGTGAGCGCCACGCCCTGCCCGACGACCGCCAGCGCGCGCGGCCGGCGCTCCGCCTGCAGCTCGAACAGCTCGTGCAACCTGCCGCCGGCGGGCAGCCGCCCCGCCGCCGGTCCGCCCGCGGTGTCGTTCCAGGTGTCATTCCATTCGAGGAGCACCTGATGGCGCTCGGCGGCGCCGAGCGGCGAGAGCGCCTCATGGGAGGCGGCGGGGTCCTCCGCCATCGCCGCCAGCACGCGCGTCAACAGCTCGCCGATCGCCTCCGCCTGGCGCCGCGGCAGCGACTGCGAGTCGTATTCGATGTCGCAGCTGACGGCGGCGCCGTCGAGCGGCCGGCCGAAGGTCAGGGTCAGCTTGAAGTGATTGCCCTCCGCCCGCTGGAAGCCGGTGACCGCCACCTCGCCCGACCGCAGCAGGCTGCGCACGACGTGGAAGTGGACGTAGTTGAACGTCACCTCGAAGAGCGGCCGATCTCCCGCGCGGTGCTGCAGCGCGGCCAGCGGGTAGCGCCGGAAGGGGAGCATCGCGAGCTCGGCTCGCCCGGCCGCGCCGACGAGGTCGAGCCAGGTGCCGTGCCCGACGTCGAGCCGCAGCGGCAGGGTGTTCAGGAACAGGCCCCGGACGTCGTCGCCGCCGGCCACCTCGAGGCGGCCGTTGGCGACGAGGCCGGTGACCACCTCGGGCTCGGCGGCGGCCAGGGCCAGCGTCTTCAGGTGGGCGGCGAGCAGCACGCTCTTGAGCGGCACCGCCGCCCGCCGCGCCAGCTCCTGGAGCCGCTCCGCCGTCGCCGGCGGGAAGGCGAGGACGACGCCGCGCACCCGCGGCGCCTCCTGCGCGAGCGGCCAGCCCGGCCAGGGAGCGAGCGCCGTGAAGGGTGCGCCGAGGAGCGCCGCCGCCCAGAAGGCCTCCGCGGCCGGCGAGGCGAGGGTGCGCCGCTCGAGCGCCACGAAGTCCCGGTAGGTCGAGGCGAGCGGCGGATTCGGCGCCGGCTCCTCGCCGGCGAGGAGGGCGGACTGCAGGCCGAACAGCTCGGCCAGCGTCGAGTGCAGACTCCAGCCGTCGAAGATGGCATGGTTCTCGGTCAGGGTGAGCTGGATCTCGTCGGGGCCGAGCAGATAGACGTGGAAACGGAGCTGGGGCGGCCGCGAGAGGTCGAAGAGCCGCCGCTTCTCGGCGCCGACCAGGGCGGCGATGGCCTCCCGCTGGAGCGCCGCCGGCAGGTGACGGACGTCCTCCACCGCGATGGGCAGCTCCGCCCGGCGGTGGACCCGCTGCAGCGGCTCGCTCGCGAGGCTCAAGTCGAACGAGGTGCGCAGGATCGGGTGGCGCGCCACCACCCGCCTCGCCGCCTCGCGGAGAGCCGGCTCCACGAAGCGCATGCGCAGGCGGAAGCTGTCGACGTTGTGGTAGGGCGGGTCCTCGGGGGCGAGGGCCATGTGATAGAGCATCCCGGCCTGCAGCCGGGCCAGCGGATAGGCGTCCTCGACGTCCTCCGGCAGCCGCGCGCGGTCCTCGGCGGAGAGCAGCGAGAAGGGCGCCGTGCCGGTCCGCAGGTCGCCGCCCGCTCCCGCGCAGGCGGCCAGCTCCGCCACGGTCTGGTGCCGGAAGACGTCCTGGATCTCGAGGTCCAGACCCCGCTGCGCCGCCAGCGCCACCACCCGGATGCCGAGCAGCGAATCGCCCCCCAGGGCGAAGAAGTTGTCGTCGACTCCCAGCCGGGAGAGACCCAGCACCTCGGCCCACACCGCCGTGAGCGCCGCCTCGGCCGCGGTCCGCGGCGCCACCAGCTCGTGGCCCAGGTCCGGTCGCTCCTCGCCCGGCGCCGGCAGGGCCGCGCGGTCGAGCTTGCCGTTGGCGGTCAGCGGGAGCGCCGGGAGCGCCACGAAGGCGGCCGGCACCATGTGGCCCGGCAGCCGCGCGAAGAGATGGCGGCGCAGCGGCTCGAGCGCCGGCGCCTTTCCCGAAGCCGGGACGAAGTACGCCACCAGCCGGGCCTCGCCCGGCCTGTCGCAGCGCACCACGACCGCCGCCTGCGCCACCTCCGGATGGGCGGCGAGCGCCGCCTCGATCTCTCCCGGCTCGATGCGGAAGCCGCGGATCTTGACCTGCTGGTCGATCCGGCCGAGGTACTCGAGCTCGGCGCCCCAGGGCGTCGCGCCCGGGCTCCAGCGCCAGCGCACCAGGTCGCCGCTGCGATAGAGCCTCCCTCCACCCCGGCCGTCCATCTCTCCGGCGAGCGGGTCCGGCACGAAGCGGTCCGCGGTGAGCTCGGGCCGTCCGACGTAGCCCATGGCCACCCCCGCCCCGCCCACGCACAGCTCGCCGGCGACCCCGGGCGCGGCGAGCAGGAACCGCCGGTCCAGCACCCGGACGCAGAGGTTCGGCAGCGGCCCGCCGATCGCGCTCCACGCCACCTCCCGCCGCCGCAACCGGCGGAAGGTCACGTGCACCGTGGTCTCGGTGATGCCATACATGTTGACCAGGCCCGGTGCGCTCTCTTCCGCCGCCTCGCCCTGGAGGTCCCACCAGGGAGCGAGGATCGCCGGCGAGAGCGCCTCGCCGCCGAAGATCACCCAGCGCAGGACGGGCAGCGCCGCGTTCCCGAGTGCCCGTGCCGCAACGGCCGCCACGAGCTGTTGGAACGCCGAGGGAGTCTGGTTGAGCACCGTCACCCCTTCGCGCTCCAGTAGGTCGCGGAACGCTTCCGGCGAGCGGCTCACCCAGTACGGCACGATCACCAACCGGCCGCCGTGGGCGAGCGCCCCCCACAGCTCCCAGACCGAGAAGTCGAAGGCGTAGGAGTGGAAGAGCGTCCAGACGTCCGCGGCGCCGAAGGCGAGCTGCTCGGCCGTCGCGGCGAGAAGATGCAGGACGTTGCCGTGCGTCACCGCGACGCCCTTCGGCAGGCCCGTCGAGCCCGAGGTGTAGATCACGTAGGCGACGTCCTCCAGCCCCGCCGGCGAGAGCGGCGCCGCGACCCCTTCGCCCAGCTCTTCCAGCCGCAGCCGGCTGACCCCCGCCGGCAGCTCCAGTCCCTCGCCGGCCCCGTCTGCGGTCACCACGACGGAGGCCCCGCTGTCGGACAGCGCGAAACGCTGCCGCTCCGCCGGGTAGTCCGGATCGAGCGGCACGTACGCGGCGCCCGACCACAGCACCCCGACGATCGCCACCACCATCTCGGCCGAGCGCTCGACGAGGAGCCCCACCCGGTCGCCGCGGCGCACCCCGCGGCCGGCGAGGCGGCCGGCGAGCCGGCTCGCCCGCGCCGCCAGCTCGCCATAGCTCAGCCGCGCCTCGCCCGCCGCCACCGCCACCGC
>Ga0307470_10000337_pt1 | contig 26608 bp, 24 predicted proteins | sample atmos_gasesAM3C__FD_204565 | JGI IMG/M metagenome (GOLD analysis project Ga0307470, IMG submission 204565) | Hardwood forest soil microbial communities from Morgan-Monroe State Forest, Indiana, United States - atmos_gasesAM3C_05 | ecosystem: Environmental > Terrestrial > Soil > Temperate forest... | reverse complement strand
GACAATCAGCGCAAGGACCTCGCCGCCGATCTCGCGCGATTTACCGGCCTGCCAGCCGATGCGATCGCGCAACAGAATTTCCGCATCCCCGCGCGGCGCTTCTTCTTCGACTTACTCAAGGATAAGAACCGTTCGATCGGCCGCTACGACGCGCGCTTCACCGGCATTCGTTACGAGCCCGGGACCGACGAACAGGATTTCGACCCGAGCTACGAAGCCGTCCTCGGCCCTTATAGCGCGATGATGAATGATTACCTGCGCCGCGAGCTAAAGTTCGAGAGCGATTTGCCCTACGAAATGATCGCCGACGTTCGCCCGTGGAACTACGCTAACGTCGCGCAAAATCAGTATCTCGATGTCGCCGAAGATTTGAAGAAGGCGATGAGTCGCAATCCTTATTTGAAGCTATGGGTGTGCTGCGGCTACTACGACCTAGCCACGCCCTACTACGCCGCCGAGCGCACGCTGCACGCGATGCAACTTGATCCGACCATTCGCGACAACATGAGAATGACCTTCTACGAAGCCGGCCACATGATCTACATCAATCACCCGTCGCTCCTCCAATTCCGGAAAGATGCCGACGCCTTCATGCAGGACGCCCTCAAACCCCGCGTCGTCCCCGCCGCCGAACCCTAGCCGCGGTCCGCTCCTCTTCTGTAGCCGCTTCCCTGTGGGAAGCGCAGAGAAACACGTCGCTTCGCCGCCGAATCATCACGTCGCCCACAGGGCGACGGCTACAGAAGAAACGTCCCTAGTTCCCAAACAGAGTTTGGGAACGAGGAGCCAATCGCCGCTCGCCTTTTTCAAGATTGTGCCATTCGCTCCACCCATCTACAATTCTCCTTATGCCGTCCTTCCAGACTTTGTCTCTCAACCCTGATAGATGGAAAGATCCCGCCTTTGAAGACGGGGTTTCACAATGTAATTCTCGTTGGACGATCTCGCGCAGTCTGAAATGAATCTAGTACTTTATGCACTTCGAGTCGTCGTAACGGTTCACATTGCCACAGCGACTCCGATCCCCTCGTCGACATTGCAGTCGAGTGCGCCTCAGCCGGCTACGAGCAAAACGTCGTTTACATTGGACGTCGCTAAAAACATCGCAACTATACTCGGCGCAATCATTGCGACACTAACGCTCGGCAAGGGTGCCATCGAGTACGTCCAGCAAGGTGCACAAAAACGAGCTGAAAGCTTCTTCGAAATGCGAAAGCGCCTCAAAGACAATCCAATTTATCGCGATATACTTTCAATGGTAGATCTTCGCGATCCTGCCGTTCAAGCGACCAGTTTCAAAGATCGTCGGGACCTATTAGGCTTTTTCGAGGAGGTCGCGTTGCTTGTTAATTCGCGAGTCATCCGACGCGAAGTTGCTCATTATATGTTTGGCTACTATGCGATCCGTGTTTGGGAGAACGACGACTTTTGGCACGGTGTCAATCGCGCTAGTCCTTATTGGGCGTTATTTCGTCACTTTGCTGAGGACATGCAAGCGATCGAACGCAATTTTGTATTTGAAAACAAGAAATACCATTTTTAGCGCATTTGAAGAATGTCTAATCAGGCGATGCGGCGAATCCGCCTTTAGGCGGTTCGCTGATCTTGCGTCTCGTTAGGCCTTGATTTGTCACAAAACAAAGCCCGCCGAAGTTAATCGGCGGGCCGTTGTTTCTAATGCGCTGCTGGCGGGGAACTATCCCTAGCGAGCAGGGCGACCAGGCCTTTCTTCAGGGCGTGGCCGGCTTGTTCTTACGGATGGGCGGTTTGCGCTCGCTTGTGCGCGTCCCGCCAGCCTTCTCGTACTCGTTGCTGTCTTTTCCCTATTTGGAACCGACGCCAGCGAGCATCCGCGCCGAGAGATCATCAAGTGTTCTCTCGTCCGCCTGGATGACATTAAGCGACTCATCCAGATCGGACAGGTCGCTATTATACGTATCGTTCTTTGCTTTGAGGGCGGCGGTTTTCGTTTTGTAATCGGCCAGCGTCAGACCATTGCCAAGGTCCAGCGCGAGATCGATTGAGTTAAGCGCGTTCGCGCGGTTCTCGGCGAAGTCTACCGCCGCTGATTTTCTTTTTTGTCGAGCCATAGGGTGTGGCCCCCTTTCTGGGGTTGCGCCGCGAAACCATTTCAAGTTCGGCGGCTGGGTTGAGCTCGCAGTCTGGCAAAACAACGCGACACGTCTCAAGCTTTTTCTTCAACAACTTTTCCTTTGCCGATGACGACTCTTGTTTCGTTCGCCACGGCTTTCGGAATGGTCGAAATATCTTCTTCTTCCGCGTCCATGCCTCTTAGTCTGGTCGAGCCAGACTTTGTTATTGCCCTCCCGACTTTTGATTCGATCAAGCCGACTTCAACATTTGCGAACCCATCTTTTGCTCTCGTGACGACGACTGTTGAAGTTGGCTTCACCACTTTAGCTTTTGTCACGACAACTGTGAGAATCGCCTCCCTTCTTCTCAAAAAAGACACGTTTTCCCCATTCAGTCCTCATTTTGGCGCGAACAGAGCCCACCGCCGCTTTCCACTTTCAAGATTGTGCCATTCGCTCCATCCCTCTACAATTCACGTTATGCCGCCGTTCCAGACCTCTTCCCTCGCAGCCGTGATAGATGGAAAAATCCCGCCTTAAAGGACGAGCTTTCGTCTGGTTCTCGTTAGGCCGCTTTCCCCATGCGCATTCAGAGGCAGAATAAAACCGCGATAGCAAAAGCGCTTCAAACGCTTCGGCGGATGGAAGAATACAAGAAGAAGCTCAAAAGCTTTTTGGAGGCTCTTTCTGATCGTGGCACGGCCACGCATACCGCCAGACCGCCGCAGCTACTGCTTACACATTTTACGTCTCGCGAGAGTGCCGGCGCAATTATCGCCGACCGCCAGATCAAAACCGGCAAGCGTGGTTATGTTGCCTTAACTGCACTTCATCCCCTAGAGTTTAAGACCGTTGCGGGGCCACGTCGCAGCTTTGGATTTGCTTTTTTCGCCCATGATCTTCTTTGCGACCAGTTTGACCTTTATTCACCGGTGGCGTACCTCCGCGCGGATGGGATTGCCAAGGAGATACAGACTGCTTCACCCGAGCTTTGCCAGCGTCTGTTGTGCGAGCCTACAGAGTCGCAGCCGAGCCTCCGGTTTTTGAACCTGATGGAAGTGCGTTCAGGCAGTCCTATACCTCTCGACCGCTGCGCTCTCTTTTTTAGAGAGCGAGATCTCGATCCCAGCAAGGCAGCTGTTCTAAACGATCTCGGCATTTTCCAGCTTCCATATTCCGTCAGTTGGTTTCGAGACCATTTCGTTACCAGTCAGTGCTGGTATTACAACGAAACGGAGGATAGCGTCGAATTCTTCGACAACCGAAACTGCATTTTCAGCACCGCCGACATCATTGAGAAGCTTCATGCAATCAACGTGGCCTAACCCGGCGATGCAGCGAACTCCGAAAGTATTCGCGAGCAGGCTGGCCGGCAGCCATGGAAAGGAAGAAGTAAGATTTATGAAGACTGCAACTACAGCGACGCGTGACAAAGTTTACCCGCCGCGGCGGGCCGGCCGTTGAATCTCTTTCTCGCTAGGCGCTACTCGCATCCGTGGCTAAGAAACGATCCCTCACACGAACCGAATTGAAGCGACAATTCCACAAACTCGCTATCGCCCAGTCCGATCTGCTCAACGCAAGAGCAGCCTGTCGTTATTTCGTGGAGCACGTCAGCGACATTGCGCACACGATCTACTACCCGTTGTTCGTTACGATTGTGATCTGTTACGCGCGTCCGTTCACCGACAACGACACATTCGGACGTCTTCCCAAGCAATGGGGCACGTTTTCCGACGAGCGCTTACAGAAGTCTCATGATCTGATGCTCAAAACCCGCAATGAGGTCGTGGCACATAGCGACGCAGCAATTCGTCAGATTTACATTGTCCCTGCCGGAGTTACCTATCCATTCACCTTTACGCCGGGCAAGCCAGTCGTCTCGGAGAGGCACGGCTTTATGATCGATACTTATATGTTGGAGCCGCGCCACTTTACAGACGCACGCGACACTATCTATGATGTTTTGGATCGCCTTCGACCTGAGGTGAGCCGCCTTTTCGACCTACTCTATGCCTACGAGACGCTCCCTCCACGAATTTTCCCCATGACGATCGATGAAACGATTTATCCACCAAGCGCCTAACCAGACGGTGCAGCCCCGAGAGCATTCGGGTCTGATCTCGTGTCTCGTTAGATGCTGCAGACCACACTGAACTATGTCACTAGCAGAAAAATCTGCTGAGCTGCGGCGGCTGATCACAGCCTTTGAGGAGGAGGCTGGGAAGTTTCACGACATTCAACTTCACACGTTCTACCTGACACAGGAAGACAGCGGAGGCCTCGCCGGACGGCGATTTGCGGAGCCTAATCACGCGATAATGCTCTGGCAGTACTACGGTATCGTAAAAGGCAAACAAGATATCAAGCAGCTCGCGAATAACGTCAAAGAAAGTGACCTTAAGTGGGGCTTACGTGGCGCTACGCTTACTTGTTTTGGCGTTCTCGAAGGGGAAGGCACGCCGTTGTTTGTTCGGATGGCCATGCGAGCCGGCTGTCTTTTCAGTGCAGAGGAATCAATCTACATCAAATCGAGAGTTGTTTCTGAGATTCAGGAGAGGGAAAAATCGACGGGAAAGCCGGTCGCGGCAGTTAACGACAATCCGCTCGCGATATGGCTGAACTTCTTACTATATCACTTGTCGCTTGCGCACCCTCATAGACAGCTCGCGAACAAGATTGAGCCGGATCCCTACTCGTTGTCCCTACTGGCGTTAGAACGGCTTATGGCCGACCGAGTAGTCGGCAAAGTGGACCGTTCGTCCGCTGCGCTCGCTAATCTTCGCTTTAAGGTTGCCCTATCATTCCCGAGTGAGAAACGCAGATACGTATCAAAAGTAGTAGATTCTTTACGTTTTGCGCTGAGCAAGGACTCGGTGTTTTACGACTACGATTATCAAGCGCAACTCGCGCGACCAAATCTAGACACGTTACTCCAACGGATCTACCGACATCAGTCGGAATTGATCGTCGTCTTCTTGTGCGCCTCATATGCCGACAAGGAATGGTGCGGCCTAGAGTGGCGCGTAGTTCGAGACATAATCAAATCCAAGGAAGATGATCGCATAATGTTCGTTCGCTTTGACGACACCCCAGTTGACGGTCTGTTATCGATCGATGGCTATATCGACGGAAATGTCTACACGAGTAAGCAGGTTGCAGCCTACATTCTCGAGCGTATAGCGGAACTTGAAAGAAATCGTTAGATCAGACGCGTCGCAAGATCCACATCGGCGTTAGCCGAATGAGAAGCATCGCGATTTTCATGACGAGGCCGGGAACCATCAGCGGCTTGTTCCGCTCAATCCCGGCGAGGCCGGCGCGGACGACATCTTCCACCTTCACGTGGGTGAAGGATGGACTTGGAGGGTGACGCTCGCGAGGACCTCGAGCCGCGACGGAGTTGAACTCCGTATCGACCGGCCCGGGACAAAGCGCACTCACTACGATTCCCTGTTTGCGCACTTCGCCGCGCATGCCGTCGGAAAAACTAGTGACGTAGGCTTTGCTCGCGGCGTAAACAGCGAACTTGCGGATCGGCAATAATCCCGCGATCGAGCTGACGTTCAGGATCGCGCCGTGTTTCTTCGCGAGCATCGCGGGCAAGAGCGCGCGCGTCAGCATCGTGAGCGCGACGATGTTGACGGCGAGAATTTGCCGAACAAGATCGGGATCGGCCGTCACGAAGGTGCCGCGATCGCCCGAGCCTGCATTGTTGATCAGAAAATCGATCGCGATCCCTTCGCGGTTTAGCAAGTCGCATAACTCTTGGATTTCGCTCAGCTGCGAAAGATCTACCGCACGGCAATGGACATTCAGGTTCGGATTTTTCCTGGTGAGTTCGTCGCGCAATTCTTCCAGCCGGTCGAGACGGCGCGCGACGAGCACGAGTGAGCCGGCGCGGCTGGCGAGCTGGCGCGCGAATTCGCGGCCGATGCCAGCTGACGCACCGGTGATCAGCGCGCAGCAGCCCGTTACATCAAATCCGCTCATGATTTCCTGAGGATCGGCTCGAGCGTGCGCCACACGAGCTCCGCGACGATCCGATGTCCGGCCGGATTCGGGTGAATCAGATCCTGCTGATTTAATTCGCGCTGGCCGCCGACGCCTTCGAGCAGAAATGGAATCAGGGTTGCGTTATTTTCTCGCGCGAGCTCGGCGAAGACGCGCTGGAAGCCGGCTGCGTATTCCGCTCCCAGATTGGGCGGCACCTGCATCCCGGCGAGAACAATCTTCACGCGCGGATTTTTCGCTTTGGTTTTGTCGATGATCGTCTGGAGATTTTCTTTCATCGACTTCAAGTCGGTTCCGCGCAAACCGTCGTTCGCACCGAGCTCGATGACGAGGACGTCAATCGGTCGCTGCAACAGCCAATCGATTCGGCGCAAGCCGCCGGCGCTCGTGTCGCCACTCAAACCCGCGTTCTGAACTTCGTAGGGCAAATTGGCCGCGCGAATTTTTTCCGCGACCAATGCCGGGAACGCTTCCGCTGGTTGAACGCCGAATCCCGCGGTGAGACTGTCGCCGAGAAACACCAGCGACTTCGCCGGTGAGTCCGCGGCGCGGGCCGTTAAAAAAAGCGAAACGCCGAGAGCAATTGCGAAAATTGCTGGCATTGTCTTCTTCCATTTCGTGTGAGCAAAAATCGATTCCATTTTCAATGAGCGCCCTTTCGATCCTCGACGTTCAGCACCTGACCAAAACCTACGACACGGGCGCGGGCAAGTTGACGGTGCTCAAGGATATTTCGTTCACTCTTCCGGCGGGGAGCACCTGCGCGATCCTCGGCCCCTCCGGCAGCGGCAAGACCACTTTGCTCGGACTCTGCGCGGGGCTCGACCGGCCGACGTCGGGATCGGTTCTGTTGAATGGCATCACGCTGGGCGAAGCGAGCGAAGACGAGCGGGCGCGGATTCGCAACGAGCATGTCGGATTCGTTTTCCAAAACTTCCAGTTGATCCCAACGCTGACCGCGCTGGAGAACGTGACGGTGCCGATGGAATTGCGGGGCGATCGCACCGCGCGCCAACTCGGCTTGGACTTGTTAGGCCGGGTCGGTCTTGGAAAACGCGTCGATCATTATCCCGCGCAGCTTTCCGGCGGCGAACAACAGCGCGTCGCGCTGGCCCGCGCTTTCATTAATCGCCCGAAAGTTCTTTTTGCCGACGAGCCCACGGGAAATCTCGACGCCGAAACGAGCAGCGCGGTGATCGACGTCATGCTCGAGCTCAATCAAAATGCCGGGACCGCGCTCGTCCTGGTCACGCATGATCCCGATATTGCGCGACTGACCGAACGCACGATCCGGCTGCGAAACGGAGAGATGGTGTGAGTTCCTCGTTCATCTGGAAAATGGCTTGGCGAGATAGCCGGTCGAGTCGCCGACGGCTCCTCTTGTTTTCCATCTCGATCACGCTCGGGATCGCAGCGCTGGTCAGCATCGGTTCGTTTCGGCACAGCCTCGCCCGCGCGATCGACGAGCAGGCGCGGAGTTTGATCGGCGCGGATCTCGTCGTCGAGTCCACCCGCGCGTTTCGTCCGGAGGATGAAGAGCTGCTTCATTCGTTAGGCGAACCGCAGGCGCGCGAAATTCGGTTCGCGACCATGGCGTCGTTCCCGAAAAGCGGCGGAACGCGTCTCGCCAGCGTCCGCGCTCTCGGTGGCGATTTCCCGTTTTATGGTCCAATGGAAACGACGCCGACGGCGGCGGCGCGCGAATTCCGCAACGGCGGCCAGGCGATTCTCGAAGAAAGTTTACTGCTTCAGTTCCAAGCGCAGGTCGGCGATCCGATCAAGATCGGCGATCTCGAATTCACCATCGCCGGTGCGCTCAAGAAAATGCCGGGGGAAGCATCGGCGGCCGGCTCATTCTCGCCGCGCGTTTATATTCCGCTCCAGAACCTGGCGGAGACGCACCTGCTGAAGCCCGGCAGCGTCGCGCGGTATCGCGCTTATGTGAAATTTCCCGCGAACACGGATATCGAATCGCGGATCGAGATTCTCGGTCCGCAGATCAAACGACTCGGAATGGATTACGACACGGTGGCGAAGCGGAAGCGCGACCTGGGAGCGTCGCTCGAAAATTTGTATCGTTTCCTCAACCTCGTCGGATTCATTTCGCTCCTGCTTGGAGCGCTCGGCGTCGCGAGCGCGATCCAGGCGCATCTGCAACAGAAAACAAAAACCGGCGCGATTCTCCGCTGCCTCGGGATGTCGGCGGCGGGAACGGTTTTCATTTATCTCGTGCAGACGGCGGCGATGGGACTTTTCGGCGCCGGGGTCGGCGCCATTCTGGGCATGGCGATGCAACGAATCTTTCCGCGCATTCTCATGTCGTTCGTGCCTCTCGCCATTTCGACTTCGATCGCGTGGCCTCCGATTTTCATTGGCGTTTTTATCGGCTTCGCGATTTGCATTTTATTCGCCTTGCCGCCGCTCCTGCGTTTCCGTCGGCTCTCGCCGCTGCGCGTTTTTCGTGCCGCCATGGAAGTCGAACCACCATCGCGCAAACGCGATCCGCTTTTGTGGGCGATCTACGCAATCATCGTCGCCGGCATCACGGCGTTTTCGATTTCGCAGACGGACACGGTCGCGCACGGTCTTGTTTTCGCCGGCGTTCTTTTCCTGGCGGTCGGGATCTTCGCCGGCGTGGCGAAACTCGTGATCGCGAGCATTCGCAAATTCTTTCCGCATGGCTGGAGTTTCGTTTTACGGCAGGGACTGGCCAATCTTTACCGGCCGAATAACCGGACGCTGCTCCTGACGCTGTCGTTAGGCCTGGGCACCTTCCTTCTCCTGAATCTTTACCTGACGCGGCAGGTTTTGCTTTCGCAGTTCACCTCGATCGGAACCAACAGTCAGCCGAATATTTTCTTCTTCGACATTCAGCCGGATCAAAGAGCTGGCGTCGCCGAAATCGTTCGCGCCTCCGGGATGCCGGTGGTCCAGGAAGCTCCGATTGTTACGATGCGTCTCTCCGAAGTGAAAGGCCGGCAGACGGGCGACCTGTTGCTCGATCCGCATCGAAAAACACCGCAATGGGAGCTCGAGCGCGAGTATCGGACGACGTATCGCGAACAGTTGACCGCCACGGAGAAAATCACCGCTGGCCAATGGATCGGCCGCTTCGATTATCATCCCGGCGACACGGTGCCGATCTCGTTCGATGAGGAGATCGCGAAAGATCTCGGGGTAAAGATCGGCGACGAGCTTGTCTTCGACGTCCAAGGCGTCTCGATCAAAACGAAACTTGCCAGCACCCGGGCGATCGATTGGAAACGGTTCCAGACGAATTTCTTCGTGGTATTTCCGGCGGGCGTTCTCGAAAACGCGCCGACGTTTTACGTTTTGGTTAGCCGCGTCGAGACGCCGGCGGATTCCGCGAAGTTACAGAGTGCGATCGTTGCGAAATTTCCCAATGTGGCGGCGATCGATCTGACGTCGGTCATCCAGAGCGTTGATTCGATCCTGGGCAAAGTAGCGCTCGTCGTCCGCGTCATGTCGCTCTTCACGGTAGGTGCGGGCGTGATTGTGCTGGCGAGCACGATCTGGAGCGGGCGGTATCAGCGGCTCCAGGAAAGTATCTTGTTGCGCACGCTGGGCGCATCGCGCGCGCAAATCTGGAAGATCCTTTGCGCCGAATATTTCCTGCTCGGACTTTTCGCGAGCTTGACCGGCATCGTTCTCGCCGTCGGCGCGAGCTGGGGATTGGCGAAATTTATTTTCAAACTCGGCTACGCGCCAACGATTCTGCCGCTGTTCGGCGCGGCGGCTGCCGTGTGCGCGTTAACGGTCGCCGTTGGACTAATCGCGAGCCGCGGTGTCGGCAGCGCGCCGCCGCTGGAAATTTTGCGCGCGGAAGCAGAGTAAGCTGTAGAGCCGCGGCTACAGTGATTTCAGTTCGGCCTTCGCCAGCGGTCGCCAATGGCCGCGAGGCAAGTCACCCAAGCGCAGATGTCCGACCCGAATCCGAATCAACCGTTTCACTTCGTAACCGACTTCGTAAAACATCCGGCGAATCTGGCGATTGATTCCCTGGCGCAGGATCACGCGCAATCGCGTTGGCTTCACCGCATGGATTTTCTCGAGCCGCGCGCGTTGGCCATCGAGCATGATGCCGTGAAGTAATTTCGGAGCGAGCGAAGCGTCCCACGGCCGATCGATGGTGAGTTCGTATTCCTTTTCGACTTTGTAACGCGGATGAGTCAGGCGCTGGGCGAGATCGCCATCGTTTGTGAGGATGAGGAGGCCTTCGGTTTGGGCATCGAGCCGGCCGACGTTAAAAAGACGCGGCAAATGCGGCGGCAACAAATCGAAGATCGTATCGCGAGCCTGCGGATCGCTGCGGGTGGAAACAAAACCCGCCGGCTTGTGCAGGATGATATCGAGCCGGCGCTCGCTGTGGATAAGTTTGCCGTCGACTTTGACGTGGTCCCGCTCACTGGGGTGCGCGCTAAAGTCAGTGCAAACGTGACCGTTGATCGCAACGCGACCGGCCGCGATCAATTCATCGCAGTGCCGACGCGAACCGAGCCCGGCCGCGGCAAGGAAACGATTGAGGCGCACGGTGCGTGCGCGGCTTAAACGTCCGGCTTGGTTTTCGGCAGGCCGAGGACTTTCTGGCCGTCCTTGAACTGGCCGCGCTTCTTCAAGAGTTCGACGCGTTCGAAACGTTTCAGAACGTTCCGCTTCGCGGTGATGGTGCTGGCTCCTTTAAGACTGCGGTGTTGCGACATACAATTGCTCCTGTTCTTTTGGGGATCGAGAGCGCGCACCTTACAGCGGTGCACCGGTTTTTCAACCGAAGATCCTAAGGAGTCTTCTCGGGAAACAGGGCGAGGATGCTCTGCTCGTTCGCCTCGCAAATTCCGCGCTCGGTGATGAGGCCGGTCACAAGTTGGCGCGGGGTAACGTCGAATCCGAAATTTGCCGCCGGGCTGTTCTCGGGGGTGACGCGAACTTCGACGTGCGCGCCGGCGCGAAATCCATCGGCATGGCTCACTTCTTCGGAACCGCGTTCCTCGATTGGGATTTGGTTCACGCCGTCGCGGATGTTCCAATCGAAAGAAGACGAGGGCAGCGCGACATAAAACGGAATGCCGTTATCCTTCGCCGCCAGAGCCTTCAGGTAGGTGCCGATCTTGTTGGCGACGTCGCCGGTGTAAGTCGTCCGATCGGTTCCGACCATGACCGCGTCTACCTTTCCGCGCTGCATCAAATGCCCGCCGGCATTATCGGCAATCACCGTATGCGGCACGCCATGCTCGCCGAGCTCCCAGGCGGTGAGCTTTGAGCCCTGGCTGCGCGGTCGCGTTTCATCGACCCAAACGTGGACAGGAATGCCGGCATCGTGGGCGGCGTAAATTGGCGACGTCGCCGAGCCGTAATCGACGAATGCAAGCCAGCCGGCGTTGCAATGAGTGAGGATGTTAACCGGCGCGCCTTTCTTTTTCTCGCTGAGGCTTCGGATCAATTCAACGCCGTGCTCCCCGATGCGCCGGCAATATTCCGCATCGTCGTCGGCGATCTGTTGCGCGGTTTGAAACGCGACGCGTTGTCGTTCTTCCGTCGTTTTCGCCGCGCTGATATTCTGCAATTGCCGATCGATCGCCCACGCCAGATTCACTGCGGTTGGCCGCGTTGCTTTCAGTTGTTCGGCGGCAGCGTTGAGGTCGGCCTCGAACGTGGCGAGATACATTCCATAGCCCGCAGCCGCGCCGATCAAACCAGCGCCGCGCACATGCATCTCGCGAATTGCCGCCGCCATTTCCGCGACCGTCCGCACTTCTTCGATCACGAACTGGTGCGGCAACCGGCGCTGATCAATGAGCTGGATCACCCGTTCGTCGCCGGCTTTTGGCCAGATCGTCCGATAATGTTGGCCTTGAACATTCACAAATTTTTTACAACTGGTTGCTCAGGATCACCCGCGACCCGGAGATTGTAACCTGATGATAAATGTGGACGCGATCAGTGATCAATTGCCGCCAGTGTGCGACCCGGTCCGCCTCGATGATGAGATAAAGCGGATCGGAGCGGTCCCAGGTATCGAGGAGAAAATGTTCGTCCAGATATTTTCGTTGGGAGGCGTCGTTGCGCTCGAAAAAACCAGGCGGCTGTCCCACAAGGAAGAACTTCTTCTCCAGATAAAAACTGAGACTGCTGCCGTCGTATAACGACCCTTCGTAGATGACTTCGCCGGCGCGGCCGAGTTGCGGGTTGAGGTACTGGGCGGCGTCAGCCAGGGAATAAAACGGGGCGAGTCGCGTCCGACCTTCCATCAGGCAGCAACCAGCAGGCACCATGGCCGCGAGCGCGAGAACGAGCATGATTTCGCCCCGTTGTTTGACGAGAAAGAAAGCCACGACCGCGAACACGAGAAACGATGCGGCCGCGATTTGCGCAAGAGGACGCAGGGAAAGTTCCATCTCAGCGTCGGTCACGATCCCAAGAATTCCGGGCCGCCAATAGAAGATGCCGGCAGCGGCGAGGCTCGCAACGAGACTGAGCGTTATCCCGGCCACGCGATGCGGGCGCGAAGTTCGTTCCCAGGCGCAGGCCGCGAAAAGGGCGAAGGCGGCGCTCAGCGCGGTGGCAAATTCGTCTCCGAAAATCAGCGCCGCGATCAGACCCGCGACGAGCCAGCTGATCGGCAGTCGATCGGCGAAAGTGATTTCATCCGGCCGTAAGATTTTTCTCGGCGCAAAAATCAAACCGGGGAGAACGAGAAAGATTGCCGGAAACCAGAAGGCAAAATGCAGGAGCAGTAATTGCCAGCGGGCGAAACCGGGCGTGGCGTCGGCCGCGGTAAGGAAGCGGAAAACAAAACCGGGGAATTGGCTCTGCATCCGGACAAACCAGGGGCTCACGATCGCGGCGAACAGGAGAAGATTTGTCCAATGAAACAAGGGCCGGAAGCGGAGCCGCGCTTCGCGAAACCGAATCATTAGCCAAATCAAAATGCCGGCGAGCGCGAGAAGCGGCGCGAGACCTTTCGCCAGACTGGCCAATCCAGCGCAGAACCAAAAGCCAGCGAACCACCATCGCCGAAATTTCTGATGCTGATAACCGCGGACGACGCCATAGACCGAAGCGCACATCAGCAATTCACAGATCGCATCGGGCCCAACCATTCGAGCAGAGAGGAACGTGCCGGCCGAGCAGAGATAGATCAGTCCCGCGGCGAATCCGCGCCAATAGCCAGCCAGCCGTTCGGCGATCAGGAACGTGAGCGCGACCGTGCCGATCGTGGCGAGCGCACCCGGCAGATGCGCGATCGTCGCGCTGGTGCCGAATGCTTTGCAGCAAAGCGCGATCGCCCAGTAGGCCAGCGGCGGCGTGTCGAGGACCGGCGCGCCGTCATTCGTTGGCACGAGCCAGTTGCCCGTTTCCACCATTTCGCGCGCGCCGCCGGCAAACCGGCCTTCCGTACCGTCGAACAAATGGCCCCAGCCGGCGGTGCCGATGTGCAACAGCGCCGTCAGCGCGAGGAGAAACGCGAGGAGCGCGTGGCGCGTCGGCGGCGGATTCAGGATTTGCGGTGAGAGAAAAGTCTCTTCGAGCGAAAACGTGCGAGCGCCGGCGACCATTTTCGTCAGGCCGCGTCGATGCGATAGCGGTCCCACTCATCCGGCACCCGGAGCAACTTCGCATCCGGCATTTGGATAATGGCGAGCACCTGCCGGCATTCGGCGATGAGAGTTTCATCCGAGGGCCGGATGATTTTGAACGCGCACCAGAACCGGACACGCTCGAGGCGATCGAGCCAGCCTTCAATAGTGAGCTTGTCGCCGAGCTTCGCGGCGCGCCGGTAATCAATCTCGGTGCGAACCACCACGGGATATTTTTGCGTTTCCGCCATTGCGGCGAGTCCGAGCCCGAGTTCCTCGGCCAGCAGGGTGCGCGCGATTTCGATGAAACGCAGGTACGCGATATTGTGGACGACCGCGGCGCAGTCGGTATCGAAAAACATTACCTGCACTTCAGTGCGAATCCGCGGCGCGCTTTCGTTCAACATCACGTTTAGTTTTCCGACACGATCGAGCTTCTGGCGATGGCCGGAGTTTGCCATCGATCGAGCTGAGTTGAAACCGCGGCGACCACTTCTTCGACGGTGATCGCTTTCATGCAGCGAAAATCGATCGGGCATTCGCGCAAGAAACAGGGGCTGCATTCAACTTGATGGCGAATGATATGCCGGGCGTTGCCAAGCGGTCCGGTGAGGAGCGGTTCGGTCGAACCAAAAACAGCGACGACGGGAACGCCGAGGAGAGTAGCGAGATGCATCGTGCCGGTATCGTTGGTGAGGAGCAACGCGCATTCGCCGAGCTCTGCGGCGAGCTGTTCCAGGGTGGTCTGGCCGATGCGATTGAGGCAATGCGCGCCGAGCGCGGATTCAATCGCCGCGCCGCGCTCCTGATCGGCCGAGGTGCCGAACAGAATCCATTGAACTGGCCGTTGCGCGGCGACCGCGATCGCGACTTCGGCGAATCGCTCCGTCAGCCAGCGTTTCGCGGGCCCGTACTCGGCGCCGGGACAAAGTCCGAGCTTTGCCGGGGCCCCGTTCGTTTTGATTCTTGGAAGAACCTTTCGCACTTCCGGCGGCGTCTGAGGTCCGCCGAGCTCGCGAGCCATTCGCAGATAACGATAAACCTGATGCTGAATCGGACCGCGCCGTTGTTCCTCGGCGACGATCTGATTCAAAAGCCAGCGACGACGATGCCCGGGAAAACCGACGCGACGCCGAATACCGGCGAGCCACACCTCAAGAGCGGCGCGCAGCGAACCTGGGAAAAGAATTGCGACGTCGAACGCAGCCTGCCCGCGAATTTTTTTCACGACCGAAAAGAGGGATCGCGATTCCAACCCGAGCACTTCGTCAACTTCGGGAACGAGCTTCCAGACCGACGCGATCTTCTGCGGCGCGGCGACGGTGATGTGCGCATCGGGACGTCCGGCTTTGATGGCGCGAACGGCGGGCACACTAATGATGCTGTCGCCGAGCCAATTCGCGGCGCGGATCAAGATCCGGAAGGGCTTCAATTTCGCGCCCGGCGGAACGTAGATGCCGCGCTTGTAATGGGTAAGTAGGAAATTCGGCTTCGGCGTTTTCCAGCGGTTGTGCACCCAAAACCAATCCTCGGGCGCCTTTCGAATTTCCTGCTCGATCATTTCATTCGCTTCGAAGGTGACTGAATTTACTGAGACGCCGGCGGAATCCGTGAGAGGAGTAAAGACCAGCCGCCAGCGCGCCGGTCCGACCGTGTAGACGGCGAGTGCGATTACCGCCGCGCCGGTTCTCTTTGCCAGCAGAGCCGATAGCGGAGAAGTGGAGGCCAGCCTGCCGAAGAACGGCGTCCAGAGACCATGATCGCCGGCGTGTTGATCGCCCAGAATCCCGATGAGGCCGCCGGAGCGTAACAATTCGATCGGCTTGTGGAATCCCTCGCTTCGATCGAACAACTCGGCGCCGGTGCGCGCTCGTTTTCGATTTACGTCCCGATCCAGGTAACGATTCCTCAGTTTTTGATAGACCGTTCCGACCCTTGCGTAATGAAAGTAGTGTGGCACCAGCGGCCCGGTAACTTCCCAATTGCCGATGTGACTCAAAAGCACGATCACGGGCCGGCCGGCGCGCAAATGTTGATGAACGGCGTCCGTATTTTCCGCTTCGACATAACGCGCCAGTTTTTCCGGAGACATCGACCCGAGCTTCGTGCCGCAGAGGAAACTGGCGCCCGTCCTTTGGAAATGGCGCCGGCAAATTCGGCTCAATTCTCGCGGCGATTTTTCGTTGCCGAAGGCGATCTCGAGATTGCGCCGGGCAAGCCGGCGATACTGCGGCAGCAGGAGCCAGCCGGCGAAGCCCATGAAATTCCCGAGAACAAACAAAACGCGCAATGGAACCGCGCTCGCGATGGCAGTCCCCGCGCGATAAAAAAGGTAGATGCAGAAATCGAGCATGCGGGAGCAGCGAGCCGGCGGGCTCGCGCCGAAGGGTAAATTTGCCTGCGGAACGCTTCAATCAATATAATGTCGTTTGTGTTGCGGCCGCGCTCTCATTCTTTGCCATCCGGCTTTGCGCAGTTAATCGCGCAGAGATTCGGCCGCGGTCCGTTCCTGGTGGTCGGGGCTGGGCGGGAGGAATTGCAACGGCAATTCACGGCGGCGGAGGTGGACGCTTCAGTGTTCGGTTCCATCGATGAACTGGCCGCAATTTCATCTCAGAACGGTGACCGCGCGCGGGCCGGTCTCGCGATCTGGTTTTATTCGCGTGATAACGCAACGGACGATCGCGCGGTCGCGACGCTGACGGTGGTCGCCGAAAGCCTGTTGCTCGTGCCCGAACCCGGCGATGACAGCGCGTCGCGGCGGCCGGAGTTGGTGCGGCGTTTCGCAGAGAAAGGTTTTCTACCCGATTACGGGTGCGATCTGGGAGTGCTCGAGCCCGGCGGTCTCCGTTTGATCCACGCCGTTCCGGAATCGGCGCAGGCCCTGGTGCCGGCGGTGGAATCCGCCGTGGCGCGTCTCCAGCGGCAGGTGAATGAACTACAGCGCAGCCTGCGGACGCGGATGGCTGAACTGGAAGCGGCCGATAATCACATTTCGAAACTCGAAGAGAAGCTGCTCAAATGGAAGGAAGCGCGGAAGCAGCTCAAACAGTTGAAGGCCGAGAAGCAGGCGCTCCGCAAATCGCCCGAGCGCAAAGTCGGCCAGGTTCTTCTCGCGCCCTACCTGTTGCCGCAACGATTAGTGCGCGGAATCCGCAAACGTTTGCCACACGCGAAAAAATCCGGAACGCCGGCAAATGAATATCAGAGTTGGTTCGAGGCGCACCGCACGAAATCGTCCGAATTGGATCGACTGCGCCAGGAAGGCCGCGCTTTCGCGTACCGACCCTGCATTACGATTGTCACACCGGTATTCAACACGCCCGTGGCCTGGCTGGAGGATTGCGTCCAATCCGTCCTCAAACAGATTTACGACGAATGGGAGTTGATCCTCGTCGACGACAATTCCACCGATCCTGAGTTGTTGAAATTTTTGCGCGAGCTGGCGGCCCGTGACGACCGAATCGTGCTCAACCGAAGCGACAAACGCGGCGGCATTTCAGCGGCGTCCAATCGCGGCTTGGAAATGGCGAAGGGCGAATGGATCGGATTCCTCGATCACGACGATCTGCTCGAGCCCGACGCACTTTTCCAGCACGTGAAATGGCTCCAGGACCATCGCGATGCGGACCTCATTTATTCCGACGAAGATAAATTGACCGAGGACGGGCTGGACGCGCCGATCTTCAAACCGAATTGGTCGCCGGATTATTTTCTTTCCTGCAACTACATCTGTCACTTCACGATCATTCGCGCGGACGTTCTGAAGCAAGTGGGAGGTTTTCGTTCCGAATTCGACGGCGCCCAGGATTACGACCTATTCCTGCGGATCATCGAACGCACGAGCCGGATCGATCACGTTCCGCGCGTGTTGTATCACTGGCGGCGCAGCGAAGCTTCGACGGCGGACAACATTCGGCGCAAGCCCGGTTCGCTCGAAACCGGCCGGCTGGCGCTGGAAGCGCATCTCGAGCGCCAGAAGATCCGCGGCCACGTCACGGTGGATTGGCGGACGCACGCTTATTGGATCAAGCGCGACCTCAGCGACGCGAAGCCAATATCGATCATCATTCCGGTGCGCGATCGGATCGGGCTCCTCAAACGTTGCATCGAAAGCATCACGAAAGAGACGAACTACGCGCCCTACGAAATCGTCATCGTCGACAATGACAGCCAGACTGAGGAAGCGCGCGATTTTCTCTCCTCGACGAAACATCGCGTCCTGAACTTCAGCGGACCGTTTAACTTTTCCGCGATCAATAATTTCGCCGTCGAGCAAACCGGTAATCCGTGGCTGCTTTTTTTGAATAACGACACCGAAATCATCGATGGCGATTGGCTCACCATCATGGCCGAGCACATTCAGCGGCCCGAGGTGGGCGCGGTCGGTCCGCGGCTCCTTTATCCGGACGACACAGTCCAGCACGGCGGCATCGTCGTGGGCGTGGGCGGCATCGCGGAGCACGCGTTTCGTGGTTTTCCAGCGGAAGCGCCCGGCGTTTGCCGGCAATTGCAGGTGACGCGCAACTACAGCGCGGTGACCGGCGCGTGCCTGCTCACGCGGCGGGAAGTGTTCCAGAAAGTTCGCGGATTCGATGAAGAACGCCTGCCGGTCACTTTCAGCGACGTCGATCTGTGCCTGAAAATTCGCCGCGCCGGCTACCTCGTCGTTTACACTCCCTTCGCGCGGTTGTATCACCACGAATCAGGCACGCGCCGCCGCACCGTTGAGCCGATGGAAACCGGAGTGATGCAGGAACGCTGGGCCGGCTGGCTGAACGACGATCCTTATTACAACCCAAATCTTTCTCGCGACCGCGCCGATTTCTCGTTAGGCAAATAACGCGCTAGATTTTTTCATGGCGAAGAACCAGAAACAGCTTTGGCACGGTTTGAATGCGGCGGCGCAGAAAGCGCTCGTCGCGCGCGATTACGCGCCGGCCAAGGCGGCGGAAGAGCCGATCCCCGGCGTCGAAATTTTTCCGAGAAAAATTCATCACCAGCGGCATCGCGGCGTTTTCGGTGAGTTTGCGCGCCGCGATGAAGGAATTCTTCAGCGGATCGGATTATGGCCGGCGCAATGGGCGACGGCGCGGATGTTCGCGCAAACCGCCAAAGGTTTTCACATTCATCCGCCGAGTATTCCGGCCGGGACGAAACCCGAGAAATGGATGCGACGGCTCTTTCTTGAGGAGGCGAAAAACTACGCGTTGCGACGGTACGCTCACGAACAATGGGACGTCATGTTTTTCATCCAGGGCGTTGCCGAAATGATTTTGCACGATGCCCGCGCCGGATTGCCCGCGCGGACGATGCATTTGTTCATAGACGGCGACAATCACCCGGGCGGAAACAATGTCGGAGTCGTGGTACCGCCCGGTGTCGCGCATGCGATCCGGGTCGAAGGCTCCGAAGATGTGATTATGGTTTATGGGACGAGCACCTCGTTTCAGCCCGAGTATGAAGGACGCATCGCGAGCGAGGTTGAGACCGCGACGCTGCCGGAGGGCTGGGCGAAATTTCTAAGGTAGGGGCGATTGACCCTAATCGCCCGCGGGCGGTTCGGTGAACCGCCCCTACCTTCGTGCGACGATGAAGCGAAGATTCGATCCGGCAATGCCGGAATTGATGGACCGCCCGCAACCGGTCACGGCCGAGCTTGAAACCGACCTGCACAATCTTCGGCAGCTCAACCGCTACTTTGGCAGTTACCGTCTCATCGAGCATTTTCTGCGGCGCTGGATTCGACCTGGAAACCAACTGCGAATCCTTGATTTAGCGACTGGCTCCGGCGATATCCCGCGGCTGGTCGTTGATTACGCGCGAACGATCGGCGCCGCGGTCAGGGTGAATGCGGTGGACCAGCAGCCGTCGACTCTGAAAATCGCGCGCCAATTGAGCGCCGATTATCCGGAAATAGATTTTCTTGAAAGCGATGTCCTCACCTTTCAGCGCGAACCGTATGATGTCGTTCTCTGTTCGCTCGCACTCCATCATTTCGCTGAGACCGACGCGATCCAGTTACTGCGGCGCTCTCGCGATCTTTCGAAGCGCTACGTCCTCGTCGCCGATCTTCGGCGCGGCTGGTTGGCGACGGCCGGCGTTTCTCTGCTTACCGCCCTGTTTTTTCGAGAGCCGATGACGCGAACCGACGCGCGCCTCTCCGCCGAGCGCTCTTTTACCTTCGGCGAATTCCATTCGCTCGCGGAACGCGCCGGCTGGAAAAATTTCGGCCACGCCAACTTCTCGTTCGCTCGCCAGGCGATCTGGATGGAAACGACGCTGCCGGAAAAAGGCTTGTAAAAGTAGGACCACTTCCGCAAACTCGAATCGAATGAAGGCGATCCCCCTCGTTCTCCTCGCGTTGCTAAGCCTGGCAACTTCTGCCTGGGCTGGGGAGATTTACGGCGCGATCAAGGAAGGGAGCCAGCCTGTCAAAAAAGCCCTGGTCGAAATCAAAGCGCCAAACAACAAGGCATATCCGGGATCGACCGATGACCTTGGTAACTATCGGATCATCGTGGAGGAAACCGGCAAGTGCACTATCACCGTGCAGTTCAACGGACAGTCCGCTCAAGGAGAAGTTCAATCCTATCCGACTCCAGTGCGGTTCAATTGGCTGGTGGAAAAAAGCGGGAGCGGTTACTCGCTGAAACCACAATAGAGGGCGGAGTAAATGCCTACGCCTCCGGAGCAAACGCCTGGCCCTCCGGAGCAAACGCCTACCCCTCAGAAGAAGTGGCATGAGGTTTTGCTGCCCCAGGCCAGCGGATTATTGACGGCTCTGAGCGTGGCTGCGGTTGGAAGTTATGGCGCCTACGTCCTGAATAAGAAACAGAACGCCGATACTCGAGCTAAAGTCTACGCCGAGCTGACCAGCCAGCGGGAGCAAGCCGATACGCTGATGCGAAAGGACATGTTCGCTAAAATCATCGAATCGGTTTTGAAGAAAGATGAGTCATCGGACCGAGCCGTTCTCAACATGGAGTTGCTGGCCTATAACTTCCACGAGTCGCTTAATCTCAAACCGCTCTTTGCCTATGTTCGGCGGAATTTGGACGACACGGCCGAGAAGCAGTATATCGCTCGCCTGGAAAAAGTAGCGCAAGACGTCACCCAGAAACAACTGCTCGTCCTGGACGGCGCCGGGAAATCGTACGATTGCACGATCGATCTCAAGACACTCCAGGCCGTCCCGGAGTCGCAATCTCTAGAGCTCGGCGGGATTGAAAGAGTCTTCACAATTGCTGTTCGGCATGCCAATCCGAAGACTCACGAACTCGATGTTCTGCTGAAAATTATGACCCCGCCTGGCGGGGAAATCAAAGATGTTAGCTTTACCGTCGGCCCTTATGATTTCCCAATGATCGATAACACCCGACTATCAGGCGACCAGCGCTTCGCCGTTGTGCTGCAATCGTTCCTCGCGGGCGAGGCCCCGATCGCGCGCCTCACAATGGTTTACTTCCCTGGGTCGCGGGCCAGCCTCCGAGAAAAGACTTTCTCCGAGGACATCATCCGAAATCTAGAAAACCCGCGGCGCGATTGATTCGCTGGCAGACCGATAACCGCTGCGCAATCATTGTGCGGTGAATGTTATTCGACGCGTGAACGCCGCTCTCGCCTTAAGGCGTGAGTGCTCCATCCGCCGCGTCCTCGTCCCGACGATGGGCGCGCTGCATCGCGGTCACCGCGAGTTAATCCGTATTGCGCGCGACGCCGTGGGCGCGCGGGGCGAAGTCGCGGTCAGCATCTTCGTGAACCCGCTCCAGTTCGCGCCGGGCGGCGATTACGAAAAGTATCCGCGACCGGAAGAAACCGACGATGAGTTTTGTCGGAATGCGGGCGTGGACATTTTGTTCCGACCGTCGGTCGAGGAAATGTATCCCTCGGATTTTTCCGCCGCGGTCGAGGAGAATTCGCTCGCGAACACGCTCGAAGGCCGGTCGCGCCCAGGACATTTCCGCGGCGTTTGTACGGTTGTGGCGAAGCTATTCCATCTGCTCGCGCCCGACGCGGCGGTTTTCGGCGAGAAAGATTTTCAGCAGTTGGCTATCATTCGGCGAATGGTGCGGGACCTGAATTTTCCGATCGAGATCATCGGCGCGCCGACGGTGCGTGAAGCCGACGGACTGGCATGCAGCTCGCGGAACCAGTACCTGAGCGCGGAAGAGCGCGCGCAGGCGCCGACGCTGCAACGCGCTTTGCAGGAGGGGCGGCGTTTATTCGTCGCGGGAAAACGATCCACGGAAGCGATTCAAGACGCTTCGCGCAGCGTCATCGCGGCCGCGCCACTGGCCCGGATCGATTATCTCGAAGTCGTCAACGTCGATACGCTCGAACCGGTCAGTGAAGCGGATGCAAATTCACGCATCGTCGTGGCCGCGCTTTTCGGACGCACCCGATTGATCGATAATCTTCGCCTGTCGTGAAGCAATATGATTTCGTCATCGTCGGGAGCGGCATCGCCGGACTCACCTTTGCGCTCAAGGCCGCGAAACACGGTTCCGTCGCCGTGATCACGAAACGGAAGGGTGTCGATTCCAACACCGCGGTCGCGCAGGGCGGGATCGCCTGCGTTACCAGCGATGAAGATTCATTCGAGCTGCACGTGGCCGATACGCTCGAGGCCGGCGCCGGCCTGTGCGACGAAGCGGCCGTCCGCACGATCGTGATGGAAGGACCGACGCGGGTCCGCGAACTGGTGGACCTCGGTTTGCATTTCGACGATCGCGAGATTGGCGGACATCGTGAGCCGGACCTCGGCCGCGAGGGCGGACATTCGAAACGGCGCGTGCTCCACGTGCAGGACGTGACCGGCTTGGAAGTCGAGAAAACGTTGCTCCGCGAGCTGGCGCGTGCGCCGCAGGTTGAGCTGCTGGAAAATCACATGGCCGTCGATCTGATCACGGCGGGCAAGCTCGGGTTCGCGACGGAAGATCGTTGCCTTGGTGTTTACGTTCTCGACGAGCGCAGCGGCGAAGTGGAAACGATCCGGACCGATCGGCTGGCGCTGGCGACCGGTGGTTGCGGGAAAGTTTATCTCTATACGACGAACCCGGACATCGCGACCGGGGACGGGGTCGCCATGGCGTGGCGCGCCGGCGCCGTCATCGCGAACATGGAATTCATCCAGTTCCATCCGACCTGTCTGTTTCATCCGCTCGCAAAATCGTTCCTGATTTCCGAGGCCGTGCGGGGCGAGGGCGGGATTTTGCGGAACGATCGCGGGGAAGATTTCATGGCGCGTCATCATCCGCAGCGATCGCTCGCGCCGCGGGACATCGTCGCGCGCGCCATCGACGCGGAGATGAAGCGGCTCGGTTCGAAATGCGTGTTTCTCGACATCACGCATCGTTCGCCGGAATTTCTGCGGGAACGTTTTCCCCACATTTACGAAACGTGCCTCCACTTTGGAACCGATATGGCGAAACAGCCCATCCCCGTCGTGCCGGCCGCCCATTACCAATGCGGCGGGGTGAAGACCGACGTGAACGGCGCGACGTCCGTGCGCGGTCTCTACGCCATCGGGGAGGTCGCGTCCACCGGATTGCACGGCGCGAATCGACTGGCGAGCAATTCGTTGCTCGAAGGTCTGGTGATGGCGCATCGGGCCTGCGACGCGCTGCTCCGCGAACAGCCAACGTCTCACGTCGCGCGCGAGATCGCGTTACCCGAGTGGGAGTCTGGTGACGTCCAGAACGTGGACGAACTGGTCGTCATTTATCACAACTGGGATGAAATCCGGCGACTGATGTGGGATTACGTCGGCATCGTTCGCACGGACAAGCGCCTCCAGCGCGCGGCTGCGCGTTTGCGCAATCTCCAACGCGAGATTCGCGAGTTTTATTGGAATTTCAAAGTCTCGGTAGATTTACTGGAGCTGCGCAATCTGGCCACAGTCGCGGCGCTCATTGTCGATTCCGCGCTGAGCCGCAAGGAGAGCCGCGGCCTGCATTTTACTCTCGATTATCCAGAGCTTTCCGAAGCGCGCTTCAAGCGCGACACGCTGATTAGCCGCAACTGACACTGGCTTGGTTACTGCTAAAGAAGCGTCCCGGGAAAGGCCCGGTGGGCCGGCCCCCGGGAAAGGGGCTTGCCGAACCAGCACTTTTCCGGTAACAGTCGTGCGCAAATTGTCCTTAATGAGAAGGTTTTTCGTCCTACTCCTCGCTCTGTTCACCGCGATGGCAGTCCATGCCCAATCGCCGTACGAGAGCAGTGCCGACTTCGCGAAGTACGCGATGAAGTTGCGCGAACAAGCGCTGCTCAAAGTCGAGCCCCAGGTTTTCGTCCCGACGACGTCGAAGGCGAGCATGACGCGGTTCCCGTGGAAAACGAACATCGTCACGACGGTTTTCTGGATTGGCGAAGCCGCCGGGGGCAACAATCCGGTGCCGAATGTGAAGAGCTCCTGGGATGCTAATTGGACTTCGAACTACGGTGGCTTTGATACGCCGGATGCCGGTTCGCGGAAGAATTACATCCCGGTTTCGTTCGTTCCGCGGCAGAACCCGTTTTATTGCGCGCTCCCCTACAACGACGTGACCCACGGTCAATTCAAGCCCGAGGCCGCTCTGGTGATTCCGTGGTTCAAGCAGGCTTACAGCGAGCCAGGCCGTTCCGTCTGCAAAGACCGCTGGATCGCGATCCGCAAGGGCAACAAAACCGCTTACGCGCAGTGGGAAGATTGCGGGCCGTTCCGCACCGACCATTTCCAGTACGTTTTCCAGAACGAACGGCCCAAGCCAAACCTGAACCGCGGTGCCGGCCTCGATGTCTCTCCCGCGGTGCGCGATTACCTCGGCCTTTCACCGACCGACGTGACTGACTGGCAGTTCGTCGAAGTGCGCGACGTTCCACCGGGCCCGTGGCGGAATTACGGCGACAATAATCATTTCGTGATCGCCAAGCGCCAGGCCGAGCAACGCCTGGTCCAGGACGCGACCGACAAGAAGAAGAAAGAGTAGCGGTGCGGCTAAACGCCGAGCCGTCTGCTCAGTCCGCCCAGCAATTCCTTCAACGAATCCGCCTGCTCAACGAGCGGCTCATAACGTTTCCGTTCGGTGACGCAAAACGCCGCCAGCGGCTCGAACGCCAGAGAGATTTCCTTGTAGAACAAATCAATCGCGTGCCGCATCTGTTGCTCGATCGCGTGAACGAGCTCGTCGCGCTTCTTTTCCATTTCGGTGGCGTATGCGGTGAGAATTCGGCGGCGCTGGGTAAACGCGACGATCGTGCCGACGATTGCGGCTGACGCGGCGAGGACCCCGGTCACATCAGCGACCGACGCGCTGCTCACGGCCACGATCACAGTGATGATTCCGCCGGCTGCCGCAATGCCCGCGGGTAAACGCAGCCACGCCGCTGTCTCGCGGAACATACGCCCCAGTTGTTCCTCGATGGCCTTGCCCGCCATCCGTTCCACCAGAGTCAGCTCGATCGATTGCAGCAGCTCTTTGCGCTGTCGCGCGAAATCCGGGATCGTCTTTTTCATCCGGTTCTTTCCTTCTGAGGCGAACTGCGCTTCGAGCGCGTCCTGCAATTGCGGCCAGAGACTGCGCAGATCCGTTTCCAGCAATTGCACGGCGTTCTCCACTTGGGGCTCGACGGTCTGACGCAGCTTCGCTTCCACTTCGGATTGGAATTCGTGCTGCCATTGCTCGCGGCTCCAGATCAGCCGCCACGTTTTCCAAAAGCTCAGCTTCTCTTCGAGCAATTGCGTTCCCTGGCGCGCGCATTCCCGGCAGGCTTGCTCCACGCCGCGCAGAAACCCCGCAATCTGCCGCAGGGTTTGGTCTTTGCGGACCGCCAAAAATTCTTTCACCCGGCCGAGTTGTTTTTCATCGCGCGTGATCGTCTCCATCGAGCCGTGAATTTCATCCGCAATCTCGTTCAAGATCACGCCGGCCGTACTGGCCGTGGATTGCAGCTTGAGAAAACGCTCGCTCGACTCTGTCACCATCCGATTGATCTGTTCTTCGAGCGGTTGGAATCCGCTTTCGCGCCAGAGTTCTTCCCTGGGCATGCCGGTCTTTTTGATCAGCAAGGCCTTGCGCGCCGAGACGGCAAATATCGGCGGCGCGAAACCGAGTTTCTGCTTGGCCGTGTCCTGAAGGTGCTGATGAATCACTTCGATCTCGGAACTGTTGCGGAGATCGGCCTGTTGCAAGACGAAGACGACGTTCTTCAGCCATTTTTTTTGGACGAGATCGAGCAGTTGCCAGCCGGATTGCGACCATGGATTCGTGACCGAAAAAACGAACAGCACCACATCGGCGCGCGGGATGAATCCTTCGGTGATCGTCTGGTGCTCCGCCACCATGGTGTTGGTTCCCGGCGTATCGACGACGTTGAAATCCTGAAGGATTGGAATCGGCAGATATCGCTCCGTGAGTTGCGCGGACACTTCGACGGATTTGTCCTCGGCGCCGTGGCGGAAAATGTAGACACGATCGGTCGCCGGAAGGACGTCGACTTTTGCCAAGTCCTGGCCGAAGAGCGCATTCAGCAGCGACGACTTTCCCGCTTTCACTTCGCCGACGACCACAAACAGCAACGGCTCGCGAACGTCCGTGAGCAAAGCGTGGAGCGTGTCGAGCGTGGCCGACTCGCGGCGCATCTCAACCGCGAGACGGAGCAATTTTCCGAGCGCAGTTTCGAGCTCGGTTCGAACCTGCAGGTAGTTATCGGCGATCATGCCGGCCGCCTTCGCTTCAAGGAGTGTTTGCGGGGACAGGCGGAGACGCGCTCGGCGTGGCGTCTGGTAAAGCGACCGCGCGCGGAACGGACGGCGACGGCGTTGGTTTCGGCGGTATCGGCGTCGCCATTGCCAGAAGTTCCGACACCGAGACCGACTTGAATCCCTTCTTCTTCAATTGATCGAATGTCGCCGGCATCGCTTCG
>Ga0307470_10000336_pt1 | contig 26679 bp, 16 predicted proteins | sample atmos_gasesAM3C__FD_204565 | JGI IMG/M metagenome (GOLD analysis project Ga0307470, IMG submission 204565) | Hardwood forest soil microbial communities from Morgan-Monroe State Forest, Indiana, United States - atmos_gasesAM3C_05 | ecosystem: Environmental > Terrestrial > Soil > Temperate forest... | reverse complement strand
GCCGTTGGTGCGGGAGGCGGAGTCCCGGGGCCTGGCCGCCGCGCATGACGCACCCACCATGAAAGCCTGGCTTCGCGACGCCCTGAACGTGCGGCCCGGCGAGGCCGGGCGGCTGCTCCGCCTCGCCCAGGCCCTGGACGGCGACCTGCCGGAGACCGCGGCGGCGCTGGCGGACGGGGCCATCAGCGTCGAGCACGCCCAGGTGATCGCCGAGGCGATCCGGGCGCTGCCGGCCGAGACCCCGGCCGGGACCCGGGTCGCGGCGGAGCGGGAGCTGGTCGCGCACTCCGGCACCTTCAACCCCGACGAGGTCGCCCTGCTCGGCCGCTGCGTCCTGGACGTCGTCGACCCCGACCACAACGACGAGCTGCTCCGCAGGCAGGCCGAGCGGGAGGCCGCCGAGGCGTACACCCGCCGTGACCTGCGGATCTCCCCGGCCGGGCCGGGGCTGAAGCGGATCTGCGGGTTCCTGGACACCGAAGGCGCCGAGACGCTGCGCGTCGCGCTCGACCCGCTGGCCGCGCCCCGCCCCGCCGACCCCGAGAACGGCGTCCGCGACGACCGCACCCACGGCCAGCGCATGGCAGACGCACTCGTCGACCTCGCCGAGCGCGCCCTGCGCATGGGCGACCTGCCCGACAACGGCGGCGAACGCCCCACCCTCATCGTCACCATGCCGTACGACAAGCTCGCCGCCGCGACCGGTGTCGGGCTGTTGCCCACCGGGGACGTGCTGCCCGCCAGCCAGGTACGGCGGATCGCCTGCGAGGCCCACGTCATCCCCGCCGTCCTCGGCGGGGAAAGCCTGCCCCTCGACCTCGGCCGGGGGAGCCGCCACTTTGTCGGGGCGGCCCGCCGGGCCATTATCCTCCGGGACCGCGGGTGCGTGTTCCCCGCCTGCGACCGCCCCTACCAGTGGTGCCAGGTCCACCACTGCGTCCACTGGGCCAACGGCGGAAGAACAGACCAGAACAACGGCGTCCTGCTCTGCGGACACCACCACCGCGCCGTACACCACAACGGCTGGGACGTACGAACAGCAGAAGACGGACTACCCGAGCTCCTCCCCCCACGCACCATCGACCCCGAACGCAAACCCATCCGCCACCACCGACACCGAAAACGAACCGCATGACACGAAAAGAGGAGATGACGCGCCGACGCCACGGGTGCCGGCGCGTCATGCCCGCGGGCCTATACAGAGCCCGCCCCGACCTGGTAAGCGCCTCACTGACCCGCGAGGACACAGTCGATGATCTTGGCTTGACGAAGTTCTGCATAAGCCTCCATGTTGTCGAACATGCCGTGGGACACGTCCGCCGGCGTCGTCATCGCGCGTGAAGCAGGTGCCAAAGTCGTTGACTCGGACGGCTCAGAACACACCGCCCGGTCAAACGCCACCATCGCAGCACCACCGGCACTCATGAACGAGATCATCGACATCCTGGCCCAAGCGGGCGCCGAGGCGCAGGGGTGAGGTCCCGCCGCGTGGATGGATCATCGCGTGGATGGATCATACTGCGTGACGGACCGACTGAGCACAACCCATGAGGTCGTCCATTTCTTCACTCGTTCTCGTTGACCACGGGTCTCCTCGCTCGGCCCGGCGACTGGTCCATCGGCGTCCGCAGTGTCTCGGCTGCCCGGCATGGGTCTCAGCCGGTGTTGCGCAGGCCCGCGGCGACGCCGTTCATGGTGAGCAGCAGGGCCCGGCGCAGCAGCGGCCCGTCGTCCCCGGACCGCAGCCGGGCCAGCAGCGCGACCTGCAGGTACGAGATCGGGTCGAGGTAGGCGTCACGCACCACCAGGGTCCGCTTGAGCGTCGGCTGGGAGTCCAGGATCTCCTTCTCGCCGATCACCGCCAGCACCTCGGTGACGGTCCGGTCGTGCTCGTCCCGGATGTCGTCGAACAGGTGCCGCAGGCCGTCCGGCACCAGGGACTCCACGTAGTGCTCGGCGATGCCGAGGTCAGTCTTGGCCAGGGTCATCTCGACGTTGGAGATAAAGGTCCGGAAGAAGTGCCACTCGCGGTACATCTCGGCCAGCACCTCGCCGTGCCCGGCCTCCCGCGCGGCGGCCAGCCCCGAGCCGACGCCGTACCAGCCGGGCACGATCTGCCGCGACTGGGTCCAGCCGAACACCCACGGGATGGCCCGCAGCCCGGCCAGTCCGGCGCCGCTCTCCGGGCGCCGGGACGGCCGCGACCCGATGTTGAGCTGGCTGAGCTGCTCCACCGGCGTGGAGGCGAGGAAGTACGCCGGCAGGTCCGGGTCGTCGACCAGCCGACGATACGACCGGAACGCCGCCCCGGAGACGTGCTCCATGCACTCGTCCCACACCGCGAGCTGGCTGAGCGGCTGCCGCGGCGTGCGGTGCAGCGCCGAGGCCCGCAGCACCGCGGCCAGGGTCAGCTCCAGGTTCTCCCGGGCCAGCGCCGGCAGGGTGTACTTGTCCGAGATGACCTCGCCCTGCTCGGTCACCTTGATCTCGCCGGCCAGCGTGCCGTAGGGCTGGGCCATGATCGAGTCGTACGTCGGCCCGCCGCCGCGCCCCACCGTGCCGCCCCGCCCGTGGAAGAGCCGGAGCCGTACGCCGTGTGCGGCCGCCACGTCACGCAGCCGGCGCTGCGCCTTGTGGATCTCCCACTGCGAGGTCGTGATGCCGGACTCCTTGTTCGAGTCGGAGTAGCCGAGCATCACCTCCTGCAGCCCGCCGCGCAGCCGCACGATCTCCCGGTACGACGGGTCGGCGAGCAGGTCGGTCAGCACCTCGTCGGCCCGGCTCAGCTCGTCGATGGTCTCCAGCAGCGGCACGAACCCGATCCGCGCCACCCCTCCGTGCACGTCGATCAGCCCGGCCTCGCGGGCCAGCACGGCCGCGGCCAGGACGTCGTCCGCGCCGCGGGTCATCGACACGATGTAGCTCTCCACCACGTCCGGCCCGAACCGGTCCAGCTCGTCGCGGACCGTGGTGAACACCGCGAGGGTCTGGATGCCATCGGCGTCCAGCTCCGGCCGCCCGCCGGACAGCGGTCGCCGGCTGGCCAGCTCCCGGGAGAGCACCGCCCGCCGGGTCGCCCGGTCCAGGTCGCGGTACGGCCGGCCGAGCTCGGCCACCCGGTCGAAGAGCTGGCCGAGCGCGTGGTGGTGCTTGTCCGCGTGCTCCCGGATGTCCATCGTGGTCAGGTGGAGGCCGAACGCGACGACGGCCCGCTCCACCCGGACCAGCAGGCCGTCGGCGATCAGCTCACCGCGGTGCTCGCGCAGCGACGTAGCGATCAGCCGCAGGTCGGCCAGCAGCTCGGCCCGGTCGCGGTAGTCCCGGCCGGGCACGTGCGCGGTGCCGGACACCAGCCGCTCCTGGGTGTTGACCAGCTTGAGCCGGATGCAGGTCGCCTTGAGCCGGTACGGCTCCTCGGCGTTCAGCTTGCGCAGCCGCGGCTCGAGCTCCGGCAGTATCGTCAGGTCGCGGTCCACGCTGGCCAGCAGGGCCTCGGAGGCGCCGACGATCCGGGCTGAGTTGGACAGCTCATCGATCAGCGTGTTCATGATGTTCAGCAGGATGCGGACCGCGTGCCCGTGCTGGAGCAGCAGCACCTGGCTGGTGACCGTGGGTGTGACGTTGGGGTTGCCGTCGCGGTCGCCACCCATCCAGGTGCCGAACGTCAGCGGGCGGTGGTCCGGCGGCAGCGTCGCGCCGTGCCGCCGTACCTCGGCGGCCAGGTCGTCCAGCAGCGCCGGCACCGTGTTGGCGAACAGCGCGTCCAGGTAATACGTCGCGTTACGGGCCTCGTCCACCGGCGACGGGCGGTCCAGCCGCAGCTCGTCGGTCTGCCAGATCAGGTCGATGACCTCGGCCAGCCTGCGGTCCTGCCGCCAGCGGGCCGCCGAGTCCGGCCGGGTCTGCTCGGCCAGCAGGTCGGCCACCACCCTCAGCTTGCCCAGGATCGAACGCCGGCTGGCCTCGGTGGGATGGGCGGTGAAGACCGGCCGGACGGCCAGCTCGCAGACGGCCTCAGCCAGCCGGTCCGGACCGGCTGTGGTGGCCACGTCGTGCACCGCGCTGGCCAGCCAGCCCTCGTGCGCCGGCCGTTCGCGCAGCAGCCGGACCCGGTTGACCTGATCGGCGATGTTGGCCAGGTGGAAGTATGCGGAAAAGGCACGGACCAGGTTGATCGCGTCCGGCAGGTCTGCCGTCTTGAGCAGCTCCTGCACCTCGGCCAGGGCGCCAGCACTACCGGCCTGGGCGGCCTTGGTGAGCGCGCGGACCTGTTCCACCCGATCGAGCAGGTGGGGCCCCTCCTGTCGGACTAGTGATTCTCCGAGTAACGAGCCCATTCGGCGGACGTCAGCACGCAGGGCGGCATCGTTAGGCAGATCGGCGTCGAGCAGCACGGGTCCATCCTGGCGGACGGCGCTGGGTATTGCCTCAAGGATGTCAACCCTGCTCTTCGTGATTTCGGGCGCTCGGCCGTTTGGGTGAACACTTACATCACCGTGACGGCTCCTTGACCGGATGCCCGCATTAGTATCTACGGAGCCTTCTGTCCGTTACGTAGCGTTACATTTTCATTGGGTTGTGACTGGCCCCACAATCTCTCCCGAGTAGTTGCTCGAAAGTCCTCACCCAGCGTGACGAGAACAGATAGTGTCCCCACCGTCATCGGCTCATCGGCGCCCCTCATTGTCGCGGGCAGGCACCGACGGGCCGACGACAGTATCCGGCGCCCGGGGCGGCGTACCGGTCTTCTTGGGGGGACAGAGATGAGCGTTGCCACGATCCTGGGATCGGGCGGCGGGACTCTGACGGCGGGACGCGCTGGCTCCGGCCGGCGTTGGCTCCGGCTGTACAGTGTCCGGCTGGTCGCTCTGGATGTGCTGGCAGGCGTGTTCGCCGCGGTGGCGGCGTACGTCTTGCGGTTTTCTGATCCTGGCCTGGTGTCGGGGGGCCTGACGGTGGCCTCGCCAGCGCATGCCGGGCCGGGTTATCTGTGGTACAGCATGGCGCTGCCGGGGTTGTGGGTTGGCGCGGTGGCGATGTCGCGGGCCTATGAGGGCCGGTTTCTCGGGATCGGGTCGGAGGAGTTCCAGCGGGTCTTCCGCGCGTTCGTCGGGCTGACCGCCACGGTCGGGTTCGCCTCGTACGCCACCAAGGCCGAGGTCGCCCGCGGGTACGTCGTGCTGGCGCTGCCGCTGGCCGCGTCGCTGAGCCTGGTCGGCCGGTACGTCGTCCGCCGGCGGCTGCACCGGGCCCGGCGCTCCGGCCAGTACATGCTCGACGTGATCGCGGTCGGCGGCGAGTTCACCGTCGGCGACCTGGTCACCCAGCTCCGCAGCGAGCCGCACGCCGGGATGCGGGTGGTGGGCGCGTGCCTGCCGCCGGACGCCAGCGGTGACCTGCTCGCGCCGCTGGGGGTGCCGGTGCTCGGCGACGTGGACGAGGTGGGCCGGGTGGCCCGGGCCGCGGGCGTGGACACCGTCGCGGTGACCTCCTGCCCGGAGATGTCCGGTGCCCGGCTGCGCCGGCTGGCCTGGGAGCTGGAGGGCACCGACATCGAGCTGGTGGTGGCCCCCGGGCTGATCGAGGTGGCCGGGCCGCGGCTGCATATCCGGCCGGTGTCGGGGATGTCCCTGCTGCACGTGGAGGAGCCGGAGCTCGTCGGCGGCCGGCGGCTGGTCAAGGGCGCGGTGGACCGAGCCGCGGGGTTGCTGCTGCTCGTGCTGCTCTCCCCGGTGCTGCTGTCCATCGCGGCGGCGGTCCGGCTGACCAGCACGGGGCCGGCGTTCTTCCGGCAGACCCGGATCGGCAAGGACGGCCGCGAGTTCACGATGGTCAAGTTCCGCACCATGGTGGCCGACGCCGAGGCGCGCCGGGCTGCCCTGGTGGAGCACAACGAGCGGTCCGAGGGACTGCTCTTCAAGATCAAGAATGATCCGCGGGTGACCCCGCTGGGTCGGGTCCTGCGCAAGTACTCGCTCGACGAGCTGCCGCAGCTCATCAACGTGCTCACCGGCAGCATGTCGCTGGTCGGGCCGCGCCCGCCGTTGCCCGAGGAGGTCGCCCTCTACGAGGACGACGTACGCCGCCGGCTGCTGGTCCGGCCCGGCGTGACCGGGCTGTGGCAGATCAGCGGTCGCAGCGACCTCACCTGGGACGAGTCGGTCCGGCTGGACCTGCGCTATGTCGAGAACTGGTCACTGACCCTTGACCTCATGATCCTCTGGAAGACGGTCTTCACCGTCCTCCGGGGTGCCGGCGCGTACTGACGCGCCAGGAGGAGGCTCCACCCAATGTCCCGACCCCGGCACTATTTACCTCGCGTCCTCGCGCTGGTCGCCGTCCTGCTGACGGTGACCGGGGTGATGATGCTGCCGGCGACAAGCGCGTTCGCAGCGGGTCCATGCACCGCCCCGGTGACCAACAAGGTCGCCTGTGAGAACACCTTGCCCGGCACGCCGGAGACCCAGTGGCGGGTCGGCGGCAACGACGACACCATTGTCGGCTACACCACTGACATCAGCGTGAACGCCGGCTCCCAGGTCGGCTTCAAGATCCAGACCGACGCTCATTCCTACAAGATCGACATCTACCGGCTCGGCTGGTACGGCGGCGACGGCGCCCGCCTGGTCGCCACGGTGAACCCGTCGGTGGCGCTGCCGCAGTCCCAGCCGAGCTGCCTCAGCAACTCCACCGGCCTGGTCGACTGCGGCAACTGGAAGGTCTCGGCCACCTGGAACGTGCCGTCCACTGCCGTCTCCGGCCTGTACTACGCGGTGCCGCACCGCAACGACACCGGCGGCGAGAACGAGATCTTCTTCGTGGTGCGCGACGACGCCAGCCAGGCCGCGATGTACTTCCAGACCTCCGACCCGACCTGGCAGGCCTACAACGTCTACGGCGGGAACAGCTTCTACACCGGCACCGGCCCGGGCCCGGACGGCTCGGCCTGGAAGGTCAGCTACAACCGGCCGTTGCAGGGCGGCGGCCAGGAGAACATGCCGTTCAACGCCGAGGTGCCGATGCTGCGGTTCCTGGAGGCGAACGGCTACGACGTCACCTACGGCTCCGGCCTGGACACCGACCGGCTCGGCTCGACCCCGCTGAAGAACCACAAGATCTTCCTGTCCGTCGGGCACGACGAGTACTGGTCCGGCGGCCAGCGGGCGAACGTCGAGGCGGCCAAGGCGGCCGGGGTCAACCTGGCCTTCTTCTCCGCCAACGAGGTCTTCTGGAAGACCCGCTGGGAGCCGACGATCGACACCGCCGGCACGGCGAACCGGACCCTGGTCTGCTACAAGGAGACCAAGTGGAGCTCCAAGATCGACCCGAGCCCGCAGTGGACCGGCACCTGGCGTGACCCGCGGTTCTCCCCGCCGTCCGACGGCGGCCGGCCGGAGAACGCGCTGATCGGCCAGCAGTTCATCGTCAACGGCTACCGTAAGGACGCCCTGCAGGTCCCGGCCGCGTACGGCAAGATGCGGCTGTGGCGGAGCACGGCGCTCGCCTCGATGGCGGCCGGTTCGACGTACACCTTCGCGGACGGCACGCTCGGCTACGAGTGGGACACGCTGTTCGACAACGGCTCGCAGCCGGCCGGCGTGGCGAAGCTGTCGCAGACCACCGTGTCGATGACCGACGGCCCGTACGTCCTGCAGAACTACGGTGACCAGTACGCCCCCGGCACGGCCACCCACTGGCTGACGCTCTACCGCGACCCGGTCGGCCACGGGCTGGTGTTCGGCTCCGGCACGGTGCAGTGGCCGTGGGGGCTGGACGACTACCACTCCTTCGACGACGACGGCTCCACGACGTCCGACGTCCGGATCAAGCAGGCCACGGTCAACCTGTTCGCCGACATGGGCGTGTCCGCCTCGACCCTGCAGTCCGGCCTGGTGCAGACCAGCGCCAGCACCGACACCACCGCGCCGGTCGTCACCATCAACACACCGTCCAGCCCGGTGGTCGGCAGTCCGCTGACCCTGTCCGGCTCGGTCACCGACGCCGGCGGCCAGGTCGCCGACGTCGAGGTCTCGGTCGACGGCGGCACCACCTGGCACTACGCCACCTGGCAGGCGGGCAGCGGGTCGTGGAGCTACGTCTACACCCCAGGCCAGTCCGGCACCGTGGACGTGCGGGCCCGCGCGGTCGACGACAGCACCAACCTGTCCACCCCGGTCAGCAAGTCCATCACCGTCGCGCCGCGGGCCTGCCCGTGCTCGATCTGGCCGTCCGCGGCTACCCCCGGCACGCCCAGCGCCAACGACAGCTCGGCGCTGGAGCTGGGCGTGAAGTTCCGCTCCCAGGTGGCCGGCTGGCTGTCCGGCGTCAAGTTCTACAAGGGCACCGGCAACACCGGCACGCACAGTGGCTCGCTGTGGAGCACCAGCGGGCAGCTCCTGGCCACCGGCACGTTCACCAACGAGACGGCCACCGGCTGGCAGACGCTCACCTTCGGCACGCCGGTGCAGGTCACCGCGAACACGACGTACGTCGCGTCGTACCACACCAACACCGGGCACTACGCCGCCGACAGCGGCGGCCTGGCCCAGCAGTACTTCAACGAGCCGCTGACCGCCCTGGCCAACGGCGCGGACGGCCCGAACGGCGTGTACCGGCTGGGTGCCTCCGGCTACCCGTCGGACACCTACAACAGCGCGAACTACTGGGTGGACGTGGTCTTCGGCACCGTCAAGCCGCCGGACACCCAGCCGCCCGTGGTCGCCACCACCAGCCCGGCGAACAACGTCAGCGGTGTCCAGCTCAGCGCCACGCCGTCGGCGACGTTCAACGAGCCGGTCCGTACGGCCGGCCTGACCTTCACCCTGGCCGCGGGGGCGCAGAACGTGTCCGGCTCGGTGGTGCTGGACGCGACCGGCACGGTGGCCACGTTCACCCCGGCGGCCGACCTGGCCGGGGGCACGTCGTACACCGCGACGGTGCGGGCGTACGACGTGGCCGGCAACCAGATGGCGGCGTCCTACAGCTGGACGTTCAAGACAGGTACGCCGCGGCCGGCCGGCTGCCCGTGCACGATCTGGGACGACTTCTCCCAGCCGGTCGAGCAGAACACCAACGACCCCAGCACCATCGAGCTGGGCACCAAGGTCCGGTTCGACACCAACGGGTACGTGCTCGGCGTGCGCTTCTTCAAGGGCGCGCAGAACACCGGCACGCACACCGGCACGCTGTGGTCGGCGGCCGGCACCCAGCTCGCCACCGGCACGTTCAGCGGCGAGTCAGCCAGCGGGTGGCAGACGCTGACGTTCGCCTCGCCGGTGCACATCTCCGGCAACACCACCTACGTGGTCAGCTACCACACCAACGTCGGCTTCTACTCCTCCAGCGGCGGCTACTTCAGCAACGGCGGCGCGGACTACGGCGCGCTGCATGCGCTGAGGGACGGCGTCGACGGCGGGAACGGCGTATACCGGTACGGCGCCAGCGGGTTCCCGACCGGCACCTACAACTCCGGCAACTACTGGGTCGACGTCGTCTGGACGAACTCGCTGTCCGGCGACAACACCCCGCCGGTGGTCACCGCGACCACGCCGACCGACGGCGCGACCAACGTGTCCAACACGAGCACGGTGACCGCGACCTTCAACGAGGCGCTCGACCCGACCTCGATCCAGTTCACGCTGGTCGACGGTGGCGGTGCGACCATCGACTCGACGGTGTCGTACAACGCGACCACCAAGACGGCCACGCTGACCCCGAAGGCGAAGCTGTCCGCCGGGGAGACCTACACGGCGCGGGTGCTCGCCGCCGACGCCGACGACAACCTGATGACCTCGCCGAAGCTGGTCGTCTTCACCACGACGACCACGCAGACCTGCCCGTGCACGATCTTCAGCACGGCTACCCTGCCGAGCGTCGCGTCGGCCGCCGACGGCGGCTCCTACCAGCTCGGGGTCCGCTTCACCGCGGACACGGGCGGCCAGGTCACCGCGGTCAAGTTCTACAAGGGGCCGAACAACACCGGCACGCACACCGGCTCGCTGTGGACCGGTGACGGGCAGCTCCTCGCCACCGGCACGTTCAGCAACGAGACGGCGACCGGCTGGCAGACGCTGACCTTCGCCGCGCCGGTGCCCATCGTGGCCGGCACGGTCTACGTGGCGTCGTACACCGCACCGTCCGGCGGGTACGCGGCGGACGTCGGGTACTTCCAGAACGGCGAGGCGACCAGCGTCCCGCTGCATGCTCCGGCGACCGGTGGCAGCAGCATCAACGGCGTGTTCACCGTGGGCACCGGGTTCCCGGGCGACACCTACCGGGGCACGAACTACTGGGTGGACGTCGTGGTCGCTCCGGCGCCGCCCGGTGGGGCGGCTGCTCCGACTGGGGCCCAGTCGCTCCGGCAGCTCCCGGCGACCAGGCCGCAGCCGACCCAGCCGCTCGCGGTGCTGGACCAGCCCAAGTCCCGCCGGCTGATCCGCCGTCCGCGGGTCCGTTTACGGGGGTAGCCGAGGCTGAGTTCGGGCTTTCCGAGTCGCCTTTCCCGAGTCGATCATCGAGCTAGTGTCGCTGGCAGAGATCAACTAGCGACAATAGCTCGATGATCGTTGGGGTGGCTGGGTGGCATACCCCGGACCAGCCGGGCTGCTCATGGTTGCGGCAGCAGCGGCGCCGTCGGCTCAGCAGGCAAACGGGCGTACGCACTCTGCGGGGCATGGCGCCGACGATCATGACACCCGACCGAATCCGGTGAGCGGTCGGACGTCGGGACTACGGTCCGCCCCGAGTGAGGCCGGGGCGCTCGTGGCTCGGCTACACTCTGGCCCGTCGTGGCGCGGCCGGTCTGACCTTGGTTAGCCGTGGGACAGCCGTCACTGAGAGCAGCGTGGTGCGGCAGGGTCTCAGCCAGGTGGACGGCGCGCGCCGGAGGGCGACGACGAAGGGCCTGGAATGACGCCGAGATCCGGGCCGGCGGGGGCGACTGGCCGTCCGCGCCGGGCACCACGGGTGTTTCTCAGCTACGCACACGAGTCGGACGGCCACAAGCAGGCCGTGGTCCACCTCAGCACGTTCCTGCGGGCCAACCACATCGAAGCCCGGCTGGACCGGTATGCCGAGGACAGGTCGAGGGACTGGGCCGCCTGGATGCAGGCCGAGATCGAGCTGGCCGACTTTGTGCTCGTGGTCGCCTCCCCGGGATACCGGCGGGCCGCGGACGGACACAGCGCGCCGGGTGAGCGCCGTGGCGTGTCGGCGGAGGCCAGGCTGCTGCGCGACAGGCTGCATGCCGACCATCCGACCTGGCGGCAGAAGATCGTGCCCGTCCTGCTACCCGGCTTCACCGAGGCCGACATCCCGCCCTTTCTCCTGCCGGCGTCCGGGACCTGCCACCGGGTCACCGAACTCAGCGAGGAAGGGGCGGGGAAACTGCTGCGCCTCCTGACCGGCCAGCCCGCCCACATCCCGCCGCCGCTTGGTAAGCGCCCCCACCTGCCGCCGTACGAGCCGACGGAGCTCAGCCTGGCCGTGCCGGAGGCCACCGCACTGGCTGCCGGCGCGCCGCTGCAGGAGCGGCCCGACCGGCCGTGGCGGGGTGGCGACGAGGTCAGTGTCAACGGCATCAGGTATCTGGTGCGCGACCCCGTCCCGGCCGAGCAGGCCGCCCCGGACCGCGGCGCGGTCCGTCGGGAGGCGCTTGCTGGGCGGCTGGGGCCGGAGTCTGGGCTGGTCCTGCTCCGCCAGGTGGTCGAGCACCGGACTGGCCAGACCGCGGCGACGTGGCGGAGCGAGCTAGAGGCCGAGGCCAGGCTGCTGTCCGAGCTGGAGCAGGTGCGTGGCGTCCCGCACCGGCTCGACGCGCAGGTCACGGCGCGGGCGGTGACGCTGGTCGCGGCCCAGCCCACGGCGCCGACCTGGCGTGAGGTGTTCGGGCCGACGGACCGGCCGCTCGACATCGTCCGGGCGACCCGGCTGTTACGTGCCGCCCGGAGCCTGTGCTCGACGTTGGGCGCGCTGCACCGGCTCGGGTACGCGCACCGCGCGCTGACGCCGGACGCCGTACTGGTCGGCAGCCGCGACTCCGGGCTGGTGCTGCGCAGCCTGGGCCTGGCCACCGTCGGCGTCGCGGCCGGCGAGGGGCCGCCGGAGTACCGGGCACCGGAGCAGGAGCGGCCGGTGGGCCACGGCGACCCCCCGGGGCCCCACACCGACGTCTACCGGCTCGCCGCGATGCTCTACCACACCATCTGCGGCCGGGCACCGGGCATGTCGACCCTCGGCCCGCCGCCGAGCGCCGTGGTCCCCGGGCTGCCCCTGGCGGTGGACGAGGTGCTGGCCCGCGCGCTGGACCGCTCCCCCCGGAACCGGCCGCGGTCGATGACGGCACTCGCGGCCGGGCTGCGGCCGGACGGCCGCCGATGAGCCGTGTCGACACGCTGCCGCTGCCCGGCCCGATCGCGCTGGTGCCAGCCGAGCGGATGCTCACCCGGTTCGCCCAGGAGCGGCACCGTTACCCCGACCTGCCCGACCCCACCCAGCTCGGGCACCGGCTGACCGAGCTCAGCTTCGGCAGCGGCGTGCCCAGCCGGATCCAGCCGGGCCGCAACGGCGGCGACCCGCGCCTGGTGGTGTGCGCCGAGCGCTTCGTGGCTGTGCTCTTCCCGACCACCAGGAGAGACGCCTACGTCGTGGGCGAGCTGCGTCCGCTGCGCTTCCACGACCACGAGCAGCTCCGCAAGGCCGCGCTGCTGCTGCGCCCGACCGGGTGGCACGTCTTCCCCGACCTCCCCGACGTGTCCCGGCATGTCCCGCCCTACCAGGGCTACTGGGCACGAATCAGCCAGGCGTGGGAGCGGCTGGACGAGCGGGTCCGCCGGGCCATCGGCCAGCAGGGCACACCTGACCGCCACCTCGCCGCGCTCGACCTGTGGGACGAAGCGATCGCGGTGGCGCGGGTGATCGAGACCGCCAAGCAGCGCAACGACCGGCCGCTCCCCTACCGAGCTGTCGGGCCGGCCCGCGAGGAGCGCTACTCCAAGCGGGGCGTCTACGTCTTCGAGCTGGCCCAGCCCGCCGAGCTCGGCGTGGGCACCCCGGTGGCGCTCGAGTCGGACCCGCCCGGCCAGATCGCGGGCCGGATCCGCCGGGTGGAGGATCGCGAGGTCACCGTCCAGTTCGACCAGGCGGTCAACCACGCGGACATCCCCCCGCAGGGCGCACTGCGCAAGCTGCCCAGCGACCGGGTGTTCCGGGCACAGGCCGAGGCGGTCCAGCGGATCCGGGACGGCGAGGCGGCCAGTCCGCACCTGATGCGGGTGCTGGTGGACTGCCAGTTCGCCGGCTTCCACCCCGACAGACACACCGAGCCTGCCCTGCCGCTCGACGACGAGCAGCGGGACGCCTTCGGCAAGGCCCTCGCAGTGCCGGACCTGTCGCTCGTGCTGGGCCCGCCGGGCACCGGCAAGACCCGGACCATCGCCGAGATGGCCCGCGCGTGCGCGGCGCGCGGGCAGCGCGTGCTGGTCGTCTCGCACGCCAACCGGGCCGTCGACAACATGCTGAAGCAGTTGCCCCCGGAGCTGCGCAGCGTCCGGGTCGGCAACGAGGGCAAGATGACGACGTTCGCCAGGACCAGGATGGTCGAGGTGCAGGTGACTGCGCTGCGAGACGCCATCCTGGCCGCGACGGAGGGCGACGCCGCGGACCTGTCCGCCTTCACTGTCGGCAGTAGCCCGGACCAGTGGCTGGAACTGCTAGGCACCGAACTCGACGCGGCGAGGGTCGCGCTCGCGGAGGCGGAGCGGTGCGCGCGGGCCCGCGCCGAGGTGGCGCGCCGGGTGGCTGGCCCGGCCGCCGCCGAAGTTGACCAGCTCGGCGCCGTGCTCGGCAGGCGGGCCAAGGTACAGGCGCGGCGGGAGCGGACCGTCGGGCGCCGTGAGGGAGGGTGGCAGCGGGCAGCCGGCGGAGGCCCGCTTGGCCGACTGTGGCGCCGGTTGGCGGAACGGCGGCTGCGGCGGGCGCGCCAGGCCCTGGAGGTGTCGCGGCAAAGGCACGAGCAAACTCGAGCCGACCTGGCCGCCGCGACCGCGCAGCTGGACCAGGCCCTGGCCGCCGTACCGGAGGCGGAGGGCTGGCGGCAGCGCCGGGAGCAGCAGCTCAGCCGGTACGAGAGCAGCAGCGCCGGGCTGGCCCGGTCGGGTGCGGCGCTCTGCGGTGCGGTCACCGGCTACGGGTGGCAGACGCCCGGCCGGCCGGGCGACCTGCCCGGCTGGGGCAGCTTCCAGGAGTGGGCGCAGGACACGGTCGGCCTGCTGCGGACCCGGTCGACGCTGGTCATCGACTGGCGGCAGCAGCTCGCCCGGCCCGGCGAGGAGCTCCAGGCCGAGCTGGTCCGGTACGCCGACGTGGTGGCCGCCACCTGCGTAGGCACCGCCACCACCAGCCTCCTCAGGGACCTCACGTTCGACCTCGCCATCATCGACGAGGCCGGGCAGATCGCCCTGCCGAACCTGCTCATCCCCCTGGTGCGGGCGCGTCGGGCGGTGCTCGTCGGCGACCACCGCCAGCTTCCGCCGTACGCCGACGACGACATCACCCGGGCCGGCGGTCTGCTGTCCACAGTGGACGGCCCGGAGCTGGCCCGACAGCTGCGGGCGATCCTGACCAGCAGCGCGTTCGAGCTGCTGTTCGACCAGACGCCGGAGGGCCACCGCACCATGCTGGTCCGGCAGCGCCGGATGCCGCCGGAGGTCGCCGCATTCATCTCCGCCCACTTCTACGACCGCGCGCTCGAGACCGCCAAGCCCGTCCAGCCGGCCGCCGGGCCGCTGTTCAGCAGGCCGTTCGTGCTGGTGGACACCTCCGACCGGACACCGGGCGCGCGGGCCGAGCAGCGCCGGGAGGCGACCGAGGCGTGGGCGCAGGCTGGCCGGGCGAACACGCTGGAGGCCAGGATCATCACCCGGCTGCTACTCCGGCTCGCACCCCACTACGCGGACTGGGGGGTCATTGTCCCCTACCGGGCGCAGGTCGACGACATCGTCCGCCTGCTGCGCCGCGAGCTCGCCGAGAACGTCGTCAGAGACAACGTCGGCACGGTCGACTCGTTTCAGGGCGGCGAGCGGGAGCTGGTCGTTTACGGCTTCACCCGGAGCAACCGGACGGGCGACGTCGGCTTCCTGGGCCGCGAGCCGCGCCGGCTGAACGTGGCGCTCAGCCGGGTCAGCAGCCAGCTCGTCGTGGTCGGCGACACCAGCACGCTGACCTCGGCGCGGAACCGGCAGTTCCAGGCCCTGGCCCGGGCACTGGTCGACCACGTGCGCGCGGTCGGCGATGTGCTCCCGTCGCGGGCGGTCGAGGCGCTGCTCGACACCGGGCGGAGTGGGCGGTGACGGCAGGCCACGCTGCTGCCAGGTCGGCGATCTACCCGCCTATGCGGGCCGTCGAGCACGCCACGACGCTCGACGGCGTCCGACCGACGCGGCTCTTCGGCGTCCTCTGGCCGCTGTGGCAGGTCGACGTCGAGGCCGAGATCTACGAGCACCAGGCATACGAGGTGCTGGACCGGTTCGTCGTCCGCGGTATTGGCCACGCCCGGCTCTCCACAGTCGACGAGCTGAGCCGGTTTTTCGGGCTTGATCCTGGCCTGGTGCGGCGGGTGCTGGAGTTCCTGGCCCTGATCCAGCACGTCGAGGTGGCGGGCGACCGCTGCCGGCTGACCCCGCTGGGTCAGCGTGGACTCGCCGCCGACGTGCGCTATGTGCCGAAGAAGGGTCGGCAGTACCTGCTGTTCGACCGGATGACCATGCGCCCGCTGCCGCGCAGCCATTACTCCGGTGATATCCGGCTGCTCGACGAGTCGGAACTGCCGGGGCCGCAGAGCGTCCGGCTGGTACCGCTTTTCCTCACGGCGCCGTTCCAGCCCGACGCCCTGGCCCAGCTCGCCGCCCGGCCCGACCGGACCGCGTTCAACCTGCCGGTGGAGCTGGCCAGCCCCAAACTCGTCGGGATCCGCGAGGTCTTCCTGCCCGCCTACCTGGTGGAGACGGCGGACGGGCGGCCACCGGTACTCGCCTACAGCATGGCGTCGACCGGGAGAGACACCGTCCTGGAGGAGCTGTGCGACGAGCGGTCGGTGCTGGCCGGGCTGGTCCGCGCCGAGCCGACGGCGGACCCGCGCCCGCTGTGGGAGGACTGGCTGGCCAGGAAGGGGCAGCCGGCCACCGGCCTGCGGCGCCTCCCGAGCGGGGTCTGGCGGGTGACCCTGCCGGCCGCGGCCTTCGGTACCCAGGGCACCCCGTTCGGGCTGGCGCAGCTCGGCTCCTTCGCCTTCCACAAACAGCACTTTGCCCAGCTCTGGTGCACCGACGGCGAGCTGCGTCGTACGGCCGTGTTGCACCGGGTGTCTCTGATGAGCCGGACCCGACTGCGCGACAGGACCGGGACGGCAGACCAGCTTGCCCTCGTCGCGCGGCAGCTTGAGGTGGATCCACCAGCGGTGGAGGAGCTGTCCCGGTATGCGACGAACACCGGGCGTCCCGAATTCCAGGACTGGCTTGAAAGCCCGGAGCACTGATCGAACCACTGCCCGCGGGAGATGAAGGATGAACATGTCGGACCCGAACGAACCCCGACCAGGTTACCCCGGCGAACTCGCCATCCCGTCGGCCCCAGCCAGCGCCATGCGCCGCCGCATTGATGTCTCCGCCGGACTGGAGCTGCTGCTGGCCCTGCCCGCCTTCCTGAGCAGCTTGGTGGTTGTGTGGCTGGCCGGATTCGCCTTGCCACCCAGGGTAGCGTGGACGGTTCCTCTGCTGTGGATACTCTCCGGCCCATTAATCTTTGTGCCCGCGGTGGAGCCGCTGATCGCTCGGCTCCTGCTTGGGAAACGGCGCCCGACGCCGGCCGAGCAGGGACGACTTGGGGCACCGTGGAACTCGGTGTGCCGCGCCGCCGGAGTGGATCCGCACCGATACTCACTTTGGATTACCGAATCTACCGAGATCAACGCATCCGCATCCGCCGGGCGCCTTGTCTCGGTCACCACAGCGGCGCTTGACCTGCCGCCCTCGAAGCTAGAGGCGGTGCTCGCCCATGAACTCGGGCACCACCTCTCGGGGCATCCCGCCGTGTCGCTGGCTGCGTGGTGGTACGCCATCCCAGGGCGGCTGTCCACCTTCATCATGCGTCGCTGTATCCGCATTCTCGCGGCAAGCGGACGGCTGTTTCTCTTCTTAGGCCATACGCTCGCCGCTCTGGCCAGCGCCGTGATGGCGCTGTTCCTGCTAATCGTGCTTGTGATGACAAATCCGTGGCTGGTCGTCGTGCCGCTGACCACGTTGCCACTGGCGTTGCCACTGGCCTGGGCTAGCAGAATCGGGGAAATCCACGCCGATCAGGTCGCCGCCCGACTGGGCTACGGTCCAGCGCTTATGACGGTCTTGCACCAGTGGATCAGCGAAGGAGACGACGAACATCGACGCAGAGCAGGCATCCGGGCACGGATGCTGGCGAGCCACCCATCCTGCGCGGACCGGTTGGCCCGGCTGGATTCTTACCTACGTAACTACCCGGTACCGTACAGTGGCTGACTGGCCAGCCCCCGTGGGGCAGCTTCGCCGGGAGCGACGCAACAGGCGCCGATCTGGCCCAGCGGCCACAATTCGCCGTCGATGAGACTCGGCGATTTCCTGGCTGTGACCGCCCTTGTCCGGGGCGGGATGTGAGGTCGTTCATGGCCGCCCCGGCCCGGCCCGGCCCGACGCGACGAGCGGCGAGGCGGGGTGCGTCAGGCTGGAGCCGGGCGCCACTAGCCCGGCAGGGCAGATGTGCCGAACTGGCCGCGCCGGGCTGGCCTGATGCGGAAGACTATCGGGCGAGCGAGGGCGTGCACGGCGCGCCTGGGGGAACTCACCAGGGGGACTACCAAGCATGACACCGATCGGCATGGCCGTCGTCGGAGCGGGTTACTGGGGGCCGAACCTGGTCCGCAACGCCCAGGCCACACCCGGCCTGCGGCTGGAGTACCTGTGCGACCTGGACGTCGAGCGGGCCCGCCGGGTGCTCGGCGGCTACAGCACGGTCCGCGTTACCGGGTCGCTGGAGGAGGTGCTTACTGACCCCGCGGTGCAGGCGGTCGCTGTCGCGACCCCGGCTGGCACCCACTACGAGGTCGCCTCGGCCGCGCTGGAGGCGGGCAAGCACGTGCTGGTGGAGAAGCCGCTGGCCTCGTCGTACGCGGACGGCGCCAAGCTGGTCAGCACCGCGGCCGAGCGAGGCATGGTGCTCATGCTCGACCACACCTACTGCTACACCCCGGCCGTGCAGAGGCTGCGCGAGATCGTCCGCAACGGCGAGCTGGGCGACCTGCAGTACATCGACTCGGTGCGGATCAACCTCGGCTTGGTCCAGCGGGACATCGACGTGCTGTGGGACCTTGCCCCGCACGACCTGTCCATCCTGGACTCGATCCTCCCGGACGGCGTGCTGCCGGTCGCGGTGGCGGCGCACGGCTCGGACCCGATCGGCGCCGGCCAGACCTGCGTCGCCTACCTGTCCGTGCAGCTCTCCAACGGCGCGATGGCGCACGCCCACGTCAACTGGCTGTCCCCGACCAAGATCCGCACCACCATCGTCGGTGGCTCGCAGCGGACCGTGGTGTGGGACGACCTCAACCCCTCGCAGCGGCTGGCCCTCTACGACCGTGGCGTGGACCGCACCGACCCAAGCCACCTCGGCGCCGAGGAGCGCAAGCAGGCCCTGGTGTCGTACCGGATCGGCGACATGGTGGCGCCCGCGCTGCCCGAGGGTGAGGCGCTGCGCGGGGTCATGGCCGAGCTCGCCGCGGCCATCCGCGAGGGGCGCCCCCCCCTGACCGACGGCCGGTCCGGCCTTCGGGTGCTGGCCCTGCTGGAGGCGGCCACCGAGAGCCTGCGCTCCGGGGGCTCGTTCGTCCCCGTCTACCTGGAGGAGATCGCCTGATGAGCCCCGTGACCGAAGGCGCGCCGAGCGCCGGAGCGAATGCCGGGCAGCCCCTTGCCGGGCAGCGCATCCTGGTCACCGGCGGGGCCGGCACGATCGGCTCGCACGTCGTCGACCAGTTGGTGGGGGTCGGTGCCGGCCACATCACGGTGCTGGACAACTTCGTCCGGGGCCGGCTGGCGAACCTCGCCTGGGCGACCAGGCACGGCCAGGACCGGGTCACGGTGGTGGACGGCGACATCACCGACCGCGACACGGTCCGCACGGTGTCCGACGGCATCGACGTGGTGTTCCACCTGGCCGCGATCCGGATCACCCAGTGCGCCGAGGACCCGCGGCTCGCCCTGGAGTGCCTGGTCGATGGCACCTTCAACGTCGTCGAGGCGGCCGCCGAGGCCGGCGTACGCAAGGTGGTGGCGTCCTCCTCGGCTTCGGTCTACGGCCTGGCCGACACCTTCCCGACGCCGGAGTCGCACCACCCGTACCACAACGACACGTTCTACGGCGCGGCCAAGGCGTTCAACGAGAGCATGCTGCGCAGCTTCCATGCGATGCGCGGGCTGGACTACATCGCACTGCGGTACTTCAACGTCTACGGCCCGCGGATGGACGCGTTCGGCAGGTACACCGAGGTGCTGATCCGTTGGATGGAGCGGATCGCGGCCGGCACGCGCCCGCTGATCTTCGGCGACGGTGCCCAGACGATGGACTTCGTCCACGTCGCGGACATCGCCCGGGCCAACATCCTGGCCGCCCGGGCGGACGTGACCGACGAGGTCTTCAACATCGCCACCGGGGTGGAGACCTCGCTGGCCGAGCTGGCCGAGGCGCTGCTGGTCGCGATGGGCTCCGACCTCGGCGTCGAGCATGGCCCGGAGCGGGCGGTGAACGGCGTGACCCGCCGGCTGGCCGACATCTCCGCCGCGGCCGACCGGCTCGGCTGGAAGCCGGAGATCTCCCTGGCCGACGGCATGCGCGACCTGGTCTCCTGGTGGCGAGCCGAGGCAGGACGTTGACCCCGCTCACGATCTTCTGCGCGGGCACGTCCTGGGACGGCGTGCCCGGCTCCGACCGGCACCTGGCCACGGCGCTGTGCCGCTACTCCCAGGTGTTGTGGGTCGACCCACCGGTCTCCCTGCTGACCCCGGCGCGGTTCCGCGGCTCGGCCGGCCGGCGGCTGGTGCCAAGGCTGGCTGAGCTGGACGCCGGCCTGCTCCGGCTGACCCCGACCGCCGCACCGGGCTGGACCCGGCAGGGTGTCCGGTGGACCACCTGGCCGTTGGTGCGCGCCCAGCTCCGGTGGGCGCTGCGCCGGCTGGGCCAGCGCCCGCACGCGGTGGTGGCGTGCTCGCTGGACGATGTGCTGACCGGCTGGCCGAGCGGGGTCCGGACCGTCCTGTACGGCACTGACGACTACGTGGCCGGCGCCCAGCTCATGGGCCAGGGCGTGCCCCGCTTGGTCCGCGAGGAGCGCCGCCAGCTCCGCCGCGCCGACCTGGTGGTCGCGGTGTCGCCGGTGCTGCGGGACCGGTGGGCCGACCGGGGCGCGCGGGCGGTCGCCGTGCTGCCCAACGGCTGTGACGTGGCGGCGTTCGCGGACGTCGACTCGGCCCCGCGCCCGGCCGCCGTACCACCCGGCCGGCCGGTGGTGGGGCTGGTAGGCCAGCTCTCCGAGCGGATCGACCTGGACCTGCTGGACGCGGTGGCCGCCCTGGACTGCACGTTGCTCGTCGTCGGGCCCCGCCGGCCTAGCTGGGAGCCGGCCCGGTTCGCGGCCCTGGCCGCCCGCCCGAACGTCGTCTACGTCGGGCCGGTCCCGGCCGCCGACCTGCCCGCGTACCTCGGGGCGATGGACGTCGGCATCACGCCGTACCAGAGCTCGGCGTTCAACCGGGCGTCGTTCCCGCTGAAGACGCTGGAGTACCTGGCCGCCGGCCGGGCGGTGGTCAGCACCGACCTGCCGGCGACCCGCTGGCTGGGCACCGACCTGGTGGCGACGGCGGTGGGCCCGGCCGAGTTCGCCGCGGCGGTGCTGGCGGCGCTGCCCACCGCGCGGGACGCCGGCCTGATGGACAAGCGGCGGGTGTTCGCCGCGGAGCACTCGTGGCAGCGCCGGGCGGCCGAGCTCGCCACGCTGCTGGGCCTGACCGGGTCAGGTCAGACCGGGTCAGGTCAGACCGGGTCAGGTCAGACCGGGTCAGGTCAGACCGGGTCGACACCGACCGAGCCAAGCGAGGAGAGCCGATGATCCCGGTGATGCGCCCGTGGCTGGGCGAGGAGGAGGCGGCCGCCGCCGCGGCGGCGGTGCGGTCCGGCTGGGTCGCCCAGGGGCCGCGGGTCGCCGCCTTCGAGCGCGCGTTCGCCGGGTACGTCGGGGCCGCCGACGGGGTGGCGGTGTCGAGCTGCACGACCGGGCTGCACCTGGCCCTGCACGTGCTCGGCGTCGGGCCGGGCGATGAGGTCGTGGTCCCGTCGTACTCCTTCATCGCCACCGCGAACGCGGTCCGCTACACCGGCGCCACCCCGGTCTTCGCCGACGTGGCCGCCGACACCGGCAACCTCACCCCGCGGACCGTGGGGGAGGTGCTGTCGCCGCGGACCCGCGCCGTCATGGCCGTGCACCAAGGCGGCGTGCCGGCCGACGTCGCGGCGCTGCGGGCGGTGTGCGAGCCGTTCGGCGTGCCGGTGGTCGAGGACGCCGCCTGCGCCGCCGGGTCGACGTACCAGGGGCGCCCGGTCGGCGCGGGCGCGCTGCTCGCGGCCTGGTCGTACCACCCGCGCAAGCTGCTCACGACCGGCGAGGGCGGCATGGTGACCACCGACAGCCCGGAATGGTCGGCGCGGATGCGGCGGCTGCGCGAGCACGGGATGAGCGTGTCGGCGGCGGACCGGCACGCGGCCGGCGGCGTGGTGATCGAGGAGTACGCCGAGACCGGCTTCAACTACCGGATGACCGACGTGCAGGCCGCGATCGGGCTGGTCCAGCTCGGCAAGCTGCCGGCGATGGTGGAGCGGCGGCGGTCGCTGGCCGCGCGCTACCAGGTCCTGCTGGCCGGGCTCGGCGGGCTGCCCGGGGATGATGGGTTGCGCTGGGTCACCGACCCGGCGTACGGGACGACCAACTTCCAGTCCTTCTGGGTGGAGCTGCCGGTCAGCTACCCCGGCTCGCGCACCGACGTGCTCGCCGCGCTGGCCCAGCGTGGCGTGTCGGCCCGGCGCGGCATCATGGCCTCCCACCTGGAGCCGGCGTACCGCGACCACCCGCACGTCCCGCTGCCGGTGACCGAGCGGCTGACCGAGCGCACCCTCATCCTGCCGCTCTACCACGACCTGACCGAGGCCGAGCAGGACCTCGTGGTGACCGCGCTGGCCGAGGTGCTGAGCACGGCGGGGGTGCGCTGACGGTGCCGCCGGGGGGTGCGCCGGGAGGGCGGGCACGGCCGCTGCTGCTGGTCGGGGCCGGCGGGCTGGCCCGCGAGACGCTGGCCGCGGTCCGGTCGTACGACCGTCCGCCGTGGGCTCCGCTGGGCTTCCTGGACGACAACCCCGAGCGGCATGGCCAGACGCTGGACGGGCTGCCGGTGCTCGGCCCGGTCGAGGCCGTGCACGAGCACCCGGACGTGGCGGTCGTGCTGTGTACGGCGTCCGCGAAGGACCAGGCCAGCCGGCAGCGGATCCAGGATCGGCTGGGCCTGCCGGCCGAGCGGTACGCGACCGTGCTGCACGTCGGCGCCAGCCTGGCCCGGGGCACCGAGGTCGGGCCGGGCAGCATCATGCTGGCCGGCGTGGTGGTCACCGCGCCGCAGCGGATCGGTGCGCACGTGGTGGCCATGCCGCACGTCGTGCTGACCCACGACGACGAGGTCGGCGACTACGTCACGTTGGCCGGCCGGGTGAGCCTCTCCGGCGGGGTCCGCGTCGGCGATGGCGCGTACCTCGGCACCGGGGCGCTGGTCCGGGAGTCGCTGCGGGTCGGGGCCTGGTCGCTGGTCGGGATGGGCGCGGTGGTGCTGTCCGACGTGCCGCCGTTCGAGGTCTGGGTGGGCAACCCGGCCCGACGGCTGCGCCGGGTGGAGGTGCGGCTGGCATGACGGTGGCTGGCATGAGGGTGCTGGTGTACCCGCACGCGATGGAGCTCGGCGGCTCGCAGCTCAACGCGATCGAGCTGGCCGCTGCGGTCCGCGACCGCGGCCACGACGTCTGGGTGGTGGCCGAGGACGGGCCGCTGGTGTCCACTGTGGAGGGTCTGGGGCTGGAGCGGATCCCGCTGCGGGTTGGCGCGAGCCGGCGGCGGCCGTCGTCGGCGGTGGCCCGGCAGCTCATCGAGGTGGCCCGGCGGCGCGGGGTCGGCGTGGTGCACGGGTACGAGTGGCCGCCGGGCATCGAGGCGTTCTTCGGGCCGCGGCTGCGGCTCGGCACGCCGGCCGTGTGCACGGTGATGTCGATGTCGGTGGCGCCGTTCCTGCCGCGCGGCCTGCCGCTGGTGGTAGGCACCGCCGACCTGCGGGACCGGGCCCGGGCCGACGGGTTCCGGCAGGTCACCCTGATCGAGCCGCCAGTCGACGTACGGGCCAACTCGCCGTCCGCCGCGGGTGTCGACCCGGCCGCGTTCCGGGCCCGGCACGGGCTGGACCCGGCGTTGCCGCTGGTGGTGGCGGTCTGCCGGCTGGTGCCCGAGCTGAAGCTGGAGGGCCTGCTCGCCGCGGTCGAGGCGGTGGGTCGGCTGAACGCCGGCGGCACCCGCTGCCAGCTCGCCATCGTCGGCGACGGGCCGTCCCGGCCGGTCCTGGCCGAGCGGGCGCGCGAGGTAGGCGGCGGGGCGACTGTCCTTACGGGACAGTTGGCGGACCCGCGGCCGGCGTACGCCGCGGCGGACGTGATGCTCGGCATGGGCGGCTCGGCGCTGCGCGGCATGGCGTTCGGCACGCCGCTCGTGGTGCAGGGCGAGCGGGGTTTCTGGGAGCTGCTCACGCCGGGCTCCGCGGCCCGGTTCCTGGCCCAGGGCTGGTACGGCGTGGGGTCCGGCGGCGATGGCGCGGCCACGCTGGCCGGCATCCTGCGCGGGCTGCTGGCCGACCCCGGCGAGCGCGACCGGCTCGGCCGGTACGCCCGTGAGCTGGTGGTCGACCGGTTCAGCCTGGAGCACGCCGCGGGCGTGCAGGAGGCGGTGTACGCCGCCGCGACCGGCGGCCAGCGCCGGTTGCCGGCGGCCGACGCAGTCCGCTCCGCGGTCGGCGTCGGGTCCTACAAAGTCCGCCGCAAGGTGGCCCGGCTGCGCGGGACGGCGCGCACGGATGACTTCAACGCGGTAGGAGGACGGTAGTGAACCCGGTGCCCTTGGTGAAACCGGTGCCCTTGGTGGACCTGGCAGCGCAGCACGCGCAGGTGGCGGACGAGGTCGCGGCCGGCTGGGCCGAGGTGCTGGCCCGCACGGCGTTCGTCGGCGGCCCGCAGGTGGCCGCCTTCGAGGCCGAGTTCGCGGCGTACAGCGGGGTGGCGCACTGCGTCGGCGTGGCCAACGGCACCGACGCGATCGAGCTGGCGCTGCGGGCGGTCGGCGTCGGGCCGGGTGATGAGTGCGTGCTGCCCGCGAACACGTTCATCGCCACGGCCGAGGCGGTGGCCCGCACCGGCGCCACCCCGGTGCTGGTCGACTGCGACCCGGCGACGTACCTGGTCGACACCGGCGCGGTGGCCAACGCGGTGACCGAGCGGACTCGGGCGATCCTCCCGGTGCACCTGTACGGCCAGCTCGCGCCGGTCGAGCGGCTGGTCCCGGCCGCCGACAAGGTGGGCGCGGTGATCGTCGAGGACGCCGCGCAGGCGCAGGGCGCCCGGCGCTGCGGGGTCGGTGCCGGCAAGGTCGGCCTGCTCGCCGCCACCAGCTTCTACCCAGGCAAGAACCTCGGGGCGTACGGCGACGCGGGCGCGGTGCTGACCGACGACGCCGGGCTGGCCGAGCAGGTCCGGCTGCTCGGCACGCACGGGTCGCCGCGCAAGTACGAGCACAGCACGCTGGGCTTCAACAGCCGGCTGGACACGCTGCAGGCCGTCGTACTCTCGGCGAAGCTGCGCAGGCTGGAGGGGTGGAACGCGGCCCGCCGGGCCGCCGCCGCCCGCTACGACGCGCTGTTGTCCACTGTGGACGGTGTGGTCACACCGGTGACGCTGGCCGGCAACGAGCCGGTCTGGCACCTGTACGTCGTGCGGGTGCCGGAGCGGGACCTCGTCCTCAAGCGGCTGCACGAGGCGGGGATCGGCGCCGGCATCCACTACCCAACGCCGGTGCACCTGACCGAGGCGTTTGCCTCGCTGGGGTACCGGGAGGGCGCGTTCCCGGTCGCGGAGCGGGTGGCGGGGGAGATCCTGTCGCTGCCGCTGTATGCCGAGATCACCGCCGCACAGCAGGAGCACGTGGTGTCGGTGCTGGCTGAGGCCTTGGCGTGACGTGGGCGCAACCGATGCGGCACGGGGGGCTTGGGGGCACGGGATGACGGTGGCTGACGGGGTTTTCGTCCACCCGAACGGGCTGTGCGAGTCCGCCGACGTCGGCGCCGGCACCCGGGTCTGGGCGTTCGCGCACGTGCTGCCCGGCGCCACGATCGGCCGGGGCTGCAACATCTGCGACGGCGCGTACGTCGAGGGCGGCGCGGTGCTCGGCGGCAACGTGACGGTGAAGAACAACACGCTGGTCTTTGCCGGGGTGACCTGCGAGGACGACGTGTTCCTCGGGCCGAACGTGGTGTTCACCAACGACCTGCGGCCGCGGGCGGCGATCAAGCGGGGGCCGGAGGAGCTGCTGCCCACGCTGGTCCGCCGGGGTGCCTCGCTCGGCGCCGGTACGGTGGTGGTGTGCGGGGTGACGGTAGGGGAGTCGGCGTTCGCCGGCGCCGGCACGGTCATCGCCCGGGACGTGCCGGCGTACGCCTTTGTGGCCGGCAACCCGGCCCGCCGCAAGGGCTGGGTGTGCGGCTGCGGGGAGCGGTTGGACGACGCGCTGCGCTGCCCGGCCTGCGGCTCGGCGTACCACCTGGTCTCCGAGGCCGCCGGCCTCACCCCCGCCTGACCGCCGAAGGACAGGCGCCGCCAGGGAGATCCCGGTCCGGAGTGAACGGCCGGACCTCGGGCCCGCTCACCTTCACGAGACGATGGGCTGGGAGTGGGGCAGGTGGTGGATGCTGTCGTCGTACGGGTCCAGATCGCCGGCCTCGAACCGGCACAGCTTGACAGCCCACCACAGGACGTCGCTGACGTCGCCTTCGGCTTTGTACGCACGGCCGTCGGGGAGTACGGCGGCCCACCCGCCGGCACGCGAGGTGACCAGCGTGGCCACGAGCACGGCGTCGACCTCCGGGACGGGGAGTGTCGTAGGTGGCTCGGCGGCTGGCCGGGCGGCGCGGATGATGCCACGCCGCTTCCGCACCGGACGCAGGGCGGGCGCGGTTCGGCGTGAGCCGCGGGCGGTCAGCAGCCACAGCCGCAGGGTGCGGTCGTTGCTGGCGGAGGCCAGCAGGGTGCGCCCGTCTGGCAGCGGCACCGCGGCCACCGAGCTCACCCCGCTGGTGTGGCCGGTCAGGGGGGCGCCGAGGGGGGTGCCGGTGGCCGGGTCCCACAGCCGCACGGTGCCGTCGTTGCTGGCGGAGGCCAGCAGGGGAGTGCGCCCGTCTGGCAGCGGCACCGCGGCCACCGAGCTCACCCCGCTGGTGTGGCCGGTCAGGGGCTGGCCGAGGGGGGTGCCGGTGG